>Ga0193752_1000398_pt1 | contig 42714 bp, 35 predicted proteins | sample H1c1metaG_FD_144924 | JGI IMG/M metagenome (GOLD analysis project Ga0193752, IMG submission 144924) | Soil microbial communities from a riparian zone of the East river system, Colorado, United States - H1c1 | ecosystem: Environmental > Terrestrial > Soil > Riparian zone | place: USA: East River...
GCGGAGGAAGGTTCGGCCGGTTTCTCGCGTCGCTTGGTCGAGCGCGATCAGCTGCGCGGCGAGATCGGTGGATTGATCGGCGCTCGCGAGCCAGAGGCTGAAATCGCATTCGTCCCGAGCACGATGTACGGGTTGTGTGCGATCGCGCTCAGCATTCCGTGGAAACGCGGCGATCGCATTATCGCGTTCGAGGGCGAGTACCCCACGAACGTCACGGCGTGGCAGCGCGCGTCGGAGCTGTTTGGCGTGTCGATCACGCTCCTTCCGGTTTCGGACTTCGAGTCTGAGAGCGGGCCGGATTTTTCGCGCCTGGATGCCGAACTCGCGCGCGGCGGCGTGCGGGTGTGTGCCGTGAGCGCGGTGCAGTTTCAAACCGGCTTGCGCATGCCGCTCGCGGCGATCGCGAAGCGGTGTCACGCGAAGGGTGCGGAGGTCGCGGTCGATGCAGTGCAAGCGCTCGGAGCAGTGCCCTTCGATGTGGAGGCGCTCGGTGTCGACTACGTTGCGGCGGGCTCGCACAAGTGGCTGATGGGTAGCGACGGCGGAGGTTTCGTCTACGTACGGCGCGCGCTCTGCGCGTCGCTCCGAGCTGCCTTTGCGGGTGCGATGAGTCATCAGGATGCGGTCGAGATCTTCACGCACGGTCCGGGACACTTGCGCTACGACCGCCCGCTGCGCGAGGACGCGCGCGTGCTCGAAGGTGGTATGTTGAGCAGCACGTCGTTCGTGTCGCTTGCGGTGTCGGTGCCGATGTTGCGTGGGGTCGGCGTCGAGGCGATCTACGCGCACATCCAGCGCTATCACGATCAGCTCGAAGCGCCGCTCGTCGAGCTGGGGTTTCGATCGCTGCGCTCGCGCGATCCCGCGCGCCGCTCGGGAATCCTGTCGTTTCTGCCGCCGCCGGGGACGCTGGCTCCGCAGCTCGTGGCTGCACTCGTCGAGCGCAGCGTGGTGTGTGCTCCGCCCGATGGCGTGTTGCGCTTCTCACCGCACTTCTGGAACAGCCTCGAGGAAGTGCCGTTCGTGATCGACGCGGTGCGGGCGGTTTTGAAGTAGCGGTCATTCAGCGCGGTGGCGCGAGTAGCTTGACGAGGAAGCGGTTGAAGAGCTCCATGTCGCGCGCGACGCCGTGCACCGCCGACTCGACTACGTGCAGGAGCTCCACGCGCGCCTCGAGTAGCTCCCGCGGGTAGCGCCCGCCGTCTCCGAACAAGACGCGTTCCGATTCCGCGCGCGTGCTCGCGTCCACCTGCGCTCGCGACACGGCATCGAAGTCGGACAGCAGATGATCGCGCGGCGTCGTCAGATCGCCTGGATAACGCGCGGTGAGCATCCGGAACACGAACGACGGGTACAGATGCTCCGGGTCTTGCCCGAAGTAGACAGGGCGAAGCAGGTTGCGGTGGTGGTCGAGGGTGATGACGCGCTCCGGGACGAGCAGCGACGCCGCACCGATCGCGGCAGTCACCACACCGCCGAGCAGCGCAATGTTTGCAGGCAATCGATCGGACACGCCCGCTAGATCGATCGCACCGGCTGCGATCCCAGTGCCGGCGCCAGCGACGAGTGATCCCGTCGCGAGACTGAGTTGCCGGTCGTTTTCTTGGGCATCGAGCGCCGCTACCAGCTGCGCGGCTCGTTGTCGCGTGCACTGCGTCTCGAATGCGAGCGCGGTGAGTTGCGCATCGAATGCGAGCACGCGCAACGTCAGCTCCTGATACAACGTCGCGGTCGCGCTGCCGTGGGTCGCAGCGCTGGCCACGAGCTCGTCCGGATCCGAAGCGTACGTCACCAGTTGCAATGGGGGCTTGCTGTGCTGCGCTGCGAGCGCTGCATCGCTCAGGCCGTGTTCGCCTCGCGACCGAGCGCGGTCGGCTGCCATCACGCGAAGCAAGGCGACGAGCAAAGGTTCGAGCCCGGCAGCACGCGCGACGCGGCGCGCTTCGGGCGGCAAGGGATCGAGCCAGGCCAGGTCCTCCGCGGACTTGACCGGGTCCGCGAGCGGCATGCGGTACGGACTGTCTTTATCCATCGCGGCCCGCGCGCAGTGCGCTTCGTGCTCGTGGATGATCAGCGTGCCTGCAGGCCCGTGCGAAGCGCTCGCGCAACCCGCAAGCACGAGCAACGAAAACGCCAAACGCACGGCCCCGACCATCGCCGTCGCTTACTTCGCCTCTGAAACGTTCCGGTGAACGGCAGGTGCCGGCCGGAGCGTGCGCGTGAGGTAGTCCACAAGTACCTCCAGGATCGTCCGCAGGTTGGACGCCGCCGCGCCAGGGACAGTGCTTGGGGTACGAAGCTGGCGCTGCCGGACAAGCCGAATCGGTCACCTTGACTGGTCAAACGCTCTTCAGTGCGCGCGCCGCGTGCGTAGCGGTCAGATCGATGACTAACCGTTGCAACGCGCAACGCAACTCATGACGCCAACCGGCGTACGACGTTCATTCACTCACGGTGAATGTAGTCCTTGCGTGTGCATGCAGCTTCACTCGCGTGAGTCTGGAAGCATCGAAACGTCGGGCGAAAAAACTGCGTGTGGTGTAGGTACACGTGCATGCGTAACGTCGGTCAGAGACTCATGGTTCTAACGATTGGGATGAGCATTGCGGTCGTGGCGAACGGATGCGGTCCGAAGAGCCATGAAACGCGAGCCCGTCACAACAGCGATGATTCGAAGTCATCCGGTTCGCATGCGGGCAAGTCCGATGACGATGACGAAGCAGATGATGACGACCCGTCGGGCGGCGAGATCGCGATCGGAAAAGCGAAGCTCGAAGACGACGGTACGGTGAACTTCAACTTCGACGTCGCCGTGCCGGCGGGACAAGAGTTGTTCAAGTGTATCTATGGACAGTTCCCGATGACCGGTGTCACTGCAGTCAATAGTGCCGAGTCTCACTACACGCCGGGCAGTCATCACATGCTCGCGTACCGAACCGACCTAACGGCGATTCCCGAAGACTCAAAAGGTGTCTGGGACTGCGAGGACGGCGCGTTTTTCATTCACGAACGCGGGTCGTATTACGAAGCGCAGCAGCCGGACGAGCAGCGCACTTTGCCGGACGGCGTCGCGCACGAGTTCAAGCCGGGCGAAGTGATCATGATTCAGGCGCACTACATCAACACGACCGACGCCGACATCGACGCGCACGTGGAGTTCAAGCTGCACACGATGGATGTCGACGACGTCCACGAAGAAGCCGGCACGATCTACTTCAACGACACGAGCATCAGCGTGCCGCCGCACTCGAAAGCCGGTGTCACGATGACGTGTCCGATCCCAATCGACATCAACCTCGCGTTCTTGTGGTCGCACATGCACAAGCGCGGGACGCACTTCGTCGTGACGACCGACGACCCGATCGCGGCCGAGAAGCTCGGTGGAGCGATGCTCTACGAGGAACACGACTGGAGCGAACCGAAACCGCGCGAGTACCCCGAAGGCGAGGAGTACGAGATTCACGCCGGCTCGCACATCACGTTCAGTTGCGAATACGAAAACGACACCGACAACCCGTTCATGTTCGGCAACAGCGCAGAGACGAACGAGATGTGCATCCTGCACGGGATGTACTTCCCGCGGATGCCCTCGCTCTCGGAGCAGTGCATCCTCGGCCGCGTCGCGACGCGTCAGATGCTCTGAGCATCGCGCCGGCTCGAGTCTCCTAGCCTCTGGTGGGCAAGGCGACACGGCACGTTCACAGACTGGAAACCAGCGCAGCCGAGATCGGCTGCGCGCGTGTTTCCTGTCAGGAAATTGCGTTTACTGGGCTTCCTCTCGCGATTGACAGCCCTGTGACACTCGCGGTTAGTTCGAGCGCGTCTCGATGCTCTGTCGCGCGGGTCGTCATCTGGAGCGAGAAGTGCCGCTGGGGTTCCTCACATCGATGCGACGCAAGAGCCGCAGCGAGCGCATGTTTCGCGCGCCGGAGCGACTCGACTCCACGTACGACGTCGTGATCATCGGAGCGGGAGGCCACGGCCTCGCGGCAGCGCATCACTTGGCGCGCGATCACGGCGTGCGAAGTGTGGCCGTGCTCGAGAAGGGCTATCTCGGCGGCGGCAACACCGGCCGCAACACGACGATCATTCGCTCCAACTACATCACGCCCGAAGGCGTCGCCTTCTATCAAGCGAGTGTCGACCTGTTCCGCGAGCTATCGGCCGAGCTGGAGCTGAACTTGTTCTACAGCGCGCGTGGGCACTACACGCTCGCGCACACCGAGTCTTCGCTCCGGACGATGCGCTGGCGTGCGGAAGTGAACAAGCACCTGAGTGTCGAGAGCGAAGTCGTCGGCCCGGCTGAGGTCGAGCGAGCGTTCCCCGGCATCGATCTCGAGTGTGGTGGACACGCGCCGATCCTCGGAGCGCTCTATCACGCGCCGGGTGCGATCGCGCGGCACGATGCGGTGGCGTGGGGTTACGCCCGCAGTGCGGATCGGCACGGTGTTCAGATCCACCAGCAGACTGAAGTACTCGGCATCGATGTTCAAAATGGCCGAGTTGCGGGCGTGCAGACGTCGCGCGGGTACGTGTCGACGCGCAAAGTGTTGTGCGCGGTCGCAGGCTCGACGCCGCGGCTCTTGGACTTCGCGGGTTTGCGCTCGCCGATCTACGTGCATCCGCTGCAAGCGCTCGTGACCGAGCCGATGAAACCGTGGCTCGATCCGATCCTCGTCTCGGGGAGCTTGCACGTATACGTGAGTCAATCCGCGCGTGGAGAGCTCGTGATGGGTGCGTCGCTCGATCCGTACGAGTTGCACGCGCCGCGTTCGACGTTCGACTTCGTCGAGGGTTTGTCGGGACACGTGCTCGATTTGTTCCCGTTTTTGTCCGGCGTGAAGGTGTTGCGAACCTGGGCGGGCCTCGCCGACATGACGCCGGACTTCGCGCCGATCCTGGGTAAGACGCCGATCGACGGCTTTTATCTCGACGCAGGCTGGGGGACGTGGGGTTTCAAGGCGACGCCGATCGCAGGCAAAATCATGGCGCAAACAGTCGCGAGCGATGCGACGCCGGCGCTGATCGCACCGTTTGCGCTGAGCCGTTTCGAAGCATTCGAGCTGACCGGCGAGAAGGGCGCAGCGTCGGTGGGGCAAGCATGAAGTTGCTCGATTGCCCGAACATCGGTGCGCGTCCAACCGCAGAGTTTACGTACGGCGGTGAGCTGAGGCACATGCCGGATCCAGATCAGGCAACAGACGCCGAGTGGGCGGACTACGTCTGGAACCGAACCGGTGCGGGCGGTGTGAAGAAGGAGTGGTGGTTTCACGTTCCGAGCGCGACCTGGTTCATTGCGGAGCGAGATACGCGGACCGACCGTGTGCTGCGAACGTTTTTGATCGACGAGGGCGCGTCGTGACAGCACGCCTTGCGTCGATCGCGGGGGAGTGGATCTCGCGCGAGCGCACGCTTGCGTTTTCCTTCGAAGGCGAGACCTACACCGGTTACGAAGGAGATGTCGTCAGCAGCGCGCTCTGGGCGAACGGACTTCGCGTTCTCGGGCGCAGCTACAAGTATCACCGGCCGCGCGGAGTCATGTCGCTCGCAGATCACGACGTGAATGTGCTCGCGAGCGATGGCGTACACATCAACATTCGGTGCGACGTCACGCCACTTCGCGAGGCGATGAAGCTCCGTGCGGTGAACACGCTCGCCGGGGTTCGCCGCGATTGGCTGCGCGTGCTGGATCGGTTTTCGGCGCTCGCGCCCGTTGGATTCGACTCCAAGGCCTTTCCGAAGCCCACCTGGGCGAGTCGCGCGTTCGAAGCCGTGTTCCGCAACCTTTCGGGCTTGGGCCGGATCGACCTCGAGCGCCCGCGCGAGCGCATTCGCAAGGAGCACGCGAGCTGCGATGTATTGGTCGTCGGTGCGGGCCCCGCGGGTTTGGCTGCTGGAGTCGCTGCGGCTGAGAGCGGGGCCTCGGTCTGGATCGTCGACGAGAATGCGCGCGCGGGCGGAAGCCTCGGCTACGCGCGCGGCGGCGACGACCTGCGGCTCCGAGAGCTGTCGCGGCTGCTCGAGCGCGCTGCGAGGTTCGAGCGATTGGACCTTCGAGTCGGCACGACCGCTGTGGGCTACTACGCCGATCACCACATCCCTCTCGTCGCGGCTGATCGCACGACGAAGTTGCGGGCACGTGCGGTCGTGATCGCGAGTGGCGCGCTCGAGCAGCCGGCCGTGTTCGGGAATAACGACTTACCCGGTGTGATGCTCGGGTCCGCTGCACAGCGGCTCATCTACCGCTACGCAGTGAAACCGATGCAACGTGCGGTGGTGCTCACCGCGAACAGCGAGGGCTATCGCGTCGCGCTCGACCTGGTGCGTGCGGGTGTGAACGTCGCGGCGGTTGCGGATTTGCGACCGGAAGCTGCCGCGGCCGATGCTGCCGCGAAGACGCAGCTCGCAGCCGCCGGCGTTCCGCTCATCCAAGGCTACGGCATTCGGGAAGCGATCGGCCGGCGTGAACGCGTCGTTGCAGCCGTGCTCACACCTGCAGCCATCGGCGGCAAGCCACAGCGCTTTGCCTGCGACGGAATTGTCGTCAGCGTAGGGTTTGCCCCCAACGCGTCGCTCTTGCATCAAGCCGCCGCGCGGTTCGAGTACTCCGAGGCGCTTCAGCAATACGTCCCACTCGAGACGCCCGCCGGCGTATTTGCAGCGGGCCGCGTGAACGGCGTGTTCGACCTCGCGAGCGAGCTTGCAGACGGCGAGCGTGCCGGGCTCGAGGCAGCCGCTCACCTCGGGCTTCGCGAGAAGACTCCCTCGGACTCGCGCAGCTTGCGCGCCGCGCGCACCGACAGCCCCACTCACTCCTTCCCGATCGCGCCGAGCGAGCGAGCCAAGTGTTTCGTCGACTTCGACCGCGATGTGTTGCTCGAAGACATCGAAGGCGCAATCGAGGCCGGTTTCGACAGCGTCGAGCTGATGAAGCGCTACGCGCGGCTCGGCGTCGGGCCAAGCCAAGGCAAACACTCGATGCCGAACGCGGTGCGCGTGCTCGCCCGCGCACGCGGTCTGCGCGTGCGTGAAGTCGGTACGCCGACCGCACGGCCGTTTTACCAGCCGGTTCCGCTCGGACATCTCGCAGGCCTCGACGCGCATCCGATTCGCTGCACCGCCTTGCACACGCGACACGAAGCCGCGAATGCTCGGTTCTTTCGCGCGGGCGACTGGCTCCGTCCCGAGTACTACGCGCAACCGGCAGTGGCTGCCGCCGTCCGCGTCCGCGAGGAAGTGCGCTCGGTGCGCTCCGGCGTGGGCTTGATCGACGTCGGTACGCTCGGCAAGCTCGAGCTCTTCGGCGCAGATGCCGCGGAGCTGCTCGAGCGCGTCTACACCGGCCGCTTTCGGAATCTCGCGATCGGCCGAACGCGCTACGCGCTCGCGCTCGATGAAGCTGGCGTGGTGGTCGACGACGGCGTGATCGCGCGCCTCGGAGGCGAACACTTCTACGTCACGACGACTACGGGTGCGTCCAGCAACGTCTACCGGGAGCTCCTGCGACACAATCAGCTCTGGAAGCTCGACGTCGGCATCGTGAACACGACCGGCAGCCGCGCCGCGATCAACCTCGCAGGTCCGCTCGCTCGCCGCGTCCTCGCCACGCTCACCGACCTCGATCTCTCGCAAGCGGCGTTCCCGTATCTCGGGGCTCACGAAGCGCAGATCGCGGGTGCACCGGCGTGGGTCCTGCGCGTCGGATTCGTGGGCGAGCTCGGCTACGAGATCCACACCCCGAGTGATCGTGCAGGCGCCGTCTGGGACGCGTTGCTGATCGCCGGCGCCGAGCATGGCATCCGGCCGTTCGGTGTCGAAGCGCAGCGCCTGCTGCGCCTCGAGAAAGGCCACCTGATTATCGGCCAAGACACGGACGGCCTCACGAACCCGTTCGAAGCAGGTCTCGGGTGGGCCGTGCGGATGGAAAAGCAGTTCTTCGTCGGCCAGCGCAGCTTACGGCTGCTGCAGAAGCGACCGCTGAAGCAGCAGTTGGTCGGCTTCACGCTGCGCGCGGACGAGGCCGAGCTGCCGGAGCCGTGTTGCCTCGCGATCGACGGTTCGCGCATCACCGGTCGGATTACCAGCTTGGGGTGGAGCGACGCCGTTCAGTCGCACATCGGGCTCGCCTACTTGGAGCCAGCGGCGGCGAAGCTCGGCGCGCGATTTTCCGTGCGCAATCCGCGCGGCAATCTCGTCGAAGCGCAGGTGACACAAGCCCCGTTCTACGACCCAGAGCATGCCAGGCAGCGTGTCACTGATGCAGCTGCAGACGGGAGGGTAGCGGCATGATCGACGCGCCACGCTCGAGCCCAGTCCCGATCCTGTCACGAGCGGTCGTGCGCAAAGCGGTGATGCACGGCATGACCGTGCCGGTCGAGCTCGAAGCGGATGCCCGCAGCTCCGAGCTGCCGGCGCTGATCACGGATGCGAGTTGTTTGCCCCGCGCAGGCGTGAAGGGTCCAAACGCAGCGGCGTGGCTGAGCTCGCAAGGTGTGCAGCTGCCAGCTGCCAACCACTGGCGCTATCACGACGAGTTGCGCATCGCGCGCCTCGGTCGCAGTGAATTCTTGCTCGAAGCTGCTGCACACGGCTCGCGAGTCGCGCAGCTGAAAGCAGTCCTTGCGCCGGCCGCCGGCTTGTATCCGGTCTTGCGTCAGGATGCTGCGATTTGGCTCGCCGGCCCCGCCGCTGCGAGCGTCCTTCGCCAGCTCGCCACGTTCGACTTCACGTGCCTACCCGCCGGCGACGACGCGGTGCTGCTTACTCAACTCGGCGGCGTTTCCGCGACTCTGCTCTGGCAACCCGCGGCGACCGGCCGCTGCTATTCGATTTACTGCGACGCCAGCTACGGCAGCTACCTGTGGACCACGCTGCTTGCGTTGGTCGCTGCTGAGGGCGGCGCCGCAGTTTCATTCGATGCGCTCGCCCCCGCCGCGATCGCCTCCGCGACGGCTCCGTCCGATGAACCCAACCCAACCGTGAGTGAATCATGACACCCGAAGAAGCCCAGCAGTTTTTCGCGGACAATCAGATCAAGTTCATCTTGGCGCAGTTCGTCGACATTCACGGGTCTGCCAAGGGCAAAGCCGTTCCGGTCGAGCACTTGAAGATGGTGCTCAACGAAGGCGCAGGCTTCGCCGGCTTCGCGCTCTGGGGTTTCGGAATGGGCCCGCACGGCCCCGACTACATGGCGGTCGGTGAGCTCGACTCGCTCAAACCGATCCCGTGGATGCCCGGCTTCGCTTGCATGTCCACCTACGGCAAGGTCGGGGGCAAGCCGTACGCCTACGATTCGCGCACCGCGCTCAAGCGCCAGCTCGATGCGCTCGCTGCCAAGGGCCTCACGCTCTACACCGGCATCGAGCCCGAGTTCATGTTGCTGCGCCGCGCGGCGGACGGTTCGGTCGCACCGGCGGACGCGAGCGATACGCTCGAAAAACCTTGTTACGACTACAAAGGCCTCGCGCGAAACTCGCAGTTTCTCTCGCGCCTCGTCGAGTCCGTGAAGCCGCTCGGGCTCGACGTCTACCAGATCGATCACGAAGACGGAAACGGCCAGTACGAAGTCAACTTCACCTACAGCGATGCGCTGACGACGGCGGATCGCTTCATCTTGTTCAAGATGGCCGCGTCCGAGATCGCGCATCAGATGGGCATGATCGCGAGCTTCATGCCGAAGCCGTTCCCGAATCGAACCGGCACCGGCGCGCACTTCCACGTGTCGATCGGCGATCGCAAGACCTCGAACTTGTTCTTGGACGAGAAAGATCCGCGCGGCCTCGGCTTGTCGAAGCTCGCCTATCAGTTCCTCGCTGGGCTCATGCTCCACGCGCCCGCACTCACGGCGCTGTGTGCTCCGACAGTCAACTCTTACAAGCGTTTAGTCGTCGGGCGCGCGTTGTCGGGTGCGACCTGGGCACCGGCGTATATCAGCTACGGCGACAACAATCGCACCTGCTGTATTCGCGTGCCGTACGGGCATCTCGAAGTGCGATTGGCCGATGGATCCTGCAATCCATACCTCGCGACGATCGCGATCCTCGCAGCTGGGCTCGACGGCATCGCAAAGGAGCTCGACCCGGGCGAGCCGAACAACACGAATCTGTACGAAGCGACGCCCGAGGAACTGAAGCGCGCCGGGATCGAAGTCCTCCCGCAAAACTTGAACGAGGCACTCGATGCGCTCGAGGCCGACAGCGTGCTCACTGCCGCCCTCGGCGAAGCGCTCGCGGGCGAGTTCGTGCGGCTCAAGCGCATGGAGTGGGTCGAGTACCAGCGGCATGTCTCCGCCTGGGAGCTCCAGCAGTACTTGGAGTTCTTCTGATGTGCGGCATCGTCGGGCTGTTGATCAAAGACCCCGAGCAGCGCTCGAAGCTCGGGCCGTGGCTCACGCCCATGCTCGTCGAGATGGGTGCACGCGGCCCCGAGTCAGCCGGTCTGGCCGTGTTCGATGCGGCTGCCAGCGGCGGTGAACGCCAATACAGCTTGCACGCGCCCGCCTGGGAGTATGACTGGAGTGCGTTTGCGCGGGCTTGTGAAGCACGCACTGGTGGAACGGTCACGCTGCGTAGCCTCGGCAACCACGCCGTGATTCGCGCGGATCTCGCACCGGCCGAGCTCAAGCAGTGGCTTCGCGCGGAGTATCCGGCGCTGCACTTGCTCTCTGCCGGCGCAGCGATCGACGTCTACAAAGACATCGGCCACCCTTCGCGCGTCGCAGACCGCTATCGGTTTCGCGAGCTCGCGGGCAGTCATGCCGTCGGGCATACGCGCATGGCGACTGAATCCGCAGTCACGCCGGATCGCGCGCACCCGTTCACCGCCGGCGAAGACTTCTGCTTGGTCCACAACGGCACGATCTCGAACCCGTTCATGGTGCGTCGCAAGCTCGAGCACGCTGGGATCGAGTTCCAGACCGACAACGACTCGGAAGCCGCGTGTCGCTTCATCGAGTGGCGGCTGCGCGAAGGCGACGATCTCGAAGGCGCGCTCGCACGCTCCCTCGAAGAGCTCGACGGCTTCTACACGTTCTTGATCGGGACGGGCGATCGGCTCGCGCTCTTGCGAGACGCGTTCGCGTGCAAACCTGCGATCGCAGCCGAGACGGACACGTACGTCGCAGTCTCGTCCGAGTTCCGCGCGCTCGCGCACCTGCCCGGCATCGAAAAAGCAAAGCTGTTCGAACCCATGCCCGGGGAGATCTACACATGGAGCGTGTAGGCCGGCAGGAAAAACACGTGTTCGACGTCGCGCAAACCGGCGTGCGCGCGCTGAACAGCTATCTGCACGGCTCACTCGCGGAAGGCACGTCGATCGAAGTGTTGAACCCGGGCGGGGCGCACAGCATCGCGGTCGGCGCTCGCGCAACCGTGCAGATCGATGTCCGCGGCCACGCCGGCTACTACGTGGCCGGCATGAACCAGCGCGCGGCGGTCACGGTGCACGGCAATGTCGGCTGGGGCGTCGCCGAAAACATGATGTCCGGCAGCGTGCGTGTGACGGGGTTCGCGTCTGAAGCCGCCGGGGCGACCGCCCACGGTGGCCTTCTCGTCATCGAGGGCGATGCGAGCTTGCGCTGTGGGATCAGCTTGAAAGGCGCGGACATCGTCGTCGGTGGCAGCGTCGGAAGTTTCTCGGCGTTCATGGCGCAAAAGGGCCGAATCCTGATCTGTGGGGATGCCGGCGATGCGCTCGGCGACTCGCTGTACGAAGCCGTGATCTACGTGCGCGGCAGGATCAAGTCGCTCGGCGCCGACGCGCAGGAAGAACCGATGGGCCCGGCCGACCTCAGCGCGGTGCGCGAGCTGCTCGCGGCTGCAGCCATGAGCGGCGATCCGAGCAGCTTCAAGCGAGTCGCATCGAAGCGCAGCTTGTATCACTGGAATGCTGAAGCCGGTCAGGAGTACTGAGCGCCCGCGCGCACGGGAGCAGATGAGAATCAGAATGAGCAAACCGGACGCACCCACCGACGACGAAGCCCCCGCGCCGCGCTTGTCGCTCGAGCAAAGCGCGGGCTACGACCGAGCCACGCTCGACTACATCCAACGCGCAGCGACGCGCGGCCTCTACGACATCCGCGGCCTCGGCGCGAAGCGACGCGTCCCGAACTTCGATGACCTCGTGTTCTTGGCAGCGTCGATGTCGCGTTATCCGCTCGAGGGCTACCGAGAGAAGTGCACGACCAAGACCGTGCTCGGCACCCGTTTCGCGAAGAAGCCGATCACGCTCGATCTGCCGATCACGTTCGCCGGCATGAGCTTTGGATCGCTCTCCGCGAACGTGAAGCTCGCGCTCGGGCGCGCTGCGACAGAGCTCGGTACTTCGACGACGACGGGCGACGGCGGGATGACGCCGGAGGAGCGCGAGTCGTCGCGCACGCTCGTCTATCAGTGTTTGCCCTCGCGTTACGGCTTCAATCCGGACGACTTGCGGAAAGCGGACGCGATCGAGATGGTGATCGGTCAGGGTGCAAAGCCGGGTGGGGGAGGGCTCTTGCTCGGTCAAAAAGTCGGCGCGCGCGTTGCGGCGATGCGCAGCTTGCCGGAGGGCATCGATCAGCGTTCGGCATGTCGCCACCCGGATTGGACCGGGCCTGACGATCTCGTAATCAAGCTGAACGAACTTCGCGAGATCACGGACCACCAGATCCCGATCTACATCAAGCTCGGCGCGACGCGCACCTACCACGACGTCAAGCTCGCGGTGCACGCCGGTGCGGACGTGATCGTGGTCGACGGCATGCAGGGTGGAACGGCTGCGACCCAGCAAGCGTTCATCGAGCACGTCGGGATCCCGACCTTGCCGGCGCTGCGCGAAGCGGTGGATGCGCTGGAAGATCTGGACATGAAAGGCCGAGTGCAGCTGATCATCTCGGGTGGCATTCGCACCGGCGCCGACGTCGCGAAGGCGTTGGCGATGGGCGCGGACGCGGTTTCGATCGGGCAGAGCGCGCTCATGGCGCTCGGCTGTAACAGTGAGACTTACGTTCAGGGAGGCGTCGCGCACGAGGCCGGGTCTGACTATCAGAAGCTCGGAACTGCACCGGGGTTTTGTCACCACTGTCACACCGGGCGTTGTCCCGTCGGCGTCACGACGCAAGATGCCGAGCTCGAACAGCGACTCGATCCCGACTGGGGGGCGAAGCGCCTGCAAAACTACGTGCGAACGCTCGGCATGGAGCTGACGATGATCGCGCGCGCGTGCGGAAAGTCGGACGTCCATCACCTCGAGCGCGAGGACTTGGTGGCACTGACGGTCGAATCGGCTGCGATGGCGCGCCTGCCGTTGGCGGGCACGAACTGGATCCCGGGGTGGCCCGAAAAGCCTTAGCTCCGAAGCGCACGCGGCGGCGCGAGCCTGCGGCGGAAGGCGGCGATGGCGGTAAACCCGCGTCGGGCCGCACGCTCGCGAGTTTTCTCGGCCACGCGATCCGCGAGCAGCGAACGCGCCAAACGCTGACAAATGCGGAAGTCGCGGGGCAAGCCGAGATCAGCCGCAGCTTGCTGTCGAAGATCGAAAACGGGCAAGTCGCGACCAGCCTCGATACGTTGTCGCGTATCGCGAGCGTGCTCGGTGTCTCACTCGGCCAGCTGTTTCGCGAATACGACGCGCCGGAGGGTAGCGCGCAGCTCGTGAAGGCCGATGCCGCGATGGAAGTCGTGCGGCGAGGCACGCGGCGCGGTCACACCTACCACTTGCTCGCGTACGATCGCGGCCCGCGCAAGCTGTTCGAGCCGTTTTTGATCAGCATGGACGACGCGTCCGAGGTCTTTCCGCGCTTCGAACATCCCGGAACCGAGTTCATCTACGTGCTGCGGGGCAAACTCGAGTATCGGCATGGACGCCAGACTTACTTGCTCGAGCCGGGCGATTCGCTGACCTTTCGCGGCGACGTCCCACACGGACCCGAGCGGCTCGTGCAGTTGCCGATTCAGTTCATCACGGTGCTCATCTACGCCGGCGCAAACGCCGACGCGTAGCGCGCGCCGAGAATGCATGCGCCGCGCCGGGCTTCGGTCTACAGTGCTCCGCGAGAAGCGCAGCGACGCAGGGTGCGATCGCCGGCCGCTCGATTGGAGAACCGCGTGGCTCGCATCGCTCACACCGTCCTCGACTCCGCCGAGCACTACGTCTGTCAGATTCGGAGCGGCACGCACGTCGTCACCGCCGATGAGCCGGTTGCACTCGGCGGAACCGACGCCGGGCCCAGCCCGTATCAGCTGCTCCTATCCGGTCTAGCCGCGTGCACGTCCATCACGCTGCGCATGTACGCCGATCGAAAGAGCTGGAAGCTCGGCACGATCCACGTCGATGTCGAGCTTCACAAAGAAAGCCAAGAGGACACTGGCAAGATCAAACGGGTCATCTCGTTTAGCGAGTCGCTCGGCGACGAGCAGCGCGCCAAGTTGCTGGAGATCTCCGAGAAGACACCGGTCACGCGCACGATCAAAGCCGGCGCGCCGATCACCACCGAGCTGGGTTGAGCATGCAGCCGACGCAGCGGTTGGTGGCGTTGGGCCGGCGCGTGCAGGCCGCGAGCTTGCCTGCGGACGTTCTGCTGGTTGCGAAGCATTGCGTGCTCGACTTCATCGCGGTGACGCTCGCGGGCGCCTCGGAGCCGCTCGTTCGCATCTTGTACGAATCCACGGTTCGCGCCGATGCGGGGACCGAGGCGACGCTGCTCGGCTTCGGTCGTACGTCCAGCATCTCGAGCGCTGCGCTACTCCACGGGACTGCCGCGCACGCGCTCGACTACGACGACACGCACTGGAGCTTGCAAGGGCACCCCACTGCGCCGGTGCTCGGTGGGTTGTGGGGCTTGGCCGAGCGCGAGCGAAGCTCCGGAGCGTCGCTGTTGGCTGCGCTGGTCGCGGGCGTCGAGGTCGAGTGCCGGCTCGGTCAATGGCTGAACCCAGATCATTACAAGCGTGGATTCCACGCGACGGGCACGCTCGGCGCGTTTGGCGCTGCGGCTGCAGCGGCGCATCTGCTCGGCCAAAACGAGCGCGTGTGGCTGCACGCCTTCGGCTTGGCCGGCACCCAAGCCGCGGGTTTGAAGAGCGCGTTCGGGACGATGGCCAAGCCGTATCACGCGGGTCGCGCCGCGCAGACCGGCTTGATGTCGGCGTTGCTTGCTGCCGGTGGCTTCGAGGCGAATCCCGCGATCCTCGAGACAGAGCAGGGCTTCGGCGCGACTCACGGTGTGCTCGCGCCGCGCGCGAAGGATCCAGAGCGCTTCGCGATCTTGGATACGTTGTTCAAGTACCACGCAGCGTGTCACTTGACCCACGCGACGATCGACGGCTTGCAGGCGTTGAAGCGCCAGCAGCCGATGGCTGCAGACGACGTCGAGCAGGTGATCCTGACGGTCGACGAAACGTGTTTGGGTGTGTGTGCGATCGAGCAGCCCGAGACTGGCATGCAGGCGAAGTTCAGTCTGAAGGCGACGGCCGCGATGGCGCTGCTCGGTGATGCGACGAACGATCCGAAAGCGTTCGACGACGCGCGCGTGACGTCTCCGGAGCTGACGAGCCTGATGGAGCGGGTGCAAGTGAGAACGGAACCGATGTCCGCCACTGCGACGACGGTGCAGCTGAAGCTGCGATCCGGCGCGATCCTGGAAACGAAGCAGGATGCGGGCCTGCCGGAGCGAAACCTCGACCAGCAAACTTCGCGGTTGCGCGCGAAGTTCCAGCGGCTCGCACCGCTCGCCCCGAACACGCAATCAGAGGTTCTCGAACGCGTGCTAAACCTCGAGCGTGAACCCAGTCTCAGTGCATTGCTTGCGCTTTTGTCGAAAAATTAGTTCCGATGGCCGCCACCGCTTCCGCTGACCCACTCGCACCGAAGGCGTTTGGTGCGCTCGGTATCCGCGGCTATCGCGCCTACTTGATCACGCTCACGTTGACCATGATGGCCGACAACGTCGAGCACGTGATCAGCTACTGGGTTGCGTTTCAAAAGTTCCACTCGGCCGCACTCGGCGGATTTGCCGTCGTGTCGCACTGGCTGCCGTATCTGCTGTTTTCGGTCTCCGTCGGAGCCCTGAACGACCGAATCGATTCTCGGCGCATCATTCAAGCCGGCGCGATCTTGTTCGCCCTCGTGTCGGCCGGCTGGGGCTACTTCTTCCTCACCGACACGCTCGAGCTCTGGCACGCGGTCGTGCTGCTCGTGCTTCACGGACTCGCGGGCGTGCTCTGGACTACCTCGAGCCAAGTCCTGCTCTACGACATCGTCGGCCCGGACTCGTTGCAAAGCGCCGTGAGACTGTCTGCGACGGCGCGATACCTCGGTGTGCTGGTTGGTCCGGCGGTCGGCAGCCTCGTGCTCATCACACTCGGTCCGACGCGCGGCATCTTCCTCAACACGGTCTTCTACTTGCCGCTGATCGTGTGGCTGATCGCAGCGCCGTACGGCCGGCATCTGCGCGGAGCCGCGGTCGCTAGCACGCGCGCGGTGCGAGGCTTTGCCGATATTCTGCGGACCGTTCGGGACGTCGCGCCGAATCCGGTGTTGTCGGTGATGATCGTCCTCGCGGGCGCCGCATCGTTTTTAGTCGGTAACAGCTATCAAGCCCAGATGCCGGGCTTCGCGCAGGACTTGGGCCACGGCGACCCCGGCAGTGCGTACACGATGCTGCTCGGCGCCGATGCAGCGGGTGCACTGCTCGCCGGCATCTTACTCGAGAGCCGTGGTGGCATCTTCGCGATGCAACCTCGGTCGGCCGTGCGCTTGTTCATGGCCTGGGCGCTCTCGCTCGCGGCGTTTGCGCTGATGCGTTCGTACGCGGTCGCACTCGTGCTGCTCTTCTGCGCCGGCTTCTTCGAGCTGTCCTTCAGCAGCATGACGCAAACGCTCGTGCAGCTGAACGCACCGGATGCCGCGCGCGGCCGCGTGCTCGGCTTGTATCAGATGTCCGCATTGGGCTTGCGGACGTTCAGCGGCGTCACGGTCGGCCTCGCCGGTAGCTTGATCGACGTACACACGTCGCTCGCGGTGGCTGGGGCTACTGCGATCGTAGTCGGTGCGATTCTGCTCCATCGCCTTCGCCGCGTTCGCGCCGCGGCATACTGACTACTCGGCTTCGAACGAGTGCACTCTCGGCCCGTGCGCGAGATTGAACGGCGGTTTCTCGACGATCTTGCGCCCCTTCAAAAACGGCGACAGCAATCGCGTGACGCTGTGCGGCGCTTCACGCGTCGGAAAATGACCGACGCCTTCGAGCACGACGCGCTGAAACGGCCCACTGAAGTAGTTCCCGGTCGCGGCGGACGAGTTCGGCAGCGCGACCTGATCCGAACCGCCCTGAACCAGCAACGCCGGCACGTCGATCGACAGCGCGTTGCGCGCGTGTTCTTCGAGCGCACCGTAGCGCGGATCAGGCTCCGCTTGCCCCCACCGCACGCGATACGAGTGAATCGTAATTTCGGCCCAGTCAGGGTTCTCGAACGAACGTGCAGTCGTGTCGAACGTGGCGTCGTCGAACCAACCGGACGGACTCCAGGTTTCCCACATGAATCGCGCGAATGCTTTGCCTTCGGTGTGAAGCTCGGTCGCGCCGCGCTCGGTGCTCATGTACCACTGGTACCAGTAGCGTTGCGCTTGCTCGATCGAAGGCGTCGGCAACTCACCCGGTTGCCATCCCACGGACAGCGCCGCGAACCGCGACACGCGCTCCGGAAACGTTGCGGCGAGTAGATACGCGATACGTGCGCCCCAATCGTGCCCGACGATCGCAAAGCGCAAAATACCGAGCGCATCCGCGAGATCTAGAACGTCTTGCGCCATCGCCGCGATCTGCCCGGAGCGCGGCGTGTGCTCGGAGATGAACGAGGTGGGCCCGAAGCCGCGAAGCCACGGCACAAACGTGCGAAACCCCGACTCATGCAAACGCGGCAAGATGCGATCGTACGTTCGCACGTCGTCCGGCCAGCCATGCAACATGAACACGGGCGAGCCGTCGATCGGCCCTTTCGCTTCATAAGCGAGATGAAGCACGGGCGTAGTCACGCGCTGAAAGCTCACGGCGACCTCTACTTCTTCCGCATGAGAATCGCGGAACTGACCTTCACGAGGTAAGCCCCGCTGCCCAGGGAACCACCCGCGTTACCACAAACTTGGGCGGTGCGCGCCGGCCGTCCCCTTGGCGCGCTACACTTCCTGGAACTCTCATGCGCAGCACCAAATACGACTTGATGCCCCAAAAGCTCGTCTCAGCGCAGACCTCGCTGCCGCTCGGCGCGCGCGGTGGCTTGCGCCTGGCAATCGTGGCCGACACGCACAGCAATCCTCATCCTGACGCCGCGGAGCAGATCGCAGCGCTCGAACCCGACGCGATCTTGCACGCGGGAGACATCGGCGATCTACGCGTGCTCGAAGACCTCGGGCAGATCGCGCCGGTCATCGCCGTGCGCGGCAACATCGACGAACGCGACTCAGCGGTACCGGATCTCGTGACGATCGACGTTCGATCCGGCGACGACAGCGCGCTCAAGCTGCTGCTCATGCACATCGCCGTGCAGGGTCCACGCATTCGCACGGACGCAGCCAAGCGCGCCTCGAGCGAAGGCGCGCGCTTGATCATCTGCGGTCACTCACACGTGCCGTTCGCGGGACGCGACAAGGGATTGACGGTGTTCAATCCCGGATCGATCGGGCCGCGACGCATGAGCTTACCGATCGTGTTCGGTGTGCTCGAGATCGCGGCCGCAAAACTTTCCCTACGCCACATCGACTGCGAAACGGGCAAAGAATGGCAACCGTGAGCGCGCAACGAACCCGCGCCGGGTGTCGACGCTAGTTCGGCGCAGTGCTCAGCGCCCGTTACGCATGAACGCCGCGCACGAAGCGAGCTTTTCCCCACTCGCTCGCGCGCAGCACATGCGTTGCCACCGCAGTCATTCGGGTTGCACGTAACTCTTCGTCAGTCGCGCGAGCGATGCTCGACGCGCCATCCGCGAGAGCTCGTGTGAATCCTTAGCCTGGGCTTCGTCGTCTTCATCGTCTTCGTCGTCGTCGCCCGATCCTTCCGAATCATCCGAGTCCGAATCGCTGTCCGAATCCGAATCGGAATCCTGATCGGGATCAGGCGGCGGCTCAGAGTTCGCAGGCTCGAAGTCTTCCGGCGGCTCGCTCGGTGGCGCTTGCCGAGTTGGCTTCGGCTTCGGCGCCTTTTTCTTTACCGGCTTCGGCGCCTTCTTGGCGGGAGGAGGAGGTGCCTTCTTCGCCGGCGCTTTCTTCTTCTTCGCCGGCTTTGCAGGAGCCTTCTTCTTCGCAGACTTCTTCTGCGGAGCCTTGGGTTTTGCAGGTTGCTTCTTAGCGGTCTTCTTCTTTTTCGCGGCCATCGGTTCCGCAGCTTATCAGCACTCGAAGGAAGATGAGTACAGTCGAAACGCAGCAACACGTCGTTTCGTGATCGGATTCAGCGAGACGCGATGCGCCGAGCGCACCGACTCGCATGCGACGGCGCGTGAACCACCACTCGCCCTCGACCTCACGCACGCGCTTTCGGTGGGCGACGGATCGCCGATGACTCGCATGTCGTCCCGTGTGCCTTGCCGGTCCATGATCCCTGCAATAGCGTCGGCTCGGGTGGAGGGTCCGTTAATGACCGCGACGAAGCTGAACCTGAATCAACCTTGTCCGAAACGGGGGGCGCAGCTGTGAGCACGACCACGCAGAACCGTCAGTTTCGCCTCGCCGCCAGGCCGGTAGGGCTGGTGAAGTCCAGCGACTTTCGGCTCACCGAAGAGGCGGTCCGACCGCCCGCGGAGGGCGAAGTCCTGGTGCGTACGCAGTACATCTCGCTCGACCCCGCGATGCGCGGCTGGATGAACGACGTGAAGTCGTACGTACCGCCGGTGGGTCTCGATGAAGTGATGCGCGCGGGCACCGCCGGCGAAGTGATCGAGAGCAAACACCCGAATTTCAAGGCTGGGGACGCCGTCTCGGGCGCGTGGGGAGTGCAGACTTTCGGCACTGTCGGTGGCCCGACACTGACCAAGATCGACACCTCGGTCGCTCCTTTGCCGGTCTATCTAGGCACGCTCGGCATGCCCGGCATGACCGCGTACTTCGGCCTGCTCGACGTCGGCCAACCCAAGCCAGGTGAAACGGTCGTCGTGTCGGGTGCCGCGGGTGCGGTCGGGACCGTCGTCGGGCAGATCGCGAAGATCAAAGGCTGTCGCGTGGTGGGCATCGCGGGTGGCAAGCGCAAGTGCGACTACCTCGTGCAAGAGCTCGGGTTCGATGCGGCGCTCGACTACAAGAGCGGCGATCTCAAGAGCGCGCTTCGCCAGGCGTGCCCGAAGGGCGTGAACGTCTACTTCGACAACGTCGGCGGTCCGATCCTCGATACGCTGCTCACGCGTCTCGCACTCAAGGCGCGCATCGTGATCTGTGGCGCCATCTCGCAGTACAACAACGAAGGCGGGATGGAAGGGCCGCGCAACTACATGTCGCTCCTGGTTTTTCGAGCGCGCATGGAGGGCATGGTCGTGTTCGATTACGCGGACCAGTTCCCGACTGCCGTGCGCGACATGACCGGCTGGATGAAGGAAGGCAAACTGAAGCCGCGCGAAGACGTCGTGACCGGATTCGACCGCTTCCCGGAGGCTCTCTTGATGTTGTTCAAGGGAGAGAACCTCGGGAAGTTGGTCCTCAAAGTCGACTGACGTTTCGGCTACGAGCCTTGCCCGCGCGGGTTAGCCGGCGCGCAAGACTCGGTCCTTCAGCTCATGGGCTGAACGTCGTGGGGCACAAGGACCCGCCGGCACCGCCCGGCTCCGGGATGCCCGGGTATGCGGCGGCCTCGTCGATCGGCAGCGGGTACTGCACGAGAGCGGATACCTTCGCGGCGGCGTCCTTGGGGTCTGAGTCAGTCAGGAAGTTCGCCGCGAGGGCGAGGAGTGGGTCGCGAACCTCGAGCTGAACAGCGCCTCGAGCGTGCGCGCGTTGCCTGCGTGCAGGTAGGGCGCACCGGCCGACACACCGAGCAGGGATGGCACGTTGTATCCGCGCCCTTCGCCGGCGGGGTCACCATCGCCTTGTGGCCCGGCATCGTCCAGGGCGGAAGCACGGCCGGGAAGCCCGAGGGGATCGCGATCGGAGTGGTCTCGAGCGCGGTATTCGTGGCCGTCCCGAAGCTGCCGGCGAGGCGGGTAGCCGGTCGGGGCCCGCGGGCGGAGTACCAAGTTACGGTGTCGGTCAAGCCGTCGCCGCGACACGACTGGCACGCGCCCCAGCCCTGACCGCAAGGACCCGCGGACGAGGCCGGTGTTGAAGAAGCGCCTCCCGCGAAGCGGGGTGTCCGCGTCCGAGCCCGTGGGTGGAAGCGCTGTGGTTTGCAACACGGCCGGGGAGAGAGCCCCGCCGGCGATCGCCTGCGTGTTGAAGTCGAGCGTCGAACTGGAGCCGGAACACCGTGTCGCTGCCATTCGCGGTCACGTACGCCACGCTCGAGCCGGGTACATCGCCGCAGCCGTGAGCAGCGAGCGAAACTAACAACGCGACTGCACTGCCCAGCGCATTGCGTTGCTTTCGTTTGTTCCACGTACTCCAGAACGTTACGCCAGGTGCGAAAACGAGATCTCTAACTTGTGATGTCGATCGCTAGTGCAGCCATCGACTGCATTGATTTCGATGCGCGTGATCGAACGCGATTGGAAATCGAATCTTCGACGTGATGTTTCGAACACACGACGCGACATTCACGCAGCAAGTTCAAGCTCGTACGTGCGCGCTCGGATACCGCGTGGACTCTCCGATCGCACTTGTCTTGGTGCGCGGCGCTGCCCTATAGCTGAGGCATGCCGAACTTGCTCGGACCTGAGGATCCGCCCGTGTTTCAAATCGCGCACGAAGCGGGCAGCTCTGCGTTCGTGATCGCTTGTGACCACGCGGGCCGGGACTTGCCGAAGAGTCTGGGGGACCTCGGGCTCACGGAGACGGAGCTCAGCACGCACATCGGGTGGGACATTGGGATCGCCAGTGTGGCGCGGATGGTCTCAGAGCAGCTGGATGCGTACTTGCAGCTCAACAACTATTCGCGACTGGTGATCGATACGAATCGACCGCCCGGCAGCCCCCAGTCCGTGCTGACCCTGAGCGAGTCCACTCGGATTCCCGGGAACGAAGGGCTCACGCGCGCGCAGATCGAGCAGCGCGAGCGCGAGGTGTTTTGGCCCTATCACAACCAGTTGGCAGGGGAGTTCGAGCGGCGCACCCGGCTCGGACTGCCGACGGTGTTCGTTGCGCTGCACAGCTTCACGCCGGTGTACCTCGGCATGGTGCGGCAATGGGACGCCGGGGTGTTGTACCAGCGTGACGCGCGGCTCGCGAAACACATGCTCGGGCACTTGCAGGCCGACCCGGACCTGCGCGTGGGCGACAACGAGCCCTATCGCGTCTCGGACGCGACCGACTATTCGGTCGTGGTGTACGGAGAGGGCAGGGGCATTCCGCACGTCGAGATCGAGCTGCGGCAAGATCTGATCGTGGACACGGCGGGTCAAAGCGTCTGGGCGGATCGCCTCGTGCGCGCGTTGCAAGCGATGCCCGCGTTTTGAACCTTCGCCGCTGACGGCTGCGGGTTACGGAGTCGGTACGATGTGCTCGAACACTCGCGCAGCGTGCTGGGTCGGCTGCCGCCCCTGGCTGCATTTCGAAAATCTGTTCGCGCGCATTGAAGATTCCCGGCGCATGTTTGCCGGCTACGCGAGCGTTCGCGCACGTCGCAACCGACGCGGGCCCGCGGCCCGGTGACACACACCGGACACGAACTCGTTGTAGCGTCTTACGATCGAGTTCACTTGTATGCAGTGGAAAGCCGACTAGGATGGCAATCGGCGATGGAAGTGTCAGTGCAGGCGGGCCGAATCGTCGGGGAACACTGGCGATTGCGGAGCCGGCTCGGGGACGAAGGCACGAGCCGCTACTGGGAAGCCGAAGAGCTGCGTACCGGATCCCACGTGGCGATCGAGTTCGCATGCGTCGACGTGGCTGACCCGCAGGCGAGGTTGCGTTTTTCTCGCGAAACGCGGGCTTTGATCGCGTTTCGGAGTCCGCACGTCGTGCGAACACTGCATCGCGGGCTGGCGGGTGACGGCCTCGCGTTCGCAGTCACTGAGCTTCTGCACGGCGAGGATTTAGGCAACTTGCTCGCGCGCGAGCCGGCGCTCGGGTTGGCCGACGCTACGCAGATCCTGGACCAAGTTTGCCGCGGAATCTGCAGGTTGGATGCGGCGCGGATCCCGTACCAGGTCGTCGAGCCGAAGCACGTGTTGGTCGTCGACGCCCGCCACGACCACGACCAATCGAATGCACGTGTCATCAAGCTGTTGAACGTCGCACTGGACGATCAAACACCGCGCAAGCGCACGCGTTCGAGCTCGCAGTACGTCAGTCCCGAGGGCCTCGGGCCAGCCACAACAGTGAGAGCAGTGAACGAGGCGGCTCAGGTTTGGGCCCTTGGCGTGCTGGGGTGTCGAATGCTGACGGGAGCGTTGCCGTTCGACGCCGATAGCCGCGGAACACTCGCCGATGACTGGGGAGCGCGCTTCACGCGGTTGCGCGAGACGAAGACGGATCTCCCGGTCGAGCTCGATGAATGGTTCCGAACCGCAATTCATCCGGATCCGGGGCAGCGTTTTGCAACGGTCGAGCAAGCTGGGCTTGCGCTCGGCCACATTGCGACCACGTACGCATCCAGCGTCGCGGCTCGACTGCGCTCAAGACTGGAAATGGATCGCTTCTCACCAAAGTCCGCGCTTGTACCGAGTCGGACCGCGCCCGTGCGGTCTGAGCCGCAGCGCGCGTCGGTACCGCTGGAACGAGAACAGCACGTGGTCGCAGCTCCGCGAGCCCGCGCGGCCGTGCTCGAGCTGGATCGAACTGCGGGGCTGGCGAGTCTCCCACCACCTCCCGAGGTTCGCGCGTCGCAGGTCTCGCTCGAGAGCCGTGGGTCCGCGGCCGTCGACCGCGCGGTGGACCCGGTAGATCAAGGCGACGACGTTCACGATCGCGAGACGGTCGCGAGTCGGGTGCACGCGGCGGCCGCGAAGCGCCGTAAGAAGGTAGTCGCTTCGGAGCGGGTCACATCGCTCGGGCCGGCTACCAGCCGGGAGCGCCCGGATTCGTCTCAAGTGTTCGCGCGAACGCCGGCGGATGTGAACCTGACCCTCGGATTCGTGCGAGAGCCAGCTGCCATCGTAGTCCGCGAGCAGGCGACCCTCACGCCCGACGGCGACTCACTCGGAATCCGCCCTTCGGCCCTGCTCGCGGCGCCGGCCCAAGTCAAAAGTCACGTGGTGAGTCGCGTCGAAAGTCGCGTCGTGAATCGCCCCTCCGCGGATCGCGACCTCGCGTTCATCGTCGGGCGTTCGGATTCGTTGGCGGCGGAGCGGGCTCGCGTGCTCCGCATCGAGCGGGCGCGCTGGCGAGCCTCCGCTGTGCTCGCGGTCGTCCTCGGCCTCTTCGGTGGCTTCGCTCTGCGAAGCATCGTGTCGATGAAGCTTCGCAGCGCGGAGCACGCGGCGGCCGACGGCGCTGCATTCGAAGAGGGCGTCCCAGCTCGCTCGGTGATCCAAGCGTCCGCGCCGCAGCCGCTCGCTGCAGGTTTCGAAGCTGCCAGGCCGGTCGCCGAGCCAGCGGCTCCTGTCGCCCGCTTGGCCAGTGGTCGTAGCGGGTCTGGCGTGTCTAGCGTGCGCGTCGCCACGAATGTTCGCCCTGGCCCTGGGGAGAACGCGGCTTCCGCTTCACCTTTCAAACGCACCCCACCGCCAGCTGCATCGCGTAACCCTCCCGCTTTGGACATGTCGACCGAAACACCTCCTTCCGCCGTGGCGTCCAGCGCTGCTTTGCCCGCCGCACCACCTCCAGTCGACACGACTCCGCTGCAAGTCTATCGAGGCTTCTAATGATTTCGCCGCTCGCTGCGGGTGTTGCGATCGCGTGCGCGTTCGCACTCCTGCCTCGCACCGCCGTCGCTCAAGCGACCACTGCTGAACGTGAAACTTCGCGCAGTCTGATGGATGAAGGCGACTCGTTTCGCGAAGCCGGCGACCTGCATCGCGCGCTCGAACGTTATCGAGCGGCGGATGCGATCATGCACGTGCCGACCACCGGCCTCGAGGTCGCGCGCGCACAAGCGCAGCTGAATCACCTCGTCGACGCGACCACGACCGCGATCGAAGTCGCGAACTCCGCGCCCGGCCCAAACGACCCGCCGCTGTTCACGCACGCGCGGACTGCCGCGCAAGCGATGGTCGAGGCGCTTCGGCCTCGCGTTCCTTCGCTCACGCTCAAAGTCGAGCCGATCGGTGTCATCTACGAGCTGCGGCTCGATAGCGCGCTCGTGCCCGAAGGCGCGCACGGTCTTCCGTACAAGCTCGATCCCGGCGAACACGTAGTGCTCGTGCAAGCGCCGGGTTATCGGCCGATCTCGGAGCGCATCACGCTCGCGGAGTCGCAGCGCATCGAGCGCACGATCCGCCTCGTCTCGACCAAACCTCCGCCGCGGCTCGAGAGCTCGCAGTCCGCGGCGGTGAAACCGCGCGACACGAACATTGCAGTCCGCTATCAGCAAGCCGAGCTCGACGCCGACACCGCCGGTCGCACGCGAGGGTACGTCGCGCTCGGCACGGGCGGCGCAGTGTTGGTGGCAGGCATCGTGACGGGCATCGTCGCGGTGGGCCTGAGCGAGGACGCGAAGGAAAAGTGCTCCGGGCAGCGCTGCCCGGCGAGTGCCGAACCGGCGATCGATCGCGCCAACACGCTCGCGAACGTCTCGAACGTCATGCTCCCGCTCGGCGCGGTCGGCGTCGCGTACGGCTTGTTCGAGCTACTGACGCACCTGAGCGACGATGCCGAGACGGCGCGGCGCTCGGCACCCACGCTCGCGATATCGCCGACTTCGGTGTCGATCCGAGGCAGGCTGTGAACAGGTCTGCGGTTCGCGTGTCGTATTTGGCGTTGTTCGCGTTGGCCGCTTGTCAGGTCGTGACAGGGCTCGATGGCTTGCGCATCGTCGATGCCGGTGAGCAATCGGCGAGCTCGGCCGTGCGTGGAACCGATGCACAAGTAGGCGATGGTGAAATCGGCCCGGATGGGACGAAGGGTCCAGCGGACGCAGGCTGCCGTCCGCCGCCGGCAGCTGCATGCGATCTGCTGACGCAGTGCGGTTGCAAAGACGATCAGCACTGCCAAGCGCGAGCGGCGTCGTACGCCCCGGGCTGTTTCGAGCCAGGGGCGCTCGAGCCGGGAAGTGTGTGCACGAGCCCAGCAGACTGCCCGCGTGGCCAGACGTGCGACGACCGTACGTGTCGCGCGTACTGCCGGGACGATGCGGACTGTTCGAACGGAATCTGCGTCGGTCTCCAGACGAAAGACGCGAAGGCGCGGTCGGTCCGCGTGTGCTGGGCGCAGTGCTCGCCGGACGACATGAATAGCTGCGGACCGGGTGCGCGTTGCCGGATGCTGCAAAACGAGCGCGGGATGGCGGGGACGTATTGCGCAGCGCCGGCCGATCCGTGTCCGACCCTCGAAGACGGCACCTGCGACGACTCCCGCGGCACTGGCCTGTGCGCGGACGGTACCGATCAGAAGGACTGCGAGTGCCAGCCGAAGTTACCCGATGCGCGCTGCGATGCCGTCGCACAGTGCGGTTGCCCGAAGGCGGAGGCCTGCGCGATCACGCGCGAGGCTTCGACGGTGTCCGCGGCGTGCCTGCCGCCGACCGGCAAAAACAAGGACGACGCGTCCTGCAAAGACGACGCTGAGTGTGCGCCCGGCTACGTGTGCCAGTTCGGCGGCACGTGTTCGCGGTTGTGCACGGACGACGCCCAGTGCGGCGGGCGTTCGTGTTTGCCCGTCGCGCTGAGCGGCAAGCCGAGTGCGGGCCTCAAGATTTGTTACGCGCGCTGTGATCGCATGAATCCGATCTGCGCATCCGGCACGCGCTGCGCGCATTTCGACGCGCGTTTCGAGTTCCAAGGTGACTACTGCGTTGCGCCGGTCGCGAAATGCCTTGCCGCTGACGGCGTCTGCGACGAAGCGCGCGGCAGTGGTCTGTGCACGGACGAGACGGACGTCGTGGATTGCTGCCAGTCGTCCCTGATGGGTGGTGAGTGCGACCTGGCGAGGCAGTGCGGCTGTGAGAAGAAGCCCGATACGAGCTGCGTGGAAGGTCGGTTTGGCGAGATCGGTCGCACCTCCGTGTGCTTGGCCCCTGGTCCAACCGCGGCGAACGGCTGGTGCTTGGACGACGCGAGCTGCGGTCGGGGCCTCGGCTGCTCGGGACACGTCTGCCGCCCGTACTGCGATGACGATGCAGACTGTGGCCAGGGCGGCCGCTGCTTTTACACGATGCGCGACAACGAGATGACGAGCGTGAAGGTGTGCCTCAGCCCGTGCAGTCCTGAGACGAATAGCCCCTGCGGGGAAAATACGCGCTGTCTCGCCGGGGCGGGGGGCGAGGTGCCCGAGAGCGGTTGCACGTTCGTGCCGCTCACGACCACGTGTCCGACGAACAATGGCCGCTGCGACGAGCCAGCGCGTATTTTCCCGATCCGGGGCGATAGGCATGCACGGACTACCGGTTCGGGCGTTGTTTCAGCTAGCATGCGCACCGTGAAAGCCACCAAGAACCGGCCGACCGTTAGAAAAAGAGGAACCGCCTTAGCTTCCGGGGACTCTGTCGGCGCGGCCGATCTCGCCCGGCGAATCGGGCAGCGGTTAAGGGATGAGCGCCATGCGCGAAACCTGTCCCTCGACGACCTGTCGCGGGCTTCGGGCGTGAGTCGCGCTGCGCTCTCGCAGATCGAGACGCGCAAGAGCAGTCCGTCGGTGTCCGTGATGTGGAAGATCGCGGTCGGGCTCGGGATTCCGTTCGCGGAGTTGCTCGGCGGCGAGGGTGAGGAAGGCACGGTGTTGCGGCGGTCGGACGCTCAGCCGCTGCGTTCGCCCGATGGCAGGTTCGAGACCCGGCCGGTGATCCCTGCCGGCACGACGCCTTGGGTGGAGGTGTACGAGCTCAAGTTGTCGGCGCGGTCGACGCATCGCGCGGAGCCGCATGCGCCGGGGACGCGAGAGCTGTTGGTCGTGTTGAGTGGCACGATGCACATCGAGGTCGGTGGGACGAACTACGATCTGGAGTCGGGTGATTCGTTGGCGTTTAGGGCGGACCAGCCGCACAGCTACGGCAACCCGGGTTCGTCCGAGGCTCGAGCTCACAACGTGATCATCTACAACCGGGCTTGAAACAGTGTCGCCTGGCGAACGATCCGCCGCGCGATCCGCCACCACGCCCTGCGGTGCGTGCTCACGTACCAAAGCGTACGCTCCGCGCGCTCCTCGGTCGCGGCGGCGCCTCGCGTGGCGGCTCGAGCGCCATGCGACGCTGTTTGGCCGTTCGACGAATTTGGGCATGCCGCCCATCGCGCCGACGCTGATCTGACGTTGCTTCAGTCGCTGAGGCGTGCAACGAGCGATGCGTGACCGGGTACTCGCGCTCTTGGGCGATTCAGTGTGCGCTGCTCAGCGTTCCCTTCGCTGCGATCCTGCACCACGCCGTGTTCTTTCGGCCCACTTGCATGCTGAATCCGTTCGGGCCCGAGTACACGCCTTCTGTGCTCGCGAACTGGATCACTCACGATCCGTCGCTTCCGGTTGCGCTGCTGATTGCGGCGCTAGTCTTCGTCGCGGGTTTGCGGCTGCCCCTGGCCCGCAGCTGGGTGCCCGCGTTTCTGATCGCGTTTGTGCCGCTCGCACTGTGGATCTGGGACGTGCCGTTCGCCGGTCGGCCGATCTGCGCGTGCTGCCACGACGGGCGCTTAGTACTGCCGGGGATCGGCCGCGTGAGCTCGAGGCACGTGTATGCGTTTTGCGCGGGCGTATTTGCAGCGCTGCTGATCGGACGAAAGTTGGCGACTATCGCGTCCAAGGTGGCGGCTCGTCGGTCGGGATCTCGTACTTCTTGATCGCCTTCGCCGGGACCTCTGCCGTGATCTGGCCCGACTGCGCGAGCGCCGCCAACGTCGCGAGCACGATCGAGGCTCGATCCACCTCGAAGAACCGCCGCACCGCGGAGCGCGTGTCGCTGCGCCCAAAGCCATCCGTTCCGAGCGTCACGTAGCGCGCACGCAAGTACGGCGCGATCAGCTGCGGATACGCTCGCACATAGTCGGTCGCAGCGAGTACGAGACGCTCGCCCTCGAGGAGCTGCTCCACATGGCTTTGTTTTGCCGGTTGGTCGGGATGCAAGCGGTTCGCTCGCTCCACTTCGGCCGCATCGCGCGCAAGCTCCGAAAAGCTCGTCACGCTGTAGATGTCGCTCGCGACGTTCCAATCTTTCGAGAGCATTTCGGCTGCAGCGATCACCTCGCGCAAGATCGCGCCGGAGCCGAGCAACCTCACACTTGCGACCGCCCCGCCGGGCGCGTGCCCGCCGTAGCGATACATCCCTCGAATCAGCGCTGGTTCTACGCCTTCGGGCAACGACGGCTGCGCGTAGTTCTCGTTCAACAACGTGACGTAGTAGAACACGTCGCGCTGGTCCTCGAGCATCTCGCGCATCCCGTGGTCGAGGATGACCGCGAGCTCGTACGCGAACGTGGGATCGTACGCACGGCAGTTCGGCACCGTCGCCGCGATGACGTGACTGCTGCCGTCTTGATGCTGCAAGCCCTCGCCGCTCAACGTCGTGCGACCCGAAGTGGCTCCGAGCAGAAAACCGCGTGCGCGCTGATCGGCCGCAGCCCAAATCAGATCGCCGACGCGCTGAAACCCGAACACCGAGTAGAAGATGTAGAGCGGGAGTAGGGCCAGGCCGTGAACGCTGTACGACGTTGCCGCGGCGACCCACGACGACAGCGCGCCCGCCTCGGTGATGCCTTCCTCGAGTAGCTGGCCGTCGCGCGCTTCGCGATACGACACGATCGAGCCGGCATCTTCGGGTCGATAGAGCTGGCCCACCGGGGAGTAGATGCCGACCTGCTGGAACAGGTTCGCCATGCCGAAGGTCCGCGCCTCGTCCGCGACGATCGGCACGATGCGTGGGCCGAGCTCGGCATCGCGCAACAGCCCGCTCAGCATGCGTACGAGCGCCATCGTCGTCGACAGCTCTTTGCCCGCGCCCTCGAGTGCAAAACGTGCGTGGCTCGCGAGCGCCGGCACCTTGACGGTCGGCGCCGTGCGGCGCCGCACCGGCAGGCTTCCGCCCAGAGCGGTGCGCCGCGCCCGCAAGTAGCGCAGCTCCGCGCTGTCTTCAGCCGGCCGATAGAACCGCAACGACTCGAGGTCCGCATCCGTCAGCGGCAGGTGAAACCGATCGCGAAACAGCTTGAGCGCGTCGGCATCGAGCTTTTTCGCTTGATGTGCGGTCATGCGCGACTCCCCCGCGCCGCCCATCCCGTAGCCTTTTTTCGTCTTCGCGAGCACGACGGTCGGCCGGCCGCGATGATCGCGCGCCGCTGCGAGCGCCGCGTACAACTTGCGAAAGTCGTGGCCGCCGCGCTTGAGCGAGTCGACTTCGGCGTTGCTCATGTGCGAGACGAGCGACTGGATCTCGGGATCTTTCTTGAAGAAGTGCTCGATGTTGTACGAGCCGTCCTTCGCGCCGAGCGTCTGGTACTCGCCGTCGACCGTCGCCGACAGTCGGCGCAGGAGCACGTTGCTGCGATCGCGTGCGAACAGCACGTCCCAGTCCGACCCCCACAACACCTTGATCACGTTCCAGCCCGCGCCGGCAAACAGCGACTCGAGCTCTTGGATGATCTGACCGTTGCCGCGCACCGGGCCGTCGAGCCGTTGCAAGTTGCAGTTCACGACGAACACCAGGTTGTCGAGCGACTCGCGCGCCGCGAGCGTCAAACCCGCGATCGACTCGGGCTCGTCCATCTCGCCGTCCCCGAACACGCCCCACACCCGGCGCCCCGCACTCGCGACTAACCCGCGATGTTCGAGGTAGCGCATCACGTGCGCTTGGTAGATCGCGTTGAGCGGTCCGATACCCATCGAGCCGGTCGGAAACTGCCAGAAGTCCGGCATGAGCCAGGGGTGCGGATACGAGGACAATCCGCGGCCGTTCGTCTCTCGCCGGAAGTGCACGAGCTGATCCTCGCTGAGCCGCCCTTCGAGAAAGGCGCGCGCGTACACGCCAGGCGCGGAGTGCGGCTGCAGGTACACGAGGTCGCCTGCGTGATCGTCGCTCGGCGCGTGAAAAAAGTGGTTGAACCCGACTTCGAAGATCTCGGCGGCGGACGCATAGCTCGCGATGTGCCCACCGAGCTCCGCGTTCGTGGCGTTCGCCCGTGCGACCATCGCGAGCGCGTTCCAGCGCATGATCGCGGTCAGGCGTTCTTCGATCGCGAGGTCCCCGGGGTAGGTGCCTTGGCGTTCGAGCGGGATCGTGTTGCGGTAGGCGGAATACGCCGGAGTCGAGGCCAAGGCGCCGAGCTCTTTGCCGCGTTCTTCGAGGCGCTTCAGTAGGAACAGCGCTCGTTCGCGGTCTTGTCGGACGACGCTTTCGAAGGCTTCGAGCCACTCCCGAGTTTCGTCTGGGTCAGCGTCGCGGGGAGCGGCAGCGGGCGCCGGTTCGCCATTCAGTTGGTCGAGAGGCTGAGCGCTCATCCCAACAGTATAGGCCCCGCGTTCAGGCCGAGTCAGTCAGCCCCACACTTACACCCTGCGCCGCCTTCGCAGTCGAACTGGTGAACGAATGCGACCCAGCTGCCGGGGCCAAGCTCACGCGCTTCGACCCAGTGCGGCAGCCCGCCTGCCGTCAGCTCACGGGTGACATGCCGCAAGAAATTCTCGGCGGCAGACCGATTCGCAAACGTTCGACGTGCTCCGTAGAGACCGGACATCGGCGAGTAGCGAGCCCGATCAACTCGTGCAGTATTCTTTTCCGGCGTCTTTAATTGCTCGGCTGAGCTGTTTGGCGCGATCTTCCAGCGCCTTGCTGGGCTTGCGCTTCACCAGCGCATCGACCGCACCCTTCGCATCCGTGCAGGCGTGCAAGCGGAAGAAGGCATCGGCCATTCCGTACAACGCCGTATCGACCGCCGGGCTCTTCGCGTAGTTCGAGATCACCTTGCGATACTCGCCGAGCGCGGTCGCCGGCTTGTTTTGCACGAGGTAACTCGCCCCGATCCAATACTGCGCATCCCCCGCTTTGTCGTCCGCCGGGTACCGCTTCAAATACTCGGCGAACAACGCGCGCGACTTCTCGTGCTCGCTCGCCTTGTAGGCATCGTATGCCGCGGAAAAGTGCGCCGCCTTGTCGCCAGGAATCTGCGACGGATCGAGCGCGACCTCACCTGGTTTCGCCGTTGCCGCCAGCTTCAGGCGATCGTCGAGCGTCGCCTGCGCCTTTGCAGTCTGCTCGACGAGCCCCTGCAAGTTGTGCGTCATCTCGTCCATCTTGCCCTCGAGCTCAGCCATCTTCTGCTGTTGCCCTTGGACTTGAGCGACCACGTCCGCGCTGTCACGCGTCAGGAGGAGCCGCGCCTTTTCCAGGCCGTCTTCGAGCTCCTTCAGCTTCGTGCCGAGCGCGAGGTTGTTCGCACGAACCTCCGCCTGCAACGCTTCCAGGTCTCGCTTCTGTTCTTCGAAGCGCTGGTTCGCGTCCGACTTGGTCATCCAGCAACCCCCAGCCAGCCACGCGCAGCCAACAGCTGCAACTAGCAGACTACGCGTGGATCTGGGGCCTCCCGAGCGCCGCAGGCGACTCGGGAGTGGACTGCAAACTGCCGAATGCCGCGGGCGGCTAGGCAGTCTGGTGCGAACCGTTCGAAGCGTGAGCTTCGAACGGAGTCGAGTGGCCGTCCCGAGCTGCATGAGTTCCGATCACTTGCCCTTGAAGTCGACGCGCCGATCGCGCGCCCAACCAGATTCGTCCGAACCCGACGCCATCTCTTCGCCCATCGACGACACGCTGAGATTCGCGTCAGTCCCGAGCGACTTCAAATACTGCTGTGCGGACTGGGCCCGACGCTCACCGAGTGCGAGGTTGTACTCCTCGGTACCGCGGGGATCCGTCATGCCTGTTAGTTGTGCCCCGCGCGTGCCGCGTTCTCTCAGGCAACTACCGTTGCGCGAGAGTTGATCACGTGCACTATCGCTTAGCGTGCTTGAGTCATAGTCGAAGTACACTGGTGTCAGCTCACAAGCACCGCCTGGTGTCGGTGCAGGTGGCGGCTTCAATGCAGCTTGCTTCTGAGCAATGCACATGTTGTTTTCACACACTTGCCCCGCAGCACATTGGCTGTTCGAGGTGCAATAACCCGGAATGGCCTCACAGGCACCGGATGCGCAACGCTGTCCCGCTGGGCAGTCGTCGTTCGTTCGGCACTGTTGGCACAAGTTGTTGACGCAGAATTCGCCTTGATGGCAATCCTCGTCGTTGTCGCACTTGGGATAGTCCGGGCTGCACGCCGAAACGGACAAGGCTAGACCGATGCACGCTCCCATAAGCGCAACCAGCGTAGGATCCCCCACTACGTTGCTGCGTGACGCGAGACTCATGTCGTTGTCTCCTTCTCGCCGAATTCGCGGCCAGAATCGCGTGCATAGGCCACGCAGGCACGGCTTGTCAACGGCCGTGCCAGTCCCGTACATTGCCGCACTTCAATGCGCGTAGCAGCACCAACTAGGCCGGGCACGTTTCTTGCGCTGGCCGACGTCCAACGCATCATGTTCCTTGCAGTACCAGCGATGCTGGCACTGCTATCGCAAACCGCGATCAATCTCGTCGATACCTACTTCATGGGCAAGTTGCCCGAGCCCGAGCGCAGCGACGGGCAGGCGATGCTCTCGTTCTCACTCACGCTGCTGTGGTCCGTCGGCGGTTTCTTGTCGGCGATCTCAGTCGGCACGCAGGCAATGGTCGGCCGGCGTGAAGGTCAAAGTCATCCTCATGACAGCGGCAGCGTTCTCGCCAATGCGATCGTAGTGGCTGCCTGCGCGAGCGTCGTGGCGACGTTCGTTTCGTATCCGTTAATCCCGTTCGTGTTTCGACTGGTCTCGAGCGACCCCGACTACATCCGTATCGGTACTGGTTACAGCCAGTGGCGTTTCGTTGGCCTGGTTTCGATGGTGGTCACTGCCGCGTACAAAGCGTTTTATGACGGTACGGGTCGTACCTACGTCCACTTCTGTGCCGCAATCGGCATGAACATCGTGAACGCATTGCTGTGCTGGTTGCTAATTTTCGGCAACGCCGGCTTTCCGCGGATGGGGGTGGAGGGCGCCGGCTTGGCGGCCGCGGTGTCGTCCTGGGTCGGCCTCCTGGCGATGATCCTCTTTTCGTTTCGGCCTCGGGATCGAAATAAATACGCGCCCTACCGCCGTAACGTGCTTTCGCTCGCAATCATGAAAGATTTGGCGCGGCTGTCGATTCCGTCAGGAGTCGCGACCACGGTCGTCATGACCGGCTTCATTTTGTTCATCCGGATCGTCCACGTGTTCGACGACAACTTGGCCCAGCAGGGCGTGCGCGAGGCGATCTACGGGGCGGCGACGACGATCATCATCAACGTCCTCAGTTTGACTTTTTTCTCGTGTATGGCGTTCGGCGTCGCGACTGCAACGTTGGTGTCGCAGAGTTTGGGCGCCGGCGATTCCGATGCGGCCGAACGTTACGCGTGGAGCAGCGTGAAGATCGGCGTGATGTTGTTCGGTGTGCTCGGCGCGCACGAGATCGCGTTTCCACAGTTTTGGATCGCCATCTTCAATGACTCGCCGGGTGTGATCCGGGTCGGCGAGAGCTCGATGCGGCTGATGGGCGCGACCGGGCCGCTGATCGCCGCAGGCATGATCCTGACACAAGCACTCTTCGGCGCAGGCAACCCGCGTTTCGTCATGATGGTCGAGCTGCTGTTGCACTTCGGTGTGCTTTTGCCCGTCGCGTACGTGTGCGGCGTATTGCTGCACGGCGGGTTGCTCGGCGTGTGGTCGGCAGCCGCGGTCTACGCCGTGCTGTTGACTTCGATCATGGCGTGGAAGTTCCGCTCGGGAACCTGGAAAACCATCGTCATCTGATCGCGTGAGCAAGACACAAAGCATCATGACACTTGCACGTCGTCTATCCGAGTTCGCCCCGTCTGCTACCGGTGAAGTGTTTCGCCGCGTCGCCGAGCTGCGCGCGCAAGGTGTGGAGCTCGTGTCGCTCGCAGTGGGCGAGCCGGACTTCGAGCCGCCGCTGCACGTTCGCCAAGCTGCACAACGCGCGCTCGAGACCGGGCCGTTCGGCTACACCACGGTCGCGGGTCTCGCGCCGTTGCGAAACGCGATCTGCGAAGAGTCGCGAAAGCGGCGCGGTGCGGGCTCGGACTATGGGCCAGATCAAGTCGTCGTGAGCGCGGGCGCGAAACATGCGCTCTTCAACGTGGCGCATGCGCTCTACGATCCGGGCGACGAAGTCATCATCCCCACGCCGAGCTGGGTGAGCTACTCGGAGCAAGCGCGGCTCGCGGGTGCACGGCCGGTGCTCGTGCCGACTGCTCCGGAGCACGATTTTCTACTTCAGCCGGCTGCGCTCGAGGCGGCGATCACGGACCGGTCGAAGGCGCTCGTCTTGTGCAGCCCGAACAACCCGACAGGTTCGGCTTACGGCGAGCGAGAGCTGCGCGCGCTGGCGGACGTGATCGCGAAGCACCCGAAGCTCTGGGTGATCGTGGACGAGATCTACGCCGAGCTCGTCTACGACGGGTTCACCGCGCCGTCGCTGTGCGCCGTCGCTCCCGAGCTTCGCGATCGGCTGGTGATCATCGACGGCGTGAGCAAGACCCACGCGATGACCGGCTTTCGGGTGGGCTGGAGCTTGTCGCCGCGCGTGCTCGCGCGCGCGTGCGAGACGCTGCAGAGCCAGACGACGACCAGTGTCGCAACCGTCGCACAGCTCGCGGCGCTTGCGGCTGTCAGCGGCGACATGCGCCACGTCGCCGAGATGCGCGAACAGTATCGGTTGCGCCGCGATCGCCTGATCGCGGGCTTGCGCGCGCTCCCGGGCTTGAAGTGCAACGTTCCGCGGGGCGCCTTTTACGCGTTCGTCGACGTGCGTGCGTGGCTCGGCAAGACCGCGCGCGGAGTCGCGCTCACGGACGACATCGTGCTGGCGACGTGGCTGCTCGATCACGCGCGGCTCGCGGTCGTGCCCGGTGCAGCATTCGGGGCTCCAGGCTTCCTGCGGCTGTCCTATGCGACGTCGCAGTCCGAGCTCGATAAAGCGGTCGAGCGCCTCGCTCAGCTCGCGCAAGAGCTCCGTTGAGCGGCGCGTAGCGCGCGAAGTCTCGCTGAGCGGGCGGACAACACTCGCGGCGGACTACAAACCCGTCTTCTCGGGCTCGGGTTCGGGCGCATTGCTCGTGCTCTTCACTTCGGGCTCGCGCGCGCGCGTCGGCCTCGACGATCGTGTGGGTGTCGGCGTTTGACGGAGCCGCGGCACAGCCTGCGTCAGTGCGATCAGCGCTCGCGACAACAAGACGAAACCGAGCGCCATGCTGAGCAACCGGCCCGGTGCCTTCGGCGCGTAACCGGCCGCAAACAACAGCAGCACGCCCGCCGCAGCCTGCCAGCGCGCACCGTTGGAAGCGATCAGCGCCGTCGTCACCGCGGACAGCGAGAGACAAAACGGAACTGCGTAGAGCAGCGGCGAACGGTCGAGCATCAGGCCGACTCGCTGCGCGTGATAAAACAACACCGGATAGTCGTTGTGCAGCGCCGCTTCTGCCGTGCGCAAGGCGTAAACCGACGCGACCAACACCGCGATGCCTGCCGTGCGCGCGATCAAATCCCGCAGCTTCAAGCCGCGCGGCACGAGCATTGGAAAGCTCGCGAGCAACACCCCGACGTAACAGAGCTCTCCGAGCCCTTGCGTCCAAGCATGGCCGCGCTGCCGCCATTGATCGAGTTGAAAGTCTTGTGTCACCTCGAGCAACACCGACGCGATGCTGAACAACGGCAAACACGTCAGTAGCAGTGCGAGCACGCGCAACAACCCGCGCGTGCGTTCGAGCGCGTACAAGCTCGACAGCACGCCGATCATGTTCGCCGCTCCGACCGCCAGGTACACGTTCTCACGTGTCGTCTCGGCGCGATCCCAAAACGTCGCGATCGCCGCAGCTCTCAGCAGCACGACTGACAGCATCACCCACAACACGCGCCGAAACACGGTGAGGGCGGTCTCACCGCGCGCGAGTGCAAACAGACAAAACACGAGCGCGACCGAACCGCTGATCGTCGCGAGGTTCGCCGCGAACTGCCCGTACCGACCGAGGTAGCTCAAGAGCTCGGTGTTGTGCGCGCTCCCGAGGCCTGGCAGCAGCACTTGGTTCAACAACATCGCTGCAAACGCCGCCAACGCAGCCAAGCCCGCGAGCGGAGGTGCTTTCTCGAGCGGCAGAAACGCTTCGAAGCCTGTTCGCGAGGCCGCCGCACGCTCGGACCCAGCCGGGCCCGCGCTCGATCCGGTAGCCGCGCTCTCGCTCGCGCCCGCACCGGATGTGGCGCGGTCACCAACGCCCTCAGGCATGCGTCATCCTTGAGGTTTCAGGTGTGCAGACCGCGCGGATTGGGCGTTTCGGCGGAGTGTCTTCCGGGCTGCTCATTGCGCGCGGCACGTACCCGTTCGCGAAGCGATTGTCGAACGAAGTGCTCATCCGAGATTCGACCGGTAGGGCCCTCGCGTCAAGCCGAACCGCGCGAAATGCTTCGTGGCTGCGCTGACTTGTGTCCGCGGCCAGCTCGCGTCAGGATGCGGCGCGAAGTCCCCAGATGCGGGGAGCGAGGAATCCCATGCCCGACGATTTATCTGCCCCCCGAGTCATTCAGGATCGGCGCACGTTCACGTTGGCCGAAGTACGCGCGATTCACGATCTTCCCCTGACGCAGCTCTTGTTTCGCGCGCAGACAGTACACCGCGCGCACCACACGCCGGATGCAGTGCAACTCTGCACGCTCCTGTCGATCAAGACAGGTGGCTGTCCCGAAGACTGCGGTTACTGCGGTCAGAGTGCGCGCCACGAGGCCAAGCTCCCCGCTCAGCCGCTGATGGACGAGGAAGACGTGCTCGCAGCCGCCTCGCGCGCCCGCGCCGCGGGCGCGACGCGCTTTTGCATGGGCGCTGCGTGGCGTAACGCAAAGGGCGGCGAGCAGTTCGAACGCGTGTTGCGGATGGTCAAGGGCGTGCGCGCGCTCGGGATGGAAGCGTGCGTGACGCTCGGCATGTTGAACGCGGAGCAGGCGACGGCGCTCAAAGCAGCCGGGCTGAGCGCGTACAACCACAACCTCGACACCTCGCGCGAGTACTACGGGAACATCATCTCGACGCGCACGTACGACGATCGTTTGAAGACGCTCGAACACGTGCAGAACGCCGGGATCAGCGTGTGTTGTGGCGGGATCATCGGCATGGGCGAATCGATCGACGATCGCTGCGCGATGCTGGTGACTCTGAACAATCTCGACACGCCGCCGGAGAGCGTGCCGATCAACGCGCTCGGTGCAGTGCCGGGGACACCGCTCGCGCATCGCACGCCGATCGAGCCATTCGAAATGGTGCGGATGTGTGCGACTGCGCGAATCGTGATTCCGACGGCGCGCGTGCGTTTGTCGGCAGGGCGTGTCGGTTTGAGTCGCGAAGCGCAGATGTTGTGCTTCATGGCCGGGGCGAATTCGATCTTCTTCGGCGACAAGCTGCTCACGATCACGAATCCCGAGCACGATGCGGACATGCAGATGCTCGCGGATGCGGGTTTGTCGGCGTTGCCGCCCGAAGACAGCGACGAGCCGCCGCAGCCGATCGTGCTGAAGCCGCGCGAAGAACGTGCGCGCGAGCGCCACGCATCATTGCCACTCGCGAAGTAGCTGTTAGTCGATGCGCATCCCAGAAGGTTCCGTCACGACCCGCTATCGCTTTCGCGTCGGTTACATCGACACGGATCGCGCGCAGGTCATGCACCACGGCTCGTACCTGCGCTACCTCGAGTTCGCGCGCGTCGATCACCTGCGCGAACGCGGGCTCGACTATCGCGCGTTCGAGCTCGAGGGGAAGTTGTCGATGCCGGTCGTCGAAGTGAACGTGCGCTATCGACTGCCGGCGTGGTTCGACGACCAGCTCGAAATCAAGACGTGGGTCGGCGTCGCCAACCGCGCGAAGCTCCGCTTCGACAGTGCGATCTACCGCGGCGAGGAGCTCCTGACGTCGGCGGAGATCTCGGTGGCATGCGTGCGTTTGCCCGAAGGCAAGCTCTGCAGCATGCCCGACTACGTGATCAAGCTCGGCGTGCCTGCTACTTGAGCGCGAGCTTGCTCTCGACCAGCGCGACGACCGAGTTCAAGTCCACCACTTGGGCGAGCTCGTCCTCGGGCACCTTGATCTTATAAGCCCGCTCGAACTCCGCGACGATCTCGATCGCCATCATCGAGTCGATGCCGAGGCTCTTGAACGGCGCGTCGTCTGGAACCTCGTCGATCTCCGCGACCTCGGCGACGATGGCCCGCAACTTTTCGCGTAACTCCGAGTCCGACATCGGCTCAACCCGCTTTCGGCATCTTCGCGGACACGAGATTCAACAACTGACCCACCGTCTGAATTCCGACCAGCTGGTCGTCGGGTACGCGGATGTCGAGGTCACGCTCCAGGCTACCGATGACCTCGAGTAACTCGAGCGAATCGATCCCCAGCTCGGCGATCGGGCCGGCCTCATCCACTTTGGACAAGTCCTTCTCGGCGATCTCGGAAGCAGTCGAGCGAAAGATTTGAAGCAATTCGGCCCGCGTCATGTGACGTTCTCCATGGTTATCCAATGCTTAATACGCACAAAAGGGTGACTCCGTCCACGTGGCGCTCGCCGGCGTCAAACCGCGTGCTCTTCGAGCTGACCCGTTTCGAACAGTTGTTTGGTGCGCCGGCGCTGCACTTTGCCGCTCGAAGTCTTCGGCAACGATCCGATTCGCACGACCGCCACGTGCCCCACGGTTAGCCCTGAAGTTTCCGAGACTTTGGCCGCGATGGCCTTGCGCAACTGCGGGGCATCGGCTGAACCGCCCTCGGCCGACACGACCAACGTTTCCTCGCCGTCACGCATCACGCTGAACGCCACGACGTTGTCACGCCGCACGCCTTCGATTTCCGAGACGGCCCACTCGATGTCCTGCGGATAGAAGTTCGCACCGCGAATGATGATCAGATCCTTCGAGCGGCCGCAGACGTACAGCATCCCGTCGACCAGATAGCCGAGGTCGCCCGTGTGTAACCAACCGTCGCTCCAGGCTTCGGCCGTGCCTTCGGGATTGTTGAAGTAGCCGGACGTGATGCTCGGCCCGCGCGACCAGATCTCGCCGACTTTCCGGTCCCCGAGCGTCTGGCCTTGTTCGCCGACGATCTTGAGCTCGTGGCCGAGAAAGGGCTTTCCGCAACAGACGAGCTCGACCGTAGTGTGCGGGTCGTCTCCCGCTTGCGCCGCGCGTGGCACTGCGTCGCCGCGCTGCATCTGCTCGGCATCGACCGTGTCGGTAATCAGCGGCACGAGCGAGGGGTGAAACGTGATCGCGAGCGTGGCCTCGGCCATGCCGTAGGCGGGGATCAACGCGGTCGCGGGGAAACCACAGCGCTCGAAGCGCTGGGCGAACTCGCGCATGACCCTCGGGTTGATGGGCTCAGCGCCGCATCCCGCCACGCGCATGCGGCTGAGGTCGAGGCCGTCCAAATCTTTGTCGCGCGCGCGCTTGGTCGCGAGCGCGTAGGCGAAGTTCGGCGCAAACGTGATCGACGCCTTCTGCTGATGCAGCGTTTCGAGCCAAATATTCGGCCGGCGCCCGAAAGCTTCGGTGGGAATCAGCACGGTCGGCAGGTCGCAGATGATCGTGCCGAGCACGAAACCGATCAGACCCATGTCGTGATACAGCGGCAGCCAACCGACCGCGACGTCGTCCTGCTGCCGATTCACGCCCGTCGGACCGAGAAACGCGCGCGCGTTCGCGACCAGGTTTCCGTGCGTGACCATCACGCCCTTCGGCATCGAGGTGCTGCCGGACGTGAACTGGAGGAAACACAGGTCGTCCGGCCGAATCGTCGCGGGGTCTGCAAACGGCTTCGGAGTCGCGGCCGCGAGCTCTTCGAGCATCGCCAGGCGCACGCTGCCCAGGTCGCGCGCCAGCACTTCTTCCATCACCGGCTTGGCGCCTTCGGTCGACAACAAGAGCTTCGCGCCGGCGGCCTTCAGAATGTGCGCGACCGTGTTCTCGTAGGCGTTTTTGGCTTTGAAACTCGCGCGCGGATAGATCGGAACCGGCACCATGCCGCCGATGGCGGCGCCGATGAAGCTCAGTACGAACTCCGCGGGGTCGGCGATCACGAGCGCGACGCGGTCGCCTCGTTCGACGCCGAGCGCGGCGAGTTTGCCCGCACGCAGCTCGGCTTCGCGCTCGAGATCTGCGAATGAGTAGAAGCGCTCCGTGCCGTCTAGGCTCTTGAACGTAAAGCCGCGCGCGGGATCGCGTGGCGCAGAGGCTAGGCAAGACACGAGCGTGTCCGCTGCGACATGCGTCATGCGCGGCTATCTATGGTTGCGTGGTCTACTGTGTCAAGCGCCAAAACCTCGGGAAAAATAGGCCAGTCGGCCGACCTGTCTTTCGGCAGAAGCTTGCGCGCGCAAACTCTTCCGCATAGCTTTTGCGCAACTAGAATGACTCGCGTTTACGTCACTGGGTTGGGTGTCGTCAGCTCGCTCGGTTTCGGTCGAGATGAGTATTGGAAGAACGTCGTGCTTGGGCACAGCGGCTTTTCTTCGATCGCCGGCTTTGACACCAAAGGTCTCGAACGCACCGTCGCCGGAGAAGTTCGCGGCTTCAACGCGCGCGATTTCTTGACCGCGGCCGAAGCGCGTCGCACCGGTCGTTGTTCGGCCTTTGCGCTCGCAGCCGCTCGCCAGGCAGTCGAAAACGCCGGCCTATCGCCGGACGCGCTCAAGGGCGGCCGAACATCGGTCATCATGGGCACGACGATGGGCGAAGCCGACGTAGTCGGTGAGCTCGAACATGCGTGGGTGATGCGCGGTGCCGACGGCGTCGACGCGAGCAAGCTCGCGCGTTGCGGCTCGTCGCTGCTGCCGATTCACATCGCACGTGCGTTCGGGGCACGAGGTTTGGTTCAGACGCTTCCGGCAGCCTGTGCCGCGGGGAACTACTCGATCGCTTTTGCGACCGACCTGATCCGCGCAGGGCGCGCCGACGTGGTGATCTGCGGTGCGAGCGAGCTCCTCCAGAAGATTCAGTTCGCTGGGTTCGTGCGGCTCGGTGCCGTCGCGCCCGAGCGTTGTCAGCCGTTCGACAAAAATCGTCGCGGTTTGATCATCGGTGAGGGCGCGGGCGTGCTCGTGCTCGAATCTGAGGCGCACGCGGTGCGTCGGAATGCAACGGCGCTGGCTGAAGTCGGCGGCTCGGGTTTGGCGTGCGATGCACATCACATCACGCGCCCGCACCCCGAAGGCATGGGCAGCTTGAACGCGATGCGCGAAGCGATCGCGCGCAGCGGCGTGACGCCTGACGAGGTCGACTTCGTGAACGCACACGGCACCGGCACGATGGCGAACGACAAAGTCGAGTCGCACGTGATTCGCGAAGTGTTCGGCGACCGAGAGATCCCGGTCAGCAGCATGAAAGGCATGCTCGGCCATTGCATGGGTGCGGCGAGCGCACTCGAAGCGGTCGCCTGCG
>Ga0193752_1000400_pt1 | contig 42626 bp, 30 predicted proteins | sample H1c1metaG_FD_144924 | JGI IMG/M metagenome (GOLD analysis project Ga0193752, IMG submission 144924) | Soil microbial communities from a riparian zone of the East river system, Colorado, United States - H1c1 | ecosystem: Environmental > Terrestrial > Soil > Riparian zone | place: USA: East River...
TCCAGCCTGCGAAACAGCGCCGCTCAGCTCGGCCTTCCAGCGAAGCTTGCCGGTATCTGCTTCGAGCGCGTGCACGATTCCGGCCGCGGTCGGGACGTACAACTCGTTCCGATTCGCATCGACCGTGGGCTGCGCTTCGATGCCGGCTTCGACGCGGTACTGGTAGAGCACCTTCCCCGCGCCAGTCATCGCCCACAGCACCTTCTCACTCGAGCCGACGAACACGCGGTCGTTCGGAGCATCGAGCGCCGCCTTCGCGCGTTCGAGTGGAATGTACAAACCACCCCACTCGGGCGCGAGTGGCTTCGTCCACCGCACTGCGAGCGCAGAGCCCGTAGCCGAGAGCGACGTGCCGTCGTAACGACCGAGGTCTTCTGCAACGCGCGCTGCACCGCAACCCGCGATGAGTACAGTCCCGAGCAACCAGCTGAGCAGACCGCCCACGCGCCTCAAACCCGAGAACTGCGCCGGGGTCATTGGCCTTCGGTGCTCTTATCGGGATGCGCCGCAAGCTGCTTGCGGATCGCGTCCATCACGTCTTGCGAGATGCCGCCCTTGCCCGTCGGATCGACGCGCGGCTTCTCGGTCGGCTTACCGCCGAGCTCTTGCAACATCGTCTCGCCCGACTCCACCGCAGACTCGAACCGCTCGCGCTCTTGCACGTTCGTGTTCGCCGCGAGTGCTTTGCTCAAACCTTCGAGCAACGTGCGCGCTTCGGCAGGCTTACCCTGCTCGACGAGAACGCGCGCGCGGTGATTGTCGGCGAGCGAGCGATACGCGCCGTTCGCGAACCGCGACAGCTCTTCGAACTTCGCGAGCGCTTCGGGATACTTCTGCTGCGCCTCGAACGCATAGCCGCTGCCTTCGAGCGCCCGGAAACGCAGAAACGTATCTGCGCCTGCGCCATCCAAGACCTTTGCGTACTCGGCAGTCGCTTCGGCGTACTTGCCAGTCTCGAGCAGGCTGTTCGCGACACCGAGCATCGCGTACTTCCCTGCCGTCGAGCTGCCGTACTTCTTTGCGACTTCCTTGTAACCCTCGAGCGTCTTCTTCGCGCGCTCTTCGGGGCTACTGAACGTCGGCACGATCAAGTCTTCGGGCGCTGTCTCGTCCGCGGGGACGACGACGCCGAGGTTGTTCGTGACTGCGTTATGCAATGCCGCGCCGGCGTCCGAATCCTTCGTGGTGAGATAGTGAGCGAGGACTACCCACGCCACTCCGACCACGATGATTGCGCCGAGGCCAAACCAGATCTTCCGACCGTGGTCGTCGACCCAGGCGGCAGCCTCCTGCACCTTCGCGGTGGCTTGCTCGAGTTGATTGGTCGTGCCGCGCTTCGCTGCTTTTTGGGCAGCCTTGGCCGCACGTTTGGCAGCCAAACGTGTGCCTGCTGTATCGCGCGGGGGCGAGTTCGCGTTGTTGCTCTGAATGTTGGCCACCGGCAAACTCCGCACAGCCCGGCCAGGGGGCGGAGGGCGCGACTATACACTCCGATGATCGCAAGTCAAACGCAACGCGAGCGTGGTTTCGGGCGCATGCGGCGTGGTATCTGCGCGCGGTGACGCGGGCTTTTTTCGGAGCACTGACCACCCTGCTAGTTGCGGCCTCAGCCGCGCCGGCGCTGGCCTACGAAGACCAAGTATCGATCGACGCCGAGCTCGCGTACGTCCACGGGTTCGCGAAGAACTCTCAGGCCCGGGGTCAGAACGGGATCGCGGTCGCCGCCGGCGCGAGCTACGGGCTGAGCAACGTGCTCACGCTCCGAGGTCAGTTCATGTGGGCGTTCCATCCGAGCGAAGGACCGCTCCGGTCGATCGCGTGGCTCTCCGCCGACCTCGTCTACGTGATCGACGTGCTCGAGATCGTGCCGTACTTCGGCGCGGGCGTGGACGGTGCCGGACTGATCGCCTCCGGGGCGGACTTCGAGGCCGAGTTTGGCGTGCACCCCGTGATCGGCTTCGACTACCTGCTCTCGCGCGCGCTCGCGATCGGTGTGCAAGTGAAGCCCGTGTTCGTGTTGACCTCGCTCGACGACATGCCGGTGTACCTGCAGGCGGGCATCACGCTGTCCTATCTCTTGGATCCGTGACCGAGTTCCACGAACGGCTCGACGCGTAGCCAGATCTTCGGGCCCAAGCCGCGCACGGCGCGCAGCTCCGCGAGGCTCTCGAACTGGCCCCGCCGCGCGCGCGCAGCGACGATGCGCTCCGCGAGCTTCGGCCCGATGCCCGGGATGAGCGTCAGTTCCTCGGCGCTCGCGCGATTGATATCGAGGCGCTGCCCATCGCGCAGCGCCCGCAACTCGGGCTTCGCCGCGCTCGCCTGCGCTGCAAATACAGGGACTGGCGGCGCTTCCGGCGGAACCGAACGTTGTGCCGCCAGCGCAGCGAGCGCGAGCCCCGCGACGATCAGCCCCAACGCCGCGTGTGGTGCGGAGCCCTGCACGAGGTCAGGTATCGGCAGCGGCCGAGCGCAGTTGCGCTCGAAGTGCGTTCAGCCGAGCCCAAACCCTTGATGCAAGGTCGTCACTGCGAGGTCGGACTGGGACTTGTCGATCAAACACGACACGCGAATCTCGCTCGTCGTGATGCACTGAATGTTGATCTTCTGATCGGCGAGCAGCTTGAACATCTTCGCGGCTACGCCCGCGTGGCTGCGCATGCCGGCGCCGACGATCGACACCTTCGCGACGTTGTCGTGAAGCTCGACGCCGCTCGCGCCCACGTCTCGACCGAGCATCTGCGTAACTTCGCGGCTCCTCGCCTGATCCGTCTGCGTGACCGTGAACGTCAGGTCGGCACGCTCACCGCGAGACTCCGTCTGGATGATCATGTCGACCGAGATGTTTCTCTCGGCGAGCCCGCCGAAGATGGTCGCCACTACGCCGGGCCGATTCGGCAAGTCGCGCATCGTGACCTTCACTTCGTTCTTGTCGATCGCGACGCCCGTCACCACGACGGCCTCGAACGACGCGTCGACTTCGGCGCCGACCATCGTGCCGGCGGTCTCGTTGAAACTCGAGCGCAAATGGATCGGGATGCCGTATTTCATCGCTATCTCCACCGAACGTAGCTGCAAGACTTTGGCTCCGAGCGACGCGAGCTCGAGCATCTCTTCGAACGTGATCCGCTGAAGCTTCTTCGCCTCTTTGCAGATGTTCGGGTCGGTCGTGTAGATGCCGTCCACGTCCGTGTAGATCTCACAGACGTCGGCCTTGAGCGCTGCCGCTACGGCCACGCCGGTCGTGTCGCTTCCACCGCGACCGAGCGTCGTGACGTTGCCCTTCGAGTCGACGCCTTGAAAGCCTGCGATCACGGGCACGGCGCCTTCGGCGATCGCGGCTCGAAACGGCTCGACGTCGATCGCGCGAATGCGCGCTTTCGTGAACACGCCGTCTGTAAGGATGCGCGCTTGATGACCCACGAGGGAGCGTGCCTTGATGCCCTTCCCGGCGAGTGCAATCGAAACCAGCGCGGCGCTGACCTGTTCGCCGGTCGCGACGAGCGAATCCATCTCGCGCTCGTCTGGGTTCGCGGCGAGCTCCTTGCCGAGCGCGAGGAGCCGATTGGTCTCGCCCGACATCGCGCTTACGACCACGACCACGTCGTTGCCGGCTTGGCGCGCGCGCGCCACCCGGTCGGCGACGGCGCGAATGCGTTCGAGCGACCCTACGCTGGTGCCGCCGTATTTCTGGACGATGAGCGTCACGGGGGGCGCATCCTACGGCTCACCCGGCGCGAGTCAATGGCCCGGTCGCTTGGCCGAAGGCGACCCGCGCGCAAAGGCGCGGCGACTATCGCGGCGCGCCTTGCGGTTTGTTCGCGGGGGCGCGCGGCGCGTCCTTGTCGCCCTTGGCTGCGTCGTCGTCATCGGGCTTCGAGCCTGGCTTGGGCGCGGGCGCAGCTTTGGGCGGGCCGAACTCTTGCTCGAGCTTGCGGGCGAGGCGGTCGAGGATCATCGCTTCGACGTAGGCGGGCATCGCCGGCACTTGGATGATCACGCGAACGTGGTCTGCGCCGCTGTCCTGAAGCGTCACGAGCTCGACGCTGCCGGGGTAGGTCTTGCCGCGGTCGCTGTAGTCGAAAAAGAAGTAGCCGTCGTCGCGGTCCTTCTCGTTGATCGCGCACTCGAGGTCGACGCGAATCAGGCGCACCGCTGCCGTCCACACGCGCGAGATCGGATAACCGAACGTAGCTTCGCGCCGCGCTGCCGCCGGGAGCGGCACGCATACCATCACGCAGAGAAGCGCACATCCGAGCGCGCAGCGATGGAGCACCTCTTCGGTATCGCAGACCGATCGCGCGCCGCCAAGGGGTTAACTCAGCGAATCTGCGCGTCGGGCCGCGCTTCTACCAGATCGCGCATCCGCAGCTTCATCGCGTAGAGCGGCACGATGCCCGCGATGATCATCACGGCCGACTGCGACAGGTACAGCAAGAACACGAACACGGCGCCTTGCGTCGCGACGACGCTCTCCGGAAAGAAGAGCTTGAGGCAAGCCGCGACTGCGAGCTGAAAGTTCCCGAACAGTCCGGGCCCAGTCGGCAGCAAAATTCCGATCGCGAGAACGCCCATCACCGCGACCGCGTGGGCGAAGCTCATCGGCAGACCGACGCCGTGACCGAGCCACCACACGCCGAGCGCGTTCACGCCCCAGTAGATCAGCGATTCGAACAGGAAGGCTGCAGCCAACCGCGGCGACGCGAGCGAGTGCAACCCGTCCGCGACGTTGCTGACCTTTTCCGCGAGGAGCGACCCGAGCCGCTTCGACGCGAGCCCGATCGTGAAGTTCGTCATCCGCACGGCGAGGCCGCGCATCCACAAGAACATCCCGAGCGCGATGAACGCACAGCAAAAAAGTCCGAGCGCTGCGTAGCCATACGTCGGCAAGTGTTTCGCGACGCTGTCGGTCGTCGGTAGGCGCGGAAGCGCGACCAGCGTGAACGCGACGCACAAGCTCGTGAGCAAGCCGTCGATCACGCGTTCGGCGGCGACGGTGCCGAACCCCGCCGAGATTGGAACGCCGTGCCGGAGCTTCGTGAGCGTCGGTCGCGCGAACTCGCCGAGGCGCAGCGGTAGCGCGAAGATCGCGAAAAATCCGATCCAGTTCAGCAGGATCACTTCGCGGAACGGCAATTTCTTCACGGGGTCGATCAAGAACCGCCAGCGGCTCGCGCGGAAGAAGTGCACGACGCACAGCGACAGCAAGTACCCGGGCACGGCCCAGACCGACACGCCGTGGAACGAGCTCGCGGGCGGGACGAGCGGTACGCCGCCGCGAGCGGCGAGCCACGCGAAGAGCGCGCCGAGCGCGATCGAGATGATCAACTTCGGCAAAAACCGAGTGCGCGCGTGCTCCGGCTCAGCCGGTTCGAGGCGCCCGGCCGTCTGCGCTGCAGGATCACTAGCCATCAATCTGCCACCGTCCCCGCGAGAATTTGACGTGGATGATCGCCCAAGAGTGCCTGCGCAGTGTCCTCACCCGCGAGCTCGATGAGCCGTGCGATCGCTTCTTCCAAGGTGTCGACATCGGCCGGCTTGTGACTGTCGCTACAAGCGGCGTAGTACATCCCCACTTCGAGCATGCGCTCGGCGGCGGCTTTCGATTTGCGGCCGTACTTCCCGACCAGCGACATCGTATCGAGCAGCGCGAGCGCGCCCCGTTCGATCAAGTGTTCCAACGGAAGATTGCTCGTCCAGAGCGGCGTGTAGCGTTCCGGATGTGCGATCACGGGCCGCAAGCCACGCACGCGCATTCGGAACAAGCAGTCGTCGAGCCCGAGTGGGAACCGATCCGTCGGAAACTCGATCAGCGCCGCGTGTCCACCTGGATACGGCAGCGTCTCGTCGCGACCGAGCTTTTCCATGAAGGTGTCGTCGAGAAAATGTTCCGCCGCGAGGCCGAGCTCCGGCAGCCCCATCTCAGTTGCCGCGGCGAGCCGAAAGTCGTCGAACGCAGCCGTCAGCTGCAGCTTGTGATTGTCGAACATGCCTGGCCGCATGTGCGGCGTCGCGACCACGGTCGAATACCCGACCTCGGCCAAGCGACGGCACAGCGCCAAGCCGTCTTCGATGCTGCGGACTCCGTCGTCCACGCGCGGCACGTAGTGACAGTGCAGATCGCACAGGCCGGAGAGGCTCATGCCTGCGGCTCCGCAGCAGCGCACGCTTCGACCAGATCAAGCAGCGTCTCGCGCTCGTTCAGCGAAGGCTCTTCGATCACGCGTTCGAGCATGCGCTCGAGCACGCGCCCGATGATCGGGCCCGGCCGCACGCCGAGCTTGTCCATCACGTCGCGGCCTGAGATCGCCAGATCTTTCGTGCCGAACGCAGTGCCTTTGGCGATCAACCCTTCGACGCGTGCGCGCAGCTCTTCGAGCGCCGCGAACTCGTCGTTCACGGGTTTACCCTTACCGATCGCATCGGCACGACCCAGATCCATCAGCGCGTCCACGTGCTCCGGGCCGACGCGACGCACGAACCGGCGAACGGCGGCATCAGTCCACTCGCTCGAATAGCAGATCAGGTGATGTCGCACGAGGTGGACGATGGTTTTTCGCTCCTCGTTCGAGAACCGATACTCCCGCAGCCACGCATCGGCCATGTCTGCCCCGACCGTCTCGTGATGGTAGAAGGTGTAGTCCCCGGTCTTTTCCGAGAGCTCGCGTGTGCGCGGCTTCCCGAGGTCGTGAAGCAGTGCAGCCACTCGCTGCACCGGCCGCACCGGACTCGCATCCAAGCACACGAGCGAGTGCTTCCACACGTCGTAAGCGTGCCACTGATTTTGCGTGCAACCCACCTGCTCCATCAGATCGGGGCAAGTCACGGACAAGATCCCCGTGCTGCGCATGACTTCGAACGCGCGCGAGGGGCACGGCGCCTCCATCGTGCGAAGCCACTCGTCGCGCACGCGCTCTTTCGAGACGCGGCTGAACGCAGCGAGGCAACTCGGAATTGCAGCCTGCGTCGCAGGCTCGAGCTCGAACTCCAAGGTCGCGGCAAATCGCGCCGCGCGCAGCACGCGCAAACCGTCTTCGGAAAACCGCAGCTCAGGGCGGCCGACGGTCCGCAGCAATTTCGAGCTCAGATCACCGAGCCCGCCGAACGGATCGATCAAGCGGCTGTCGAGTGGGTCGTACGCGAGCGCATTCACAGTGAAGTCGCGCCGTGCGAGGTCCAGCTCGATGTCGTCGACGAAGAACACTTCGTCGGGTCGCCGGCTGTCCGAATACGCGCCCTCCCCGCGCAGCGTCGTGATCTCGAAACCCGCGTCGCCGAGCAACACGGTGACGGTCCCGTGGGCGATCCCGGTCGGCACGACGCGCTTGAAGATCTTCATCAGCTGCTGCGGCCGTGCGGTCGTCGCGAGATCCCAGTCCTTGGGCACCCGCTGGAGCAGCAAGTCGCGCAAGCTCCCACCCACGATCCAAGCCTTGTGCCCAGCGGCGCGCAGGGTTCGGCAGAGCCCGATCACGGACTCCGGAATTGCGGTCGCATCTAGCTGGGTCTCCACAGTCTGTACCTCGAGGCCTTCCGGCCGGCTCCAAATCGCGCGAATCGTGATGCGCCGCGGCACCGGCCGCAACCCTGACCGGTCCTGGGCTGACCGGGCTCTTGTATCGCGTTCTCCTTCGCTCCATGTTGAAGGCGTGGCTCAGCACTGGACCGACAGTAGTGCGCACCCCGGCCGGAGCAAGGATCCGCAGGCGCATTCGGCTGGCCCTGACCCGATCGGCCCCAATGACAAGGGCAGGAAGGGCAGCCACAGCGACACGGGTGGTCAAGGTGGCCATGGCGACAAGACTGCCAAGTCCATTAAAGGCGGCGGCGCGCACGGCGGTCACTCGCACGGCGGCCACGGCCACTCGCATGGAGGGCTCTCGACCCCGACGCGCGTTCTCGGTGTCACGCTGTGTCTGACGTTCGGATACGCTGTCGTCGAAGCCGCGATGGGCGTGGTCACCGGCAGCTTGTCGCTGCTGGCCGACGCCGGACACATGATCACGGACAGCGGCGCGCTGCTGCTCTCACTCGTCGTCGCACGCATTGCGACGCGCCCGCGATCGGTCAGCAAGACGTACGGATATCGCCGCGCGGAAGTGATCGGCGCACTGGCGAACACCGTCACGATGCTCGTCATCTCCGGCGTGATCTTCGTCGAAGCGTTGCAGCGACTCGCCTCGCCGCGCGCGGTCGACGGCCACGGCCTCTTCTATACTGCGGTCGGCGGTTTGCTCGTGAACGTCGTCGCGGCGATGCTGCTCAGCCGCGGCTCGAGCAACCTCAATGTTCGCTCGGCGCTGCTCCACGTCGTCGGGGACGCACTCGGCTCGGTCGGTGCGATCGTCGCGGGCTTGTGTGTGACGTATTTCGGCTTCATGCTTGCGGACCCTTTGGCGTCGGTTGCGATCGCGGTCGTGATCGGAGTCGGTTCGCTGCGCTTGTTGCGTGAGACGTTCGACGTCCTCATGGAAAGCACGCCTCCCGACCTCGACATTCACCTGCTCGAGCGGACGATTTTAGAGACGCCGGGCGTCGAAGCGGTCCACGATCTCCACGTCTGGTGCCTCACACCGCGCGAGCCGATGCTCACCGCACACGTGGTTCATATCCTGTCTGCCCACGGGACCGACGTCGCGAAGCGCGTCGGCGAGCGGCTGCTGTCGCTGCACGGGCTGACGCACGTCACGATCCAACCCGAGCCACCCGCACCGGAGCTCGTTCCGTTGCGGATTCCTGGCCGCGACAAAAAGGCCTGAGCACGCCTCGATCCGGGCTGCTATGATCACACGTTGAAATCGATGCTTCGTTGGCTCCGACCCCTCCTCATCGTCGCGGCTCTCGCAGGTGCGTTCTGCGTCACGTTCGTGTGGCCGCGCCAAAACGGGCTCGACTTCGACATCGATACGTCGCCGCGCGCGCAAGCCGCGAAGAAACGTATCCCTTACGACCTGTCGCAAGTACGCGTCCTCAAGACCGTCGTCGCGAAGGTCAATCAGAACTACGTCGAGCCTCAGCGCATCGTCTACAAGACGATGTTGCTCGCGGGCTTGAACGCGATTCAGCGAGCTGTCGCGCCGGTGATCGTGCATCACGACAACGGCCAGCCGATCTTCAAGATCCAGGTGAACAACGACGTCGCGGAGTTTCGCGCCGATGACGTGAACTCGCCTTGGGCGCTGACTTGGCGCTTCCAAGAAGTCTTCAAGTTCCTGCAGGACAAGCTCTCGACCGACGAGGACATCAAGCTGCGCGAGGTCGAATACGCCGCGATCAACGGCATGCTGCGCACACTCGATCCGCACTCGGTGCTGCTCGAGCCCGAAGAGTTTTCGGAGATGCAGCTGAGCACGAAGGGCGAGTTCGGCGGTCTCGGAATCGTGATCTCGATTCGGGAAGGCCAGCTGACGGTCATCAAGCCGATGGAAGGCACGCCGGCGTACATGGCGGGCCTGAAGCGCGGCGACCGGATCACGAACATCAACGACGAATCGACGTTGAACATGCCGCTCGAAGAAGCGGTATCGCGTTTGCGTGGTGCGCCGGGTTCGTCGGTGACGGTGTGGGTGGTGCGTGAAGGCAACAAGGGCTGGAACAAGCCGAAGCGCTTCGATCTCGTGCGCGCGGTGATCCACATCGAGTCGATCGAGTCGCGCCAGCTCGAGGGCGGCATCGGTTTGATTCGGTTGAAGAGCTTCCAGTCGAACACGTGTGACGACTTGCAGGCCGCGCTCCAGCGGCTCCACCAGCAGAACTTGAAGGGTCTCGTGCTCGACTTGCGCGACAACCCGGGTGGCCTGCTGCAGCAAGCGGTGTGCGTCGCGGACGTGTTCTTGTCGCGCGGCACGATCGTGACGACGTCGTCGAACGACCCCGAGAAGAGCGAGCGCAAGCTGGCGCACGCCGAAGGTACGGAGCCCGACTACCCGCTCGTCGTCCTCGCCAACGGTGGCAGTGCTTCCGCGAGTGAAATCGTCGCGGGCGCGCTCAAGAACCATGACCGTGCGTTGGTCGTCGGGGAGCGCACGTTCGGCAAGGGCTCGGTTCAGGTCCTGTACAACGACGACAGCGATGGTTGGGCGCTGAAGCTCACGATCGCCCAGTACCTCACGCCCGGCGACGTCTCGATTCAGAGCGTCGGCATCGTGCCCGACATCGAGATCGAGCCGATGACTGTCGATCCGGTCGACATGGACCTGACGGTCAACACCGACTACCTGCGCGAAGCGGATCTGCACGCGCACCTCACGCACGATCAGGCGCGCGACTCGCAGAAGCCCGACGTCGTGTTGCGTTACTACCTGCCGGAAGAGACCCGCCAGCGTCTGCGCGAGGCGAGCCCGGACGACGTCGAAGAAAACGAGAAGGAAAGCGAGTTCCTGATTCAGTTCTCGCGCTCGCTCCTCGCACGTGCGACGCGTTCCGGCCGCCGTGAGCTGCTGCGCGAGGCGGCGCCCGTCATCGAGGAAGCGCGCGCTCGCGAGCTCTCGCACGCGGTCGCCGACTTGAAGAAACTCGGCGTCGATTGGCAGCTCGGCAAGGACGAGGGTCCGACCGAGGTCACGATCGAGAGCTCGACCGACCACGCGGACAACGTCGCGAAGGCAGGCGAGCCGTTCGAGTTGCGGCTCAAGGTGACGAACAAGGGCAAAGCGCCGCTGTATCAGCTGCGCGCGGTCACGAAGAGCGACAACCGCTTGTTCAGCGACCGCGAGCTCGTATTCGGCAAGCTCGCTCCGGGCGAGACGCGCACCTGGTCGACGACGCTCGGCATCTGCAAGAGCGAAAACGGCGGTAAGCGCGAGTGCGCGTTGCCGAAGAACCTCGCGGACCGCGCGGACGGCATCAAGATCAACTTCACGGACGCGTACGCGCACGCACCCCCGCCGGCTGAAGTTCGCGTGCGGGTGCAGTCGCTCGCCGTGCCGCAGTTTGCGTACACGGTGCACGTTGCAGACAACGGTCGAGGCAACGGCGATGGCGACATCGAGCGCGGCGAGCTCGTGACCGTGTACCTACGGGTGAAGAACGTCGGTCAAGGTCCGAGCGAAGAGACCGTCGCGAACCTTCGCAACCTGAGTGGTCCCGGCTTATTGCTGCATGCCGGTCGCTTCCAGATCGGCGAGATGAAGCCGGGCGCGGAGCAGACGGTGGCGTTCACGTTCGAAGTGCTACCGGAGTTTGCTGAGACCGCTGCCAAGCTCGAAGTATCGGTGGGCGACAGCGTGCTGCGCGAGTCCGTCGGTGAGAAGTTGCAGCTGCCGGTGCGGCAGGATCCCCCGACGAGCTTCTCGACGACGACGGGCCCGGTCGTGCTCGGCCAAGAAGGTTTGGTCTACGAGCGGCCGTCCGATGACGCGCGCGTGGTTGCGCGTGCTCGCGGCGGTGTGGTCGAGCTGAACGCGCAGGCGGTGGTTGGAAACTTCACGCGCGTCGATCTCGGCGATGGTCGGCCGGGCTGGGTGAAGAAAGCACAGCTCGCGCAAAAGGCGACGGCGGGTGGCAAAGGCAAGCTCGAGGACGTTCTCGCGCACATGCCGCCCAAGCTCGACGTGTCGTACGGCAATGCGCTCGTGACGCAGCAAGACTTCTTGAAGGTCAAAGGCAGCGCGGTCGACGACACCCGAGTGCGCGACGTCTACATCTTCGTCGGCTCGCGGAAGATCTTCTATCAGAGCAATCGCAACGCTCAGGATCCGACGACGCAGAAGTTCGAAGCAGCGTTGCCGCTGCGTCCTGGTATCAATTTCGTGACCGTCGTCGCGCGCGAGAACAACGACGTCGCATCGCACAAGAGTTTCATCGTGCGCCGCGATGGTGTGAACGGAGCGCTGCTCGAAACGCCGAAGGCCGACGAGGAAGACGATATGTTCCACAGCTCCGGCGGCGAGCAGTAAGCCGCACGCGTCCACGAGTTACGGTGTGACCGAGTGAGTTGAGTTCCGACGCGCTGCACGGTACACAGCGTCGGCGCTCAACTGCGCTCCGGGGAGAGCTCTATCGTGCACATCGTCTGCCTCGATCTCGAAGGTGTTTTGGTTCCGGAGGTTTGGATCAACTTCGCGGAACGGACCGGCATCCCAGAGCTGCGGCTGACGACGCGCGACATCCCCGACTACGACAAGCTGATGCAGGGCCGGCTGCGTATCCTCGCGGAACACAAGCTGGGCCTCGCGCAGATCCAAGAAGTCATCTCAGCGATGGACCCGATGCCGGGCGCGCACGAGTTTCTCGATCGCCTGCGACAAGACTTCCAGGTGATTATCCTGTCCGATACCTTCTACGAGTTCGGTATGCCTTTGATGCGCAAGCTCGGCATGCCCAGTCTGTTCTGCCATCGGCTCGAGGTTGCGCACGACGGGTCGATCTCCGGCTACCGACTCCGCCAAAGCGATCCGAAGCGCAAAGCCGTCGCCGCGCTCAAGGACCTGAACTTCCGGGTGCTCGCTGCCGGCGATTCGTACAACGACACAAGCATGCTGTCCGAAGCGGATGCGGGCGTGTTGTTTCGTGCGCCGGCTAACGTGATACGCGAGTTTCCACAATTTCCGGTCACTGAACGTTACGAAGACCTCGAGGCCGCGCTTCGCGGGGCTGCGAGCACGTTCTGATTGACGCTTCGGGACTAGTTACGTCGGGCCCGGAGTTCCCTAGAGAACTGATCGGCAATCGCAGCTGCACGCCTGTTGGCGTGGCTCGCGATCGGCGCTCATCACCTCCCAGGGGTGGTAGTGGCCTCGCGCACACTGTGCGCCATTCGAGAAACTTTACACCCGCATCAAATGATGGTATCGGACATCAATACTGATTTCTGGCGTGAAGGCGACTCCGGGGGTATGGCGAAGCTCTAGCGCGGAGATTGGGGGATCATGGCCAAAGCTATGGAAAAAGCAGGCGCCCGCAGGCTCGGAACGACGACACCGGCTAGGCCGGTCGTGAAGAGCAAATCGAAGTCGCGCTCCTCGATACCTCCTAAACCTGGGAGCGCTAAGATGATCAAGGTCCTGCCCGGCGAGAAGAAGCCCTCTTCTCGCCCCGCCCCTGAGCTACGAGCCGCAGACGCGGTTGCTCCGGGTGCGGCGCCTCGCGTGGAGCCCGTGCGCCTGCACGGTAGCGAGCACGGTGCAGCTGTATCGAAGACGGACCATTTGAAGGCCCGGTTCACGGCACTGAGTGCGGCGACGGCGCAGATAAAGGCGCTCAAGCGCTCGCTTCAAAAGAACTTTTTCGATATCGGCGTGCAGTTGGATCGGATCCGAGAGGATCGTCTCTACGAGGTGAAGGGCTACGGGTCCTTCGAATCATTCGTGGAACGTGAGCTCGATGTCGATAAGGCGACCTGCATGCGCCTGTCGCGTATTCCACGCGTGATGCTGCGCGAGGCTGCGCTCGAAGCCGGTCTTGAACGGTCCTGTGCCGCGGTTGCGGCGTTGGACGGAGACCCGAGTGCGGGGGGTGCTTCAGGTACCTACCCCGTGTCGACTTCGGCACTGAACACGCTGCCCGCCCACAAGCGCTGAGCCGAAAGCCTCGCGCTGTCCCATCCGTCGTACTCAGAAGTGTTCACGCGTTCGTCACGGGCGGCTGGGAAAGCTTCCGCATGCGCACGCACGGCAAATTGCCGTGCGTTCGCAATGCGAATGCACGCGGCGAAACGCGCCCGGACCCGGCGGGTCTCATGTATTGTCTGCCGGTCCGGGGCAGGGAATCCCCGACACCCCGCGACGAGACCTTTGGAATGAACTCCAGCCACAGCAGGAGTTGGTGATCTGTTAGCGCTTCTTCTGGCGCTTCTGTGCGTACTCGCGAACGCGTTCTTCGTCGCTGCCGAGTTCGCGATGGCGCGTGTGCGTCCCACGGCTCTCGAAGCCCGTGCGCGCGCAGGCGACGCCGTATCTGCGCGCGCGCTCAAGATTACGCAGCACCTCGACGCGTACCTGACCGCGACGCAGCTCGGCATCACGCTCGCCTCGCTCGCGCTCGGTTGGTTGGGTGAGCCAGCGCTCGTCCAACTGCTCAACCGGCCACTCTCGGCGATGGGCTTGTCGGACAACGCCGTACACAGCATCGCGGTCGCGCTCGGCTTCACGACGTTGAGCTTGCTGCACATCGTCGTCGGTGAGCTCGTCCCGAAGTCGCTCGCGATCCTGCGCCCCGAGACGGTTGCGCGCATGACTGCGCTGCCGATGATCTCGTTCTACTGGGCGATGTATCCGCTGCTCGTGATCTTGAACAACCTGTCGATCGCGTTGATCAAACGCACGGGTGTATCGGAGTTGCCGCCGGAAGGTCCGAGCAAACTCTCCGAGCAAGAGCTGCGCTTGATCATTCAGCTGTCGTTCGCGGAAGACGCGCAGCGCATGAAGCGCGAGTTGCTCGACCGCGTGTTGCGTTCGACCGATCGCCCGGTGCGCGCGCTGATGGTGCCGCGCGTCGACATGTACATGCTCTCGCTCATGCACACGCATGATCAGTGGCTCGACCAAATTCGCAAATCGGGTTTCAGCCGCTATCCGGTGAGTGAAGATGGCGATCCGGATCACATCATCGGATACGTGTACGTGAAGGACATGTTGCTGACGCGCGCGCTGCCGAAGGGCGGATTGCGCGCGTTGAAGCGCGACGTGTTGTTCGTTCCCGAGTCGTGCACGGTGGGCGAGTTGCTCGCTCAGATTCAGCGCACGCGCATTCCGATCTCGATCGTCGTCGACGAGTACGGCGGCACGAGCGGTCTCGTCACGCTCGAGGACGTCGTCGAAGAGCTCGTCGGCGACATCCAAGACGAGTTCGACGCGGAAGCACCCACGATTCAAACGCGCGAAGACGGAACCATTCTCGTCGATGGTACCGTGCCGCTCGGTGATCTACCGATCGATGGACTCGACGAAAACGTGCGGCTCGCGGGCGACACCGTCGGTGGATACATCATCGGCCGACTCGGCCGACTCGCGCACCCGGGCGATCGAGTTCGCATCGGTTCGTACGAAGCAACGGAAAGAAGACATGCGCCGGGTCGGATCGGACGTGTCGCGTTGCGCAGCCCATCGCCGTCTTCGATACCGCCGCCCGAAGAAACCTGATCGCGCAGGCTCAGTCGTCTGCGCCGGCGTCGGGCGTGCGCTCGATCCAAAACATGTCGGCGAACGGCTTTACGCAGTCGGGCACTGCACCGTGCAATCGACGATGATTCCAGAGCACGCTCGTTACGATATCGATCGCGAATGTCACGGGCATTTCTTCGAAGCGCAAGTCCGCCGGCAGGGCCGTCGTGTGGCTGACGGCTTGTTCGTGATGCGCGAGTGGATCGTAGGCAGCATGTGTCACGCCGAGCGCGTCGCTCCACGCGAGTCCGAGCACTTCGACGAATGCGCCGTGCAGCGGCCGAATCAGAACGACGCCGCCGCGATACTCGTCTCCCGCCAAAAGTGCGCGCGTACGCAACTCGTTGCGAAGACCTTGATCTCCCGCAGCAGACATCGCTTCTGCAATGTGTCGAGCGACATCGAGATCTTCTTCGACCGTGAGCAGCGACGCGAGCACTGCGGAAGGTCCGATACCTTCGCTCTGCGCGTCGTTTACAATCGCATCGATGATCTGCAGTCGATGCCGCGTTTCGAGCGATGCGTACGCGAGTGCGAGTCCGCGCGCAGTCGCGGGATCCTCCACCGCGGAGCTCAGCAAAGCGCCGAATGCACCGATGGGACCTTCGGACGTCTTCGCGAGGGGCGGTCGCTGAGGGCGATCGGCAGAAGGCACCGTGACGCTTGTACCCGCGAGCCCGCATGCGCGCCACGGAAAAGAGACAATGCAAGCCGTGTGCTCGCACATGCATCGCAACGCATTGCAAACGCTGTTCTGTGCGCGGGTGCCGCGTTGACGCAGAAGCGCGCAGTGTGTAAGGCGCGAAAGGATAGCGCGTGTTCACGCGCATTCACGATGCGAGAAGACGAGCAATTCGTGCGTGAGTATGAGGGGTTCGTCCGAGGGACGGCGCTTCAAACACGCGCGCAACTCGGTCTCGATGCTCCGGTCGAGGACTTGGTTGCGTTCGGCTTTCAAGGGTTGCTCGAGGCGCGTGCGCGCTTCGATGCCAGCAAGGGCGTGGCGTTCCGAGCGTTCGCATATTACCGCGTCCGCGGTGCGGTACTCGACGGCGTACGCGCGATGGCGCGTCTGCCGCGTCGAGCGTACGCGCGTTTAAAAGCCGTGGAAGCACTCGACAAGTTTGCGGAGGAAACTGCGGAAGGCCGCGCGACCAGCTCGCAACGTCCCAACGTCGAAACCAATTTACGTGCGATCGATGCCATCTTGGGCCGAGTCGCCGCTGCCTACACCGTCGCAGTTTCGCAAGAAGACGCGGCCCAAGGTGCAGGTTCGCCGGAGGAAGCACTGCTGCGCGAAGAACGCCGCGCACGCATGCGCGAGGCACTTCGCCACCTCCCGGAACGCGAGCGTCTTCTCGTGCAAGGCCATTACTACGAAGGCCGACAATTCGACGAAGTGTCGGCAGAGCTCGGGATTTCCAAGTCTTGGGGCTCTCGCATTCACGCGCACGCGCTCGACTTGCTGCGGCGAGCGTTGGTCGAAGAAGAATGACGGGCGAGTCCTCGGTCGCGAAAAGCGCCGCAATTGGCTCTGCGCAGGCGCGCATCTTACGCCCCGCCGCGTTCGTCGCGTTCTTCTTGTCCGGCGCGTCGAGCTTGGTGTTCCAAACGTTGTGGAGTCGTCTGCTCTCACACGTGTTTGGATCATCTAGTCTGGCCGTGAGCTCGGTTGTAAGCGTGTTCATGGCTGGATTGGGTATTGGCGCCTTCTGGTTTGGGCGCCGTGCAGATCGCATCAAAGACCCTTTGCTGCTGTACGCGGCGGCCGAGTTCCTGGTCGGGTGTGTAGCGTTAGTGGTCCCTTGGCTCGTGCGAGCAGACGGCTGGCTCGCAACGGTAAACGCGATGTTACGTGCGTCGCTCGGTTCGGGTTCATTCGCGTTCGTGCTCGCGCGCTTCGCGTGCATCGTCCCGATTCTCATCGTTCCGACGGTGTTGATGGGCTCGACCCTGCCCTTGCTCGCGCGTCACTTCGTTGCGCAGTCGAGCTCGGCTGACGCTGCCAGCCGCGAAGTCGGTCGGCTGTACGCGGTGAACACGTTCGGTGCTGTAGTCGGTGTGGTCACCTGCACGTTCGTATTGTTGCCCAAGTTCGGAGTGGGCGTCGCAAACGTCGCGGCGGCGTCGGCGAACTTCTTGCTCGCGGCGCTGATCGTCGGCTTGAGGCGCGTCTCGGGTCCGCAGCGGGCAGCTGCAGCCGCTGAGAGCGGCAGCGAGGCCAGCCCGTCGCTCACGGCTGCTGAAGCTGCCAGCGTCAGCCAGTCACCCGCTGCGCAACCGGTCCTCTTGCGGCGGGCAGCTGCAGTGGCGTTCGCCTGTTCAGGCTTCGCCTCGCTCCTGTACGAGGTCGTCTGGTCGCGTGCGCTGGTCAATACGATCGGCGGCTCGCTGTATTCGTTCGCGCTGATCCTGACTACGTTCCTGATCGGCATCGCGGGAGGCAGTGCGCTCGGGTCCGCGCTGGCAGACCGCACGCGGCCCGCACTTCCCATCGCCGCGAGTGCGGCTGCAGGTTTGTGTCTCGTCGCCGCTGGCCCGCTCCTCGCGCACAGCGGCGGCATCGCTTACCTGGGAGCGGTCGTCACCGGCTGGGCCGTCGTCGCGGCGCTGGCGTGGTTCGGGCGCATCGCGGCGCAGCGCAGGACGCTGTTCGACGACGAGGCGGAGCAGCCGATGGCTGCAGGTGCCGGCGATCGGCGTCCCGCCCTACTCGCACTTGCGGTCCCCTGTGCGTTGGCCTGTATCAGTTTGGCGCAGCACCCGCAGCGGCTCTCGTTCATCACGCTCGCCGTCGTCGGCTGCACGGTCGCGCTCCTCGCGACCTTGATCGTGCTGCAGCGCGCCGTGTTTGGCTTGTTGGTCGCACTGCAGCTCTACGTCGCCGGCGCGACGCTCGTGAGCGACCTGTTCGCCGACTCGCTGTCGCTGACGTTCGCCGGCATGGTCGCGCCGCTCTACCGCGAGCTGCCGGAACACGTCACGACTGTGCAGGGGATGATGTTCGTGACCGCAGCGCTGTGCGTACTGCCATCCGCGCTCGGCATGGGCGCGGTGTTCCCAGCGACGCTCCGCGTCTGGACGCACGGCGGCAAGAGCATCGGGCAAGATGTCGGTATCGTGTACACCGGCAACACGCTCGGCTCGATCCTCGGCGCGTGGCTACCAGGCTTCGTGTTGATGCCCGCGCTCGGTATGCAAGCGAGTTTGCACATCGGGGTCGGTTTGAATCTCGTCGTGGCGCTCGGCTTGGCTAGTGTGGGGCTGGTCGCGGGTGCAGCCCAGAGCGGCGATGGCTCGCGCCGGCCTCGCCGGAGTCTGGTCGCGGCTGCGGCGCTCGTGCCGTGGGCGATCGCCGCGCTCGCGTTCGTGACGTTGCGGCCCGGCCACGGGTTGGCATGGAACATTTCGAAGATGACGCTGGGCGCGTTCCGGATCTCGCTCGCGCGCGACGTGCTCGACGAAGAGTCGTGGGGTGCGCCGGAGCTCGTGTACTACCGCGATGGGCTCTCGACGACGGTGACGGTCGAACGCTGGGGCCGGCACTTCTCGCTCAAGAACAACGGCAAGGTCGACGCCAGCAACGGCGACGACATGCCGACGCAGATCATGGTCGCGGCGTTGCCGTTGCTGTTTCACCCGCAAGGGCCGACCGGGAGGGACGTCGCGGTCGTCGGTTTCGGCTCGGGTGTCACCGTTGGTGCCGCGCTTCAGTTTCCGGTGCGCTCGGTGGAAGTCGTCGAGCTCGAGCGGTCCACGATCGAAGCATCGCGGTTCTTCGCCGACGTGAACCATCTCGACTACGCGTCGACTACGTTTCCCTACGTGCGCGAACCGCGCCTCAAGGTCATCGATGACGACGGGCGGAACTTCCTCGCTGCTTCGCGCAAGAAGTACGACGTCATCGTCAGCGAGCCGAGCAATCCGTGGCTGACCGGCGTGAGCGACCTGTTCACCCTCGACCACTTTCGGATCGCGAAGCAGAAGCTCGCGCCGGGCGGCATCTATTGCCAGTGGGCACAGCTGTACGAGCTGTCGCCCGAAAACGTGAAGATCATCTACCGCACGTTCTCCGAGCTGTTCCGCTACGTGATCGTGTTTTCAGCGGAGGACTTGTCGAGCGACACGGTGCTGCTCGGGTCCGACTCTCCGCTGCCGCTCGATCTCGAACGCGTGTCGAAGGCGTTTGCGTTGCCGCGCGTGGCGGCGGAGCTCGAGCGCGCGTACATCCACTCGCCGGAAGACGTGCTGGCGCGAACGCTGCTGTCGTCGCGCGCGGAAGTCGTGACCTTCAGCGAACGCGCTCCGCTCAACACGGACGACAACGCGCGCATCGAGCTGGCTGCGCCGCGAGACCTGATCGGCTTCGAGCGCTACAAGGGTTACCTCGAGACGATGTACGCGCCGAGCTGGCCGTACGGCCGCGTGCGCTCGCACCTCGCCGGTTTCGGGACGGGCCATGACGCCGCGGACCACTACGCTCGACTCTCGTTCGCGTTGATCGCGCACGGTCGCAAGCGCGAAGTGCCGGAGTTGCTCGCACTGGGTGCGGCCGAGCGCGCGAAGGCGCCACCTGCAGCGGACGGCGGCAGGGACGAGCTCGACGTCGTCGCGGACATCTACCAGTTACTCGCCACGACCGAAGCTGAACCCGCGCTCGGACTTCCGGACAGCCTCGCGCCGGACGACGCGCCAAACGAGCTTCGCCGGCTCGTGGACGAGACTGTGGGCATGGTGCGAGAGGAGCTTTCCGCAAATCGGAACGCGACCGCGCTGGCGAAGCTCGAGCGCATCCCGAGCCACGCGCGGCGCAAGCTCGGCAGCGCATTCAGGTTGTTCGAAGCCTTCGTCCTGTACAAGGCGGGCGACAAGGAGGCCTGTATCGACGGACTCGAGGAATTGCTTCGGGACGACGAGGGTTTGGCGCTGCGTTACCCCGCGACACATTACTTCCTGGCGCGCGCGCACGACGGGCTCATGCACTTCGACAAAGCGGTGCGGAACATGCGCGTGTACGTCTTGGCGCGCACAGCGCATCCCGACGAATTGGCACAGCCGACGACCGAACAGGACCCACGGTGATCCGTTCGGAAACGCGTTGTACGACTCTTCTTTACTTGCTTCTGCAGCAGCTTGGCGCTACCCGTTGACTTGTTTTTCGCCCCTCTACGCTGGTTTTTGAGTGACTACTTCCCGCTGATTCGCCCGCGAGTCCGCGCAGTTTCGTGTTCTCCCATCGTCCGCTCGGCAGCCGCCGACACTAGGAGCTTGATTCACCATGGCCACCAAGATTGCCATCAATGGATTCGGCAGAATCGGTCGCTGCATCGCGCGCATCCTCTTGAATGAGGGTCCGTCGGACATCGAGCTGGTCGCCATCAACGATTTGACGAGCGCCGAAGTGCTCGCGCACCTGCTCGCGTTCGACTCCGTGCACCGTCGTTTCGCGAAGACGGTCGAGGCGAAGGAAGGCGCGCTGATCATCGGCGGCAAGCGGATCCCGGTCCTCGCGGAGAAGGACCCCGCGAAGCTTCCTTGGAAGAGCCTGGGTGCGAGCGTCGTCATCGAGTCGACCGGCCTATTCACGTCGCGTGAAGGCGCTCAGAAGCATCTCGATGCTGGCGCGCAGCGCGTCATCATCAGTGCGCCTGGCGGCAGCGACATCGACGGCACGTTCTGCATCGGCATCAACACCGATAGCTATGACCCGGCGAAACACGTGATCGTATCGAACGCGTCGTGCACCACGAACTGTCTGGCGCCGCTCGCGAAGGTCCTGCACTCGAGCTTCGGCATCGTGAAGGGCCACATGGTCACGGTGCACTCGTACACGAATGATCAGCGTGTGCTCGACCTGCCACACAAAGACCTACGGCGTGCGCGCGCAGCCGGTTTGTCGATGATTCCGACCAGCACCGGCGCGGCAAAGGCGATCGGTCTCGTGATGCCGGAGCTGAAGGGCAAGCTGGACGGCACTTCGATTCGCGTGCCGACCCCGAACGTCTCGCTCGTATGCCTGACGGCGCACGTCAGCAAGAAGACGACGCGGGACGAAGTGAACAAAGCGTTGAAGGAAGCTTCGACCGGCTCGCTCAAGGGTGTGCTCGCGTTCGAAGAGCGGCCGCTCGTCTCGAGTGACTTCATCGGAGACCCGCACTCGTCGATTGTGGACGCCGCGCAGACGCAGGTCGTGGGCGACGACCTCGTCGAGGTTCAGAGCTGGTACGACAACGAGTGGGGCTTCTCGAATCGCATGCTCGACCTCGTTCGCGTCATGGCTGCCCGCTCCTGAGCGGCTGATCGCAAATCCATGGCCGGTACAATTCGAAGCATTCGAGATCTCCCGATCGAAGGCCGACGCACTTTCATCCGCGTCGACTTCAACGTGCCCATCGAGGACGGCAAGGTAACGGACACCAGCCGCGTCGATGCCACGCTTGCAACGATTCAACACGCGCTCGACCGCGGCGCGAAAGTAGTCCTGGCGTCGCACGCAGGCCGGCCGAAAGGCAAACGCAAGCCCGAGTACTCGCTCGAGCCCGTGGGCGCGATTCTCGCGGCCAAGTTGAAGTGCGAAGTCCTGCTCACCGACGACTGCATCAGCGATGCGGCGTCGAAGGTGATCGCGGACTTGCGCGAGCGTCAGGTGGCGCTGCTCGAGAACCTCCGCTTCCATCCCGGTGAAGAGGCGAACGACGAGGCTTTTGCGCGCGAGCTCGCGAAGCTCGCCGACGTCTACGTCAACGACGCGTTCGGTGCGGCGCACCGAGCGCATGCGTCGGTGTCGGCGTTGCCGAAGCTGATGCGCGAACGCGGCATCGGCTTGTTGATGGAGCAGGAGATCTCGGCGCTCGAGCGTATGCGCACGGCGGACACGCATCCGTTCGTAGCCGTGCTCGGTGGTGCGAAGGTGAGCGACAAGAACGGCGTGCTCGAAGTCCTGCTCGATCGCGTCGATGCGCTGCTGATCGGCGGCGCGATGGCGAACACGTTCCTCGCCGCGCAGGGCCTACAGCTCGGCAAGAGTCTCGTCGAGCACGACAAGCTCGCGCTCGCGCGCAGCTTGATGCAGCGCGCGAAGGACAAGAAGGTGAAGCTCCTGTTGCCGGTGGACCTGGTGGTCGCGCCGGGCCTGGACGCTCCGGAGGGACGCGTCGTTCCCTCGAACGACGTTCCGGAAGATCAGATGGCGCTCGATATCGGCCCGAAGACGGCCGAGCTCTTTGCCGCCACGATTCTTTCCGCGAAGGCGTTGTTTTGGAACGGCCCGCTCGGGTTGTTCGAGAAGAAGCCATTCAGTGAGGGCACGATGGCAATCGCGCGCGCGGGTGCAGAGTGCGCCGGCTTTACGGTCGTAGGCGGTGGCGACAGCGTCGCCGCGGTGAATCAAGCAGGGCTCGCGTCGAAGTACGACCATGTGTCGACCGGCGGCGGTGCCTCACTCGAGTATCTCGAAGGTAGGCAGATGCCCGGCATCGAAGCGGTGCGGTCATGAGCTCCGCTGGAAGTGGACGGCGCCCGCTCATCGCGGGTAACTGGAAGCTGCATAAAACGCTCGCCGAGTCGGCGCAGCTCGCAGAGCAAATTGTCGCGGGTTCGAAGGGAATCGCTGCTGAGCTCGCGGTCGCGCCCGGGTTCGTGGCGCTCGCGCGCGTCGCGCAGGTCGTGGGCGGCAGTGAAGTCGTGCTCAGCGCTCAAAATGCGTATTGGGAGGCCCAAGGCGCATTCACGGGCGAAGTGAGCCTGGCGCAGCTGAAAGATGTGGGCTGCCGCTACGTGATCCTGGGCCACTCCGAACGCCGTCAGCTGTTCGGTGACAACGACGTGATGGTGAACAAGAAGACGCGCGCCGCGCTCGCGTACGGTGTTTCACCGATCGTATGTGTCGGTGAAACGCTCGCCGAGCGCGAAGGCGGCCAAGCGGAAGCTGTTGTCGTGCGTCAGGTGAAGCTCGCGCTCGCAGACATCGCCGCGGACGCGGCGGCGCCAATCGTGATCGCGTACGAGCCCGTATGGGCCATCGGAACCGGGAAGACCGCTCAACCGAGCGACGCGCAGGACATGCATGCGCGCATCCGTGGAACGGTGAGCGAGATCCTGGGCGGTGCGGTGGCGGAGAAACTGCGGATTCTCTACGGCGGAAGCGTGAAGCCTGACAACGCGAAGACGTTGCTGGGTCAGCCGGACCTCGACGGTGCGTTGGTCGGGGGCGCAAGTCTGGTCGCTGATTCGTTCCTCGCGATCGCGGCCGCCGCGACCTGAACGTTCAACGGTCCCACGTGATCTGCGCGATCACGGCTCGCGCATGCGAGCCGTTGGAATCGCGTCCCTACGCTTACTTCTTCTCTTCGGGCTTCTGCTCGTCGAAGTTCTTCAGCGCCTGATCGACCGCTTCGCCGCTCGTATCCGAGTTCTCGGCAGGAGCCGTCTCGGCTGGCGCGGACTCCGGCGTGCTCTGCGGCGCTGCCGGCACGGGCTTGGCGGGCGCGCCCTTCTTGGCGCCCTTCGACGTCTTGCCCGCGGCTTCCTCGCGAGCGCGGATGCGTTCGCTCGCGCGCTCGAGCGATTTCTCTCCGCTCGACGACACGTACGTCAGCGTCGCGGACAGCATCATGAACAACGCGGCGCTGATCACGGTCAGCCGGGTGAGGAAGTTACCTGCGCCCGAGCTGCCAAACACGGTCTGACTGCTACCGCCGAACGCTGCGCCCATCCCGCCCTTACCGGCCTGCAACAGCACGACCAGGATCAGGAACAAGCAGACCATCACGTACACGATGTAAAGAAACGTGATCATGCCGAAATCCTCGAACCGGCGCGGGCTCGCGCGCGGACCGGCTTCCTAGCACGGACCAGCGCGGCGCGAAAGCAACGCGCCGTGCTCTCGAGCGGCCTTGGGCGGGGCTACAGGGTCTGGAGATACGAGACGAGGTCGTCAACCTGCGGCGTGCCCAGCGCGGCCGTATTGCCGTGCTTGCTGCCACCACACGTCGGATCGAAGCGGTCGCGCAGCGTGTGCGCGCAACCCGTGTGGATGAACGGCGCGCGGTAACCGACGCCCCGCAGCGACGGGACCTGCAGGAGCTCGCCCTGACTGGTGCCCACGTCGTAGCTCTTGTTGTCGGTGAACTTGTTGCCGGTGTGGCAGTTCGTGCAGCCCGTGGCGGCAGACTCGAACAATGCTTTGCCGCGCATCGCAGCCGGATCGCCGAGGTCTTTGCCCGCCCGTGGCGGCTCGAGCGCGAACAAGAACTTGGTGAGCGCCGTAACGCGCGCATCCGACTGATGCACGCCGCCCATACGGCCGACGAACACGTCTTCCATCAGCGCGGTGAGGTCAGTCTCGTCACCGGCCCAGTGGAACGGCGCCGTGCCCTTCAAACCGACGTGGAGGGCCTGCGTGCGGCGAAGGCCCTGGCCCTTGAAGTTCCAGACGTGCCCGTCTTCCGCGCCCTCAGCGTGGCACGAAGCACAAGCGATACCGCCGCCGGAATTACGGTGGAATAGGTCGTGACCCGTATCACGTACGCTATCACCGTGAAGGTCTATTACGTTCATCACGCCTGTGGGCGCAAGGACGGTCAGCAGCGCGGGCTCGCGACTCTGGACGATCAGGATGCCGCTGCTGGTGTACGCGAGCGCGGTTGCCTGCCCTGGCACGTCGATCGTCTCACGCGGGAAGTTGCAACCCATGAACGAGCCAACGCCTGCCGTGCGGGTGTTCGGCGTGGGCACGTTCGACCCGGCAGCGAAGCCGGCGAGCGACATCTTCATGACGCGGCTCTCGGACTTGAACTGCTCGCCACTCGCAGGCGTCGCGATGGAGGTGCCGTCGGAAAATCGACCGATACCCTGACTGCTGAACGATGTTTCATCGCCCGATGCGCTCACGACCTCCGGAATCGGAGCTTCGGCGTCCAGCGTGCCAGCTTCGACGACCGCGATCTCGTCGCGGTTCACTGAGACTGCGAGATCGACGTCGAGAACACCGCCCTCGAGCGCGACGGTTCGCTGCGGACCGTCCGCGCCGAACGACGACAGTGAGGTGACGACCACACCCTGACAACCGAGCGCAGCGCCACTCGAGCCACCGCCACCGTATGGCGACGACACCGCACCGTTCTCGATCTTCCGCGCTTTCTTGATGTCGACTTCTTCGGTGGCGGATGCCTGATGCAGCATCATCACCGACCCTTGGACCTCGACCGCGCGCCACGCGATGTGCGACTTCATCGGACGCAGCGCGAGCGCACTCGCAATCAGCCCATCGCTGCCCGCGCTATCTGCCGTCGGGTCGTCCTTCTCGATGGTCAGGTTGAAGTCCTCGGGACCGGTTCGCCCGATCTCGAGACCGTTCGGATCGATCGTGAGCAGCTGCGAAGTCTTGAACGTCGTTACGCGCAAGCCTTCCGCCGTCACGAGCACGTCGCGAAGGTCGCCGTCCAAGCGAACGTCGCGCACGATCTCGTCGCCGGCGAGGTTCAAGCTGACGAGCCGACCTTCGGCGCACGCGACGTGCACCATGCCGCTACCAGCTTCAACCTTGAGTCCCCGCGGAGCAGAGCAGATGGCCGTACGCGCGAGCACCGACGCGGACGCAACATCGAGCACGAGCAGCTCGCCCGAGCCACGGAGCGCGACGTAGGCGCGGCCCGACGCGTAGTCGATCCGACCAGGTTCGTCCCCAGGTTCGAGCGTGATGTGCCGGACCGTGGACGCCGCCGCCGGAACACCAACCGTAGTCCCGAGGCTTACGATGGAGATTCGATCGCGATCTGGATCGGAGACGAGCGCGAACGCGTCGTCGTCCGTGAGCTTCAGAGTGCCACCGCTGATCGCAGGCAGGGTATGGAGCGCTTCTGACACGCCGCGCGTGTCAGTCGGGATCACCACTTTGGAATCCCCGTCGACGCCAGGCTTATCGAGGGAGTTGCACGCTGCACTCAGACTAACGAGCAAGCCGCTCGCAACGGCAGCGACAGTCCTGATTCGCATTCGGAGCCCCCTGGTGGATTTCCGTTAGGGCCTAGCATACGGCGACATCATGTAAAGAAGAAGACGTGGGGGCGAGTGCGTGAGGATGGCCTGTGCACGACGAACGCGAGCGTAGCGTCGGCAATAGCGAGGCCGATCCGGCAATCGCATTCGCCGTCCGCGGCCGCCATCAGCGACGGGTACTCGCGCATCCCACCCCGAACTCCACACGCACCACAGCTTTGTGATAAGCGAGCCAAGTCCATGATCAAACAGGCTTGGATGGGGGTGGCGGTCCTGCTCGTGGCAGTACCGGCAAGCAGTCAGGAAGGCGCTCGTCCAGTCGCGACGCCGAGTAAGCCAGAAGAGTCACAGCTGGCGCGGATGATCGCCGACAAGCGCGATCCACAAGGCCGCCGCTGTGAGCTTCGGGCGATCGTCACCAGCGGCAACCTCCGCTACCTCGCATGTGGTGAAGCCGGGGTTTGGACCGCGCGCGTGACTCCCGGGCGTGCCGCAGCGGAGCTCGTCGATCAGCGCGCCACGCCGGGCAACGCCGGTGGGTTTTTCGTGCGCGACGGGAATCTGTGGGTCGAGACCACGACCGTGTCCGCAGAGCGCCTCGCTCCAGTCGCGCTCGATGCGACGGTACGCAATGGCTTGATCGCGGCGCCTGACGCCGTCGGCGGCGCCGCCGCTTCGAGCTTGCCGCCCACAGCGGCAACGCCCCCGCCTGCTCCGACCGAACCGCCTGGACCGGCTCCGGCTCCAGCGGGACCGCCGCCCGTCATCCTGCCTGCCCTGCAGCCATCAGCGGCGGAACCCACGCCGCCAAAGAAGCTGCAGTCCCCGGACTTCATCCCAGCCGACGCGCGTGTGGTGAAGCTCGAGCCCGGCTATGCGATCATCGACATGGGCAGCGTTCACGGGGTCACCGCCGGCGACCACGTGTCGATCGAGCAGACGACGAAAGAACGCGTCGACGACGACTACTCGGCGTTGCGCCACCAGCGCCTCGCAGTCGGAAACGCAGCGGTGATCGGCTTAGAGCGCACGAAAGTACAGCTCGGTGTGGACGAACGAGTTCCGGTCGGCGCGGTCGCTCGCCCGACGCGCGATCCAGTCAGTTCGACTGCGTTCGCACCGCCGCGTCTCGGCGGCATCTGGCACGCCGGCTTCATTGCGCGACCCTTCATCGTGGTCGACAATTTCGGCGTCGGAGCTTCGTTCGAAGCTCGCGTCGGGTATCGCTGGGAGATTCCGTTTCACGTCGAAGCGCTGATCCTGCCGCTCACGATCGGTACGGGGCGCCAAGACGCGGTCGGCGCTGCTGCTGGAATCGTGACCGCCTCGTTCGACTCGAAGTTGTTCGAGATCGGCCTCGGTGTCGGCGGCCAGACCGTCAACGATCCAGCGTTCGATCTGGAGTCAGGTAGCGGTTCGACGCTCGCGCAGCGGTTGCGGATCGGCTCGGTCGACGGCGGCATGCTCGAGGTGTTCACGTATATCGTCCTGTTCCATCAGAAGTTCGAGTTCTCCGACATCAACGTCCACGGGCAGCTGCCCGTCGGCGACCGCTCGTGGCTGGTCGTGAACGGCGGCGGAGGTTCACTCGGGATGGGGTTCGGCGAGATCGGCTTACGCGTGTTGCTCGACGGCAACGGCGACGCCGGTTCGTTCTTTCTCACGGCGACGATCGGCGGCATTCACTTGTTCCGCTCGCGCTTCTGCTCCAGCAACGAATTCAACTGCGACGCGGTCGACTACACGGGGCCGCACGCGGGCGTCGGCGGAGACTGGCGCTTCTGATTCGAGCTCAGTGTGGCAGCGCGACTGGGACGTTTTCTTCGAGCTGCCGCAGTGCCTGTTCCGAGTCTTCGGTGTACTTGCGATGACCGTGCTGAACCGCGAGGTTCAAGCACTCGCGCAATGCCACGCGCGCACCTTCGGGATCGCCCGTCGACTGGTCGACGATCGCTTGCAGATAGCGACCTTGAATGATGTCCCAGACGTAGTCGTGCTCGACTGCGTAGTCGATCGCTTGCAGTAGGCGCGCGCGACCCTCGATCGAGTTGAAGCGCGTCGCGTCGATGAAGCCGAGGTTGCGCATGTTCGACATCTGCAAGCGCGTGAAGCCATGTTCGGTCGCCGTCTCGTAGCTACTGCGCAGCGCAGCAAACGCGCGCCGATAGTCTCCGAGGCGCAAAAACGCTTCGCCCATGTTGTGCGCGTTCAGAGCCGTCTCGTAGTGCAGGTTCGCTTCACGCGCGATCTCCATCGCACGTGCCGCTGCCCGCGCACACGCCTCGGGATCGCGCGCGTGATAGTGGATCTGCGACTCGAGCCGGAGCACCTGCGCGTCGGTGAGCGCATCGCCTTGTGCCTCCGCCATGCGCTTCACTTGGGAAAGCGTCTGCATCGCCGACTCGTGATCGTCCATGCGTGCGTAGGTGAGCGCGAGCGGCATCAGGCAGCGCAGCTCGGCTTCCAGCGACTTTTCGCTGCGCGCGAGCTCGAGCGCACCTTTCAGCGAACCGACGGCCTTTTCGAACTCACCACTCCGCGCGTCCGCATCGGCAGTCGCGATGAACACGTCGCGCGACAGGTCGGGTTCGTTCAAGCCCCGCGCGATCTGCTGCGCTTGATCGAGCCAGCGCCGGCCTTCTTCGATGCGCGACGAGCTCACGAGCATACGCGCACGCCAAACGCAAAACCGCGCTACGTAGCTGTCGGCTTTGTGGCTCTCGGCAGCCTTGAGCGCCTTCTGCATGATCTGCTCGCCGAGCTCGAGATCGCGATTGCGAAAGCACAGCTCGGCGATCGCTTCGTAGATCTTGAACATGCGTTCGCGGTCGGGCGACGCGATGGTTGCGATCACGTCCGCCGCGCGCTGCAACGCAGCGATCGCGTCGTCGACCGCCGACTCGCGCTCGAACCGCTGTGCCGCCCGCACGAGAAAGTCGACCGCCTCGTCGTTTTGCCCGGCTTCGAGGTGATGTCGCGCGAGCCGCTCCGCGAGCTCGTCGAGCCGATCCGGATACATTCCGGCCATCGCCTCCGCAATCGCGCCGTGGATCTCGCGCCGCGCTTCGAGTGTCGTGCCTTCGATCACGACCTGACGCGCGAGGCCGTACGCGAACATGTATTCCTGAGGCCCGCTCCGGACGATGATGCCTTGCATGTCGCGCGCAGCAAATGCATCGCTCACCGCGCGTGGATCCTCGTGCGCAGCCGCCGCCACGATCTCACCGTTCCAGCGCTCACCCGCGAGCGCCGCGATCTGCAACAGGTAGCGCTGCATCGCATCGAGGCGCGCGATCCGCGATGCGACGATGCCGCGCAGCGTCTTCGGCACCTGCACGCCTACGACTTCGACGTTGAAGCGAACTTGCCCGTCCTCGAAGCGAATCGCTTCCGCGTCGAGCAGCGCTTTCAAGTATTCCTCGGCGTAGAGCGGATTTCCTGCGCTCTTCGTCGTGACCTCGCGCAATAACTCGAGCGGTATTTCGTCCGCACCGAGCCGCGTCGCAATCAGTCGCGCGAGCTCGTCGTCCGACAACGGGCCGACCTTGACCTCTTCGAAATTTCCGAGATCGACCCAACGCGGTCGATACGGTGGCCGATAGCCGAGCATCACCGCGACGCGAGCCTCCGAGACTGCGCGCAGCATGTCTTCGACGATGCTTTGCGAGTCCGGATCCATGTGCTCGGCACCGTCCCAGGCGAACACGGTCAAGCGGTCTTCCGCGAGCTTGCGAATGATGCGGAGCAGCGCCGCTCGCAGCGGCCGAAGACTGGCCGGTTGGCGGCCGCTCGTCTTGATGCCGAGCGCAGCCGCGACGGCAGCTTGCTCCGCCGATACCAACCCGAGCTCGCGCAAGCGCGTCGTGCGGTCGCGGAGCAGTGCTTCGGGGTCGAACTCGTCGAGGCCGAGCACCGCACGCAACATGGCTTGAATCGCCGACAGCGGAACTTCGCGCATCTGCGGCGTCAGCGTCGCGACGTGCAAGCCGACGTTGTGACCGGCGAGGCCGAGCCGCCGCGTCGTCTCGACGATCAACCGGGTCTTACCCGCGCCCGCTTCACCCGTCAGCCCGAGCACTCGCAGCTCGCCGCGGCTGGCGCGGGCGAGCGACTCACCGATGCGCTTCAGCTCGTTGCGGCGACCGATGAAGCGGCCGTAGACCTCGGCCATGCTGCGCTCGTTCGCGAGCAGGAACGCGTCTTCGGCTTGTTGCCCGGCCGGCACCAAGCGGAAGCGATTGCGCATCGACTTTTCAGCATCGGCGTCGACGAGAATCTGGCTCGAGCCACAACGCTCGACGAGCGTCATCGTGCGCTGCAGGAGGTTATTCACGTGCTCGTCGCGGACGAGTCCGCCCGACAAGTCCACGAGCAAGCGACCCGCTTGGAGTGCCATCGCGACGCTCGTCGAATGCCCTGCTTCGGCTGCGGCGGCCGTCGCGGTGCGCGCGAGGCGAAGCGCACACTGCGCCGAACGCTCGCCGTCGCGACCATCCGGGTTCGTGTCGCCAAAGAAGAAGATGAGCACGTGTTCGCCGGCAGCGGACAGCGGCATTTCGTCGGCGGGGTTGCCGCCGAAGCGGCGCACGATCTGCGTGATCAGCTTCACGTTCAACGCGTCGTTGCCGGCGACTCGCAGCCCGAGTGCAGTGACGTCGCGCCACTCGCTACGTTCGCGATGTGGCGTCGATTCCCGACTCTTCTTGTTCGAAGGCTCCCGGGTGATCTTGCGACCGCGCTCGACGCGCGTGCGATCCGGCAGCTGATCTTCGAACGCCGTGATGCTCTCGACTTCGAACGTCGCTTTCAGGCCATCACCGGCGCGACCCGAATCTTCTTGGCTCGACGCGCGGAGCGATGACAAAAAGTCGGCGAGATCCTTCGCACCGAAGCGACGCCCCGTGCCGTACAGGTACTGAATCAGATCTTCGTAGAGAGCACCGGCACTCGCGTAGCGCTGCGCTGCATCCCACGCCATCGCGCCCGCGACGACGCGCGCGACTTCTGCCGGCACGTTCGCGAGTGTTTCGATCGGCGCGACGTCGCCCTGGCGAATGCGCTGCAACGTGTCGTAGTTCGAGCCGGTTTGAAACGGGTTCACACCCGCGAGCGCTTCGTACAGCAGCACGCCTGCAGCAAACACGTCGGCACGCGCGTCCACGGACTTTCCCAAGATCTGCTCGGGCGCCATGTAGGCGTACTTGCCCTTCACGATGCCCACGTCAGTGACCGCTTGCGCGACAGTACGTGCTTTCGCGATGCCGAAGTCGGTGAGCTTCACCTCACCCTCGTTGCTCAGCAGCACGTTTTGCGGCGACACGTCGCGGTGCACCAAGTTCAGTGGACGCTGGTCGGCATCGCGCCGCCGGTGCGCGTAGTCGAGGCCCTTCACGAGCTCGCTCACGATGTACACCGCGAGCTCCGGGCTCAAGCGACGCCCGGCTTTCGTCGCGAGCTTCAGCGTCGTAGCCAGGTCCATTCCCGACACGTACTCCATGGCAATGAAGTAGGTGTTTTGCGCTTGGCCTAGATCGAATACCTGAACGATGTTCGCGTGTGACAGCGTCACCGCGATCTTCGCTTCGTTGATGAACATCTCGACGAAGCGCGGATTCTGGCTGAGCTCAGGCAGAATCCGTTTGATCACCAGGATTTTTTCGAAGCCCTCGACGCCGTGGGCTTTGGCTTTGAACACCTCGGCCATACCACCGCGAGCGAGTTGCTCGAGCAGCTGGTACTTGCCGTAGAGTACTGGCCCCCTGGGTTCTGCCATCCGCCTTCAAACCGTCACGGTTCGCCGGAAGCTTAGCCGAAATCGAGACAGCCTGGGCTAGTGGGATCACGCCACAGTGCGTGTTTGGAAACCAACAGTTGCGCGTAACTACATCGAGAACATGTATCCGACATGTGTCGCATGGGTCCGCGCGGCACGTAATCCGGATTACGTGGAGGAGCCAATGTCGGCGATGTCTTCTATGTGGCCGAACTGGATCTGATGTAGGGGGGCATAGACTTCGCCGAGCGCGAGCAACTCGGCGTGTGTTCCCTGTTCCGCGACGCGGCCGCGATGGAACACGACGATGCGGTCTGCTTCGCGAATCGTGGACAAGCGATGCGCGATCACGATCGCGGTACGACCGCGCATGAGTTCGACGACAGCAGCTTGCAACCGCGCTTCGGTTTCGCTGTCGATGTTGGCAGTCGCCTCGTCGAGAATCAGAAACGGCGCATCGCGGTAAAGCGCGCGCGCAAACGCGAGAAGTTGGCGCTCGCCTGCGCTGAAGTTGCTGCCGCGCTCGTCCACTCGCGCGTGAATGCCGAGCGGGCGGCGTTCGACGAGATCGAGCGCCCCGACGCGTGAGAGCACGTCCCGCACGCGCGTTTCGTCGACTTCGTTCGCCGAGAACGCCACGTTTTGCGCGACCGTACCCGCGAACAAGAACACGTCTTGCGGTACGACCGCGAACAGGCGTCGCAGCTCTTGGCGGCTGAGAGCGTAGATGTCTTGCCCGTCGACTTCGATCGTGCCGGACGTGAGCTCGTACAAGCGTAGGATGAGTGAGATCGTCGTGCTCTTGCCGGCGCCGGTCGCACCGACGAGCGCCACGTGTTCGCCGCGCTTCACCTGAAAGCTCACGTCGTGCAACACCGATTCGTCGGGCCGATACCCGAAGTGCACGTGTGAGAACTCGATCGCGACGTCCACATTCGGCACGCGACTCGGTCGCACGGCTGCAGGTACCCGCGCGCCGTCTTCCGGCTCGACCTCGGTGTCGCTCAAGAACGCAAACACGCGTTCGGCTGCGGCCATCGCGGATTGAATGATCGTGTACTTCGTCGACAAGTCGCGGATCGGAACGAAGAACTGCTGAATGTACTGATAAAACGCGACGACCGTGCCGATGTACGCCGCTTCGCCAGCGGTGCCATGCAGGATCCCAGCGTGCACGCTCGCGTACCACAACACGAGCGCGACACAGACGATCGACACCGTATCGACGACCGAAAAGAGCAGCGCGTCGAGGTAGATCGCGCGGTAGTTCGCGCCGCGATAGTCCTGGTTGATCCGGTCGTATTCGGCCTGCGAGGCTTTCTCACGCCCGTAGGCCTGCACGATCTGCACGCCTTGCACCTGCTCGGACAAGTACGTGTTGAGCTCGGAGACGCGCGCTCGAATGTCGCGAAACGCTTCGCGCGCGCGACGGCGAATCAACTCGACCGCGACGCCGAGCGGCGGCAGAACGAGGAACGTGATCAAGGTCAATCGGTAGTCGAGCGCGAGCATGAAGCACAAGATGCCCGTGAGAGTGACCAAGTCCGCGACGGCCATCACCGCACCCGACGCAAACAACTCCGAGAGCGCGTCGACGTCGTTCGTCACGCGCGTGAGCACGCGACCGACCGGGGTCTTGTCGTAGTAGCTCACGGCCATGCGTTGCGCCTTGCGAAACACCTGCCGCCGCAAGTCCGCCATGCTGCGTTGGCCGGCGAGCTGCATCGTGTACGTCTGCACGAACCCGGCGCAGAAGTGCACCACCGTCGCGATCGCAAACAGGCCGACCATCCTCGTCCACTCGTTGGGATCGGGATGGGCGAGCACCGCGTCGACGACGCGCTTTACGAGGTACGGTTGAACCAAAGTCGCGAGCGAAGTCACTGGCACGAGCAGCAGCGCTGCCGCCAATAGCAGCCGGTGGGGTTTCAGATACGGCAGCAAGCTGCGGAGCAGACCGAGATCTGCGAGCGTGTGCTCTTCGGCCGGGCGCACCGGAGGTGCGGCTGGTGGCTGCGAAGGCCGCGGTCCGCCGAGTGCGGGCTTGCGGCGCGCGCGTGCTGTTGCGACATCGTTCACAGCGTCGACAGCTCCTGTTCGAGGCGTTGGCGCGCTGCGAGCTCCGCGTACGCACCGTCGTTCTTCAGCAGATCGGCGTGCGACCCGTGCTCGACCACGCGGCCACCGTCGAGCACCAAAATATCTGCGCAGCGCTGAGCGGCGGCGACGCGATGCGTCACGAGAATGACCGTGCGACCCTTCCCCGCTTCTTCGATCGAGTCGAGGATCTGCGCCTCGGTCTTCGCGTCCACGGCGCTCAGCGGGTCGTCCATGATCAACACGCGCGGCTCGGACAGGAGTGCTCGCGCGAGCGCAATGCGCTGCTTTTGACCACCGCTCAGCTGCACGCCGCGCTCGCCGACGAGCGTGTCCCAACCATCCGGAAGCTCGTCGATCTCCTCCAGCACCGACGCCGCGAGCGCAGCTTCACGCATGCGACGGCGCGCTTCGGGTGACGTGGTCTCGGGCAGCGAGTAGCCGATGTTGCGCGCGATCGTGTCCGAGAACAAAAACGGCTCTTGCTGCGCGTAGCCGACCGTCTTGCGAAGCTCGCGGAGCTTGAGGTCGACGACGTCGTCGCCGTCCAAGAACACGCGCTGGCTCGGCGTCGGCAGGATCCGCGCGAGCAGCGCCGCAAGTGTGCTCTTGCCTGATCCGGTTCGACCGACGATCGCGAGCGAGCTTCGCGCGCGAACCGCAAACGCGACTTCGTCGAGCACGCGCCGGTCGCCGTACGCGTAGGTCAGGTCGGTGACTCGTAAACCACCGTGCTGTTGCGGGCTCCGCGCGTCGGGTGCATCGAGCACGTCGGGCGGTGCTTCGAGGATCTCGCGCACGCGATTGAACGATGCGCGACCGCGCTGCAAGACGGCCAGGATGTAGCCGAGGCCCATCGTCGGCCACTTCAACGACTCGACGTACGCCAGGAACGCGACCAGCTCGCCGATCGTGAGCGTGCCGGCGCGCACCATCGAGGTGCCGCGCCACAACACGAGCAAGGTGCCGAGTGAAGCGACGCCGATCAGAAGCGGCCAGGTGAAGCCGCGGATGATCGTGAGCGCCATCGTCTTCTGGAGCGCGTTTTGGTTCGCGTGTTCGAACAGCTGCTCTTGTTCGGCTTCGGCTCCGAATGCCCGCGTGAGGCGCATGCCGGCGAGGGATTCTTGGACGCGTGAAGCGAGCCAGCCGAGCGCTTCTTGCGACTGCTGGCTGCGGTGGAACATCGACTTGCCGAGCACGCGCGCGATCACGATCAAGAGTGGGAACGGCAGGATCGCCCACAGCGTCAACGCCGGTGACATGCTCAGCATGTACGCGAGCGCAAACGCGTACGCGAAGCTCGAGTTCAGCATGTTCAAGCTGCCGAAGCCGACCATCGCGCGCACTTGCGACAAGTCGTTGATCGCGCGGCTCATCGTCTCGCCGGTCGGCATGCGCCGGAAGAACGACGGGCCGAGCTTGTGCAAGTGCTCGAGCAAGTCCGCGCGCAGTTGGTACTCCACGTCGCGGCCGACGTTGAACGCACGCGTGCGAGAGATCGTGCGGACGAGGCCCATTCCGAGGGCGAGCGCAGCTACGAACAGCGCGCTCTTCGCGACCGTCGCGAGCTGGCCGCCGACGAGCGCGTCGATCGCGTGCTTCAGGAATACCGGGATCGTCTTATCGAGCGCATTCGTGAACAAGAGCAGCACGAATGCTTGCACGAGCATCCCGTGATGCGGCCGCATGTAGTCGCGCAACGTGTGATGCGACTTCGCGGTGCTCGAAGCTTCCGGCGCGGTTCCATCCATGCTCAATCCGGTCTCAATCCCAGCCCTCAATCCGGCTTGCGCCCCGCAGTACCAGCACCCTTCAGCGCAGTGCGCTCGAGCCCGCGCCAGAGTTGGTGCGCCTTCCCGGCCTCGGCTGTCGCACCCAATGCCTCCAAGAGTCCGGGCATCACCAGTTGCACTTTAGGGTGTTCGGCGAGCCGCTGCTTCAATGCGGCTTGAAACTCCGGCAATTCGGCCCCGTGGGGGACGATCATTTTGCCGTACACGAGTCGGTGCGGTTCGGCTTTCAGATGTTCGTGCTTGCGCATGTGATCGCCAGTCGCACAGCGCGCGCACAGCATCTCGATGCGCGCGTGATGGGCGAAGAGTATGGCTCCCTGGGGCAGCTCCTGGCCGAACGCAAGTACGTCCCCTTCTTCTTGTTCCAGCGCGACGAAACGGAAGCGGTGCTCGTCGCCTTTTCGCAGAATCTGCAAAAGCGGAAAGCGTGGGACGCGCCGCCCTTCGTGCTCGAAGACGCCGACGGGCGTGCCATCCCACAGCACGAGGTCCCCGTAGTCGGCCCCTCCCTCGCGCGAGGTGGCCGTCTGCACCACGCCGTGCACGGGGCTCGCCGGACTCACCCACACGAGCTCGAACGCCACACTGCGGTCGAGCTCCGGCCCCATCAGGCCGTGTCCGGAGCCGAGCGTCGCGACGCGCACTTGCATCGACGGCATGTCTGCCACGAACGGCATTCCGCTCGGCTGTACGGTCGCGGGGAAGCCGAGCTTGCGCATCGCTTCCGCAGCGAGCTCGCCCTTGCCCAGCGCCGTCGCGCTGATCGCGATGTTCCACAGCACGCGCTTTTCGTCGCCCACGAGCGCTCGGGCGCGCTGATTGTCGGCGAGACAGGATTCGAAGTCGCCTGCGGCCTTGTGCATCAAGCCGACGTTGAACCACCAGTCGCCGTTCGTGTCGTCCGTCGCGAGTGCATTGCGAAATGCTTCGGCGGCGTCTGTGTAGCGGTGGGCCAGACGCAACGCATTCGCGCAGTTCATCGCGAGGTAACCGCCGAGGCGCGGGTCGCCGCGCTGAGCGGCACTGAGTTTCTTCCAGCAGCGGTCGGCGGCTGCAGCTGCGCGCTGCGCCGGCCCGTCGGCTTCCGGCGGCACGTCTGGGCCTTGCAGCTCCGCTGCCCGCGTCAGTGCGTCACACGCGTTCATCACGAGCTCGGGGTCGTGGGGCCAGCGCTCGAGGATGCGGGACGCGTCGCTCGCGAGGTTTTCGTGACTGGGTGCGATGCGAAGCAAGGTCAGCCAGCTGAGTGCGAGGTCGCGAGACTCGGTCAGCTGTGCTGCGAACGGAGTCAAGAGCGAGAACGCACCTGCGATGTCACGGCGTTCGATAGCCGCGGAAACGTGTGGGAGAACCTGTGCGACGGTCGTGTCTGGCATGCTCGGGCTCGGCGAGGCGGCATAGCAGGGATTTGGCGCGGCGCACACCGGACCCTCGGGTCGCACCGTCCTCGGATCACGTGCACCAACGCTTGCTGGCGGTACGCGACCCGCGTGTACAATGACATGGACCGGCGAGGGAAACCCATTGCAGTTTCAGCGCATCGGCTTTGGTCGGACGGACGTAGGGCGCCAGCGCGCCGTCAACGAGGACGCCTTCCTGGTCGACGACGACCTGGGGTTGTACGTCGTCGCGGACGGTATGGGCGGGCACAGCGCGGGTGAGATCGCGAGCGCGGAAGCGATCGAGACTTTACACAACATGGTCCTGCAAAATCGCACGGCCCTCGAGACCCTCGATGAGCTGCCGATCGAGACCGGGCCGCGCACTAGTCGCCGTCCACCGACGATGCATCGCGCGCTGCGAATCCTGGAAAGCGCGATTCAAGCGGCGACGTATATGGTGTTCGGGTTGAGCGAGAATAACCCCGAGCGGCGCGGCATGGGGACGACGCTCTCGGTACTCGTCGTGCGCGGCGCGTTCGCGCTCACGGCGCAGGTCGGCGACAGCCGCGTGTATCGCGTCACGGAGGGTCGCGTCGAACAGCTGACGGAAGATCACACGTTGATCGCGTGGCAGCTCAAGCGCGGGTTGATCACTCCGGACGAAGCGCGAATGTCGCGGCAGAAGAACGTGATCACGCGTGCGGTCGGTTCGCGCGACTACGTGCAGGTCGACACGAACTACGCGCAGGTGCGTTCGGGCGATGCGTTCCTGCTGTGCTCCGACGGCTTACACGGATATCTGAGTGATGCGGAGATTCTGGAGAGCATGCATCGCACGCCCGAAGAGGCGACGCAGCGCTTGATCGATCTAGCGAACTCGCGCGGCGGTCGCGACAACATCACGTCGATCGCAGTGCAGCTGAAGGCCTAGGCGGCTGAGCCGCTCCCCACGTCAACGGAACTGCTCAACCCTCGTTGCGCGACAACGGCAACGTCGGATCGTTCGGATTCGGTGGCAGGGTGGGTGCAGCTTGCGGCGGCACGCCTCCACGCAGGGCACCCGGCGGAAACGACGAAGGCCCACGCGGCACTCCGAGGAAGCGCTCACGAAGTTGCAAGAACAGGGTCTGGCAGACGCTGAGCATCGGTACTGCGAGGAGCGCACCGACGATGCCGGCCAAGTGCTCGCCGGTCAGGAGCGCGAAGATCACGAGTACGGGGTGCACGCGAGCTGCATCGCCCATGATCTTCGGATTCAGGAAGTTCGCTTCGATCTGGTGGATGACGATGATCCAACCGACGACGAGCAACGTGAGCCCGACACCTTGCGGCAACGCGACGAGCACGGCTGGAACCGTGCTGAGCACCGCGCCGAAGATCGGGATGATCGACATGACGGTCGCGATGAGCGTCAAGAAGACCCAGTACTTCAACCCGAGCAGGTAAAAGCCGACACCCGAGAGCACGCCGTTCACGAGGCAGATGATCAACTGACCGCGCACGACGCCGGCGAGCCCGCGATCGAGGCGACGAACCAAGTCGTCGAACTCGTGGCGGCGCGTCGGCCGGTACAGCGATCGGAAAAACTCGAAGATGCGCTCGCTCGTAACGAGGATGTACGCCGAGATCATCAGCGTCATCACGAAACCGAAGATGCCGCGCGAGAGTGAGACGACGATGCGGCGCGCGGCGACGAACAGCGTGACGGCGGAGCGTTCGGTGCTTTCGAGCGCGCCGCCCAAGACCTCTTGCAGCGCACCGGCGACGTCGGTCTTGTTGCTCGACGGCGGATGTGAAGCCGTGATGCGGTAGGCGTTCTCGCCGTCCGGCACGATGCGCAGGCCGTGTTGAGGCAGCGCAATCTCGTAACCGCCGTCGTCGCGCGGGCGCACTTCGATCGCCGTCGGATCGTGCCGTTCATCGAGCGGCGGATGCAGATTCGGATCGGTCGGTGCAGGCGACTTCGCGTCGAGTGTGCCGAGGTAGCGATCGCTGAGCTCGCGAACGCGGCGTTCGAGCTCGGGGAACCATTCGTTGTTTGCTTGTGCGACGATGCGCGGTGCTTCACGTGCGAGCCGGCCGAGCTCGGTTGCGAGTCGCGGTGCGGAGAACATGACGAAAGACACGAGCCCGCCGATCAGCAGCAGGTACATGACGATGACGACGACCCAACGCTTTGGGTGAACGCCGAAGATGCGGAGCCGTTGGCCCGCTTGAACGACGGGTGACAGGACGTAGGCGACCACGATCGCGAGCAGGAATGGAAGCAGCACTTCGCGGGCAGCGACGAGCAGTGCTGCGAGTGCGACGAGTGAGCCGACGAGGAACCAACGGCGTCGCGTCTTCGAACCTGGACCGGACGCCGGTAGATCGTCGGGAAATGACGGAGGTATCGGGGCGGCAGGCCCGGTGCTCATGGTTTTGAAGATAGCAGAGAATAAGCAGCTGCCGCTTCGGCAGCTGCTAGCAACACCAGAACAAGCAGCGGCCGCTTCGGCCGCTGCTCGCAATACCTAAAGCGACAACAGCGCACTCGAGCGATCGAAAGCATCCAAGGCCTGCCGCTGAGGCGTCTTTGCGAGGCGACCAACGCAAGTGCGGCGCACCCTACGGAGGGGATGAGTCGAGAAGTAGGCAACACGCCTCCCCGCGAGTCGTCCGAAACTCGAGCGCGCGACCCGTTAAACGAGAACAGCCGCCTCGCGGCGGCTGCTCATCGTTTCAAGAACCCCGAAGGTTACTCCTTCGTGAGGTTCTCCAACTTGCCCTTGAGCACGTCGCCCAAAGTCGCACCCGAAGACCCACTCGGGCCGACGGCCTTGCTGCGGCCGCCTTCATCGCGCGCCTTTTCCATGAACTTCATTGCCTCGACGTCCTCTTCGCGTTCCGCCACGCGGCGGAGCGACAGCGCGATGCGCCGTTCGTTCGGATCCATCGAGATGATCTCGGCCTTGATGATCGTGCCTTCTTTGAGCAGACCGGCCGGGTCAGCCGCGAGGTCCATCGGGAGCTCCGAGATGTGCACGAGGCCTTCGACCCCACGCTCGATCTCGACGAACACGCCGAACTCTGCGACCGACTTCACGCGGACTTCCAGGATCGTTCCGACGGGGTAGTTCTCCGGCAGACGCAACCACGGATCCTCGTACAGCTGCTTGATACCGAGCGAAACCTTCTTCTCGGCATGGTTGATCGACAGGATGATCGCTTCGACCTCGTCGCCCTTTTTGTAAAGGTCGGCGGGGTTGTTGATGCGCTGCGTCCAGCTGAGGTCGCTCTTGTGGACCATGCCGTCGACGCCGTCTTCGATTCCGACGAACACACCGTAATCGGTGAGCGATCGGACCTTGCCGCGGATGATGTCACCCGGGTTGTACTTCGAGGCGAACTGGTGCCAGGGGTCCGGCGCGAGTTGCTTCAAGCCGAGGCTGATGCGCTTGGCTTCGGGATCGACCTCGAGAACCTGGCAGTCCACGACCTGGCCGACTTCCACGACTTTGCTCGGATGTTTGGGCTTGCCCCAGCTCATCTCGCTGACGTGGATCAGGCCTTCGATGCCCTGCTCCATCTCGACGAACGCGCCGTAGTCGGTGATCGAAACGATCTTGCCGCGAATACGCTTGCCGATCGGGTAGCTCTCGGACGCGTGCTCCCACGGATCGTCCATCGTCTGCTTCAAGCCGAGTGAGACGCGCTCCGTCTCGGCGTTGTAGCGAAGGACCTTCACCGTCACCTCGTCGCCGATCTTGAAGACCTCGGACGGGTGATTGACGCGACCCCAGCTCATGTCGGTGATGTGCAACAGACCATCGATACCGCCGAGGTCCACGAACGCACCGTATTCGGTGATGTTCTTGATCGTGCCGCGCACGACCATGCCCTCTTCGAGCTGCTGCAAGGTCTTCGCCTTGAGCTCGTTGCGCTCCTTCTCGAGGAGCACGCGGCGGCTGAGGACGATGTTGCCGCGCTTCTTGTTGAACTTGATGACTTTGAACTCGAACGTCTGACCGATCAGCTTGTCGAGATTGCGCACCGGGCGGAGGTCGACCTGCGAGCCGGGCAAAAATGCTTTCACGCCGCCGCGGATCGAGACCTGAAGGCCACCCTTCACGCGCGCGGTAATCGTTCCCTCGATCAGCTCGTCGCGTTCACACGCGGCGCTGATCTCGTCCCACACCTTCAGCTTGTCGGCCTTCTCCTTGGAGAGCGCGACCAAGCCTTGATCGTTTTCCTTGGCTTCGACCAACACGTCGACGCGGTCGCCAGGATGGACATTGACCTTACCGCTCGTGTCGATGAACTCGCTGGCCGGGATGACGCCTTCGGACTTGTAACCGATGTCGACGACGACCGTGTCGCGATTGACCTTGATGACACTTCCCTGAACGATATCGCCTTCCTTCAGCGAGTCGGTCTGAGTGAGCGAGGCTTCGAACAACGCTGCAAATGACTCCTCCGCGGACTTGTTTCCGCTTACGGTGGCCTGAGTGCTCGTCATGTGTGTGGCTAAACCCTTTCCTGCTGAGCTGAAGCTCGAACCGTGGCGGCGGGAGCCGCCGAGAAAAACGGCAATCTGCCGCCTCGAAAAAACCTGTCAACCGAATCCGCGAGCGCGAGTCGTAAGCCAGCGCCGGGAGGAACCGCGAACCGGGTCCGCGAGCTCATGGCTGCGCGGGATCGGAGCACGAAAACGCAAGGCGAGCTAATGCCTTGTCGGGCGCGCGAACTTAACGCCGAGGTCCCCCAGTGTCAACCCAACGATCACGCGCGTTTTCCCAGCGCGAGCCGCGCCAGCTCATCCACGACTGCGGCAATGTCCAAATTGGTCGTATCTAGGACGATAGCGTCGGGGGCGGCCTTGAGCGGCGCAACGGAGCGGCCGCTGTCCTGGGCGTCGCGGGCCTGTATCTCAGCTAGCGTCTGACCGAAATCGGCCGGTATGCCGCGGCTCTGCAGGTCGTGAACTCGACGCTGGGCTCGGACGTCCGCACTCGCGGTCAAAAACACTTTTGCCTCGGCATCGGGAAATACGACCGTGCCGATATCGCGCCCTTCGAGGACGACGCCGCCTTCGCGACCGAGCTGGCGCTGCAGTTCGAGGAGCGCATCGCGCACCTCCGGATGTTTGGATACGTCGCTCGCGCCCATCGAGATTTCGGGCGTTCGGATGTCGGACGAAAGATCTCGGTCGGCAGCGAGAAGCCGCGGCGCGGCGTCAGGCACCGATTCGAAGCGCAGGTCGAGCTTCGATGCGAGCTCGCCGAGGGCCGGGCCGTCAGTCCAAGGCACCCCACGTTCTCGCGCGATCAGGGCCAGCCCCCGGTAGAGAGCTCCGGTGTCGACGAGCACGAAGCCCAGTCGTTTCGCGAGTTGTTGCGCGACCGTGCTCTTGCCTGCACCAGCGGGACCATCGATCGCGATCACGGGACGAGGGCGAGTCATGCGGACTGAAACTGTGCTCCGAGCGCTTCCGCCGCTT
>Ga0193752_1000401_pt1 | contig 42612 bp, 57 predicted proteins | sample H1c1metaG_FD_144924 | JGI IMG/M metagenome (GOLD analysis project Ga0193752, IMG submission 144924) | Soil microbial communities from a riparian zone of the East river system, Colorado, United States - H1c1 | ecosystem: Environmental > Terrestrial > Soil > Riparian zone | place: USA: East River...
CGCGACCTTTACGGCGCCGGAACGGATAGACGTGGATCGCCAGGTCGCGCTCCGGCGCCGTAAAGGTCGCGGCCTCCTCGCCCCCGGCGCCGGAAAAGCCGGCGGGTGCGTCGAAGTTGAGCGGCGGCAGGGCCTGTGCGAACGCCGCAGCCGTGAAAAAGCAGAGGGCAAGAGCAAGGATTCTCATGGCAGAGCGCTATTCTAATTGTCCGGTGACCCTGGCGGCGAGGCGCGACGGCGTTTCGGGCGCGCGGTTGCCGCGCCAGGCGACGTGCAGGTCCGGGCGAAGCAGGATGAGGTCGAAGCCGTACAGGTCGCGCGCCGCGGCATCCGGCAGGTCGAGCACCTGGAACGGCGCCCCGCTGCGCGCCATCGCTTCTTCAAGGCCGGCCGTAGCCTTCGGCCCGCGGCCGAGGCGAAGCAGCGTATAGCCGGGTCCGAGCCGGTCCTGGACCGCCACATGACCTTCCAGCCAGACATGCGGTAACCGCGTACCCGGCCATGTACCCGGCACATAGCGCCGGAAGTCGTCCTCCAGTCCTCCGGGTTCATCCGCGATCAGCGGAGAACCCGCGTAACGGTAGCCGAGCTCGGCGCCGATCATCTCGTTGCTCTTGGGCTGCTCGACCTTCGCCGCCGCGACCAGCTCGTCCAGGTTGCGCCACAGGCTGCGCCATTTGCGCCTGCCGAGGGAGGCATAGCGCGATGCGGCGACGTTGCGCTCGCCGACCTGGCGTCTTTCGATCTCGTAGGAGTCGAGCAGCCGCGGCCCGCCCCAGCCGCGCAGCACACCCGCGAGCTTCCAGGCGAGGTCGACGGCGTCGCCTACGCCGCTGTTCATGCCGAGGCCGCCGGTCGGGATCATGAGGTGCACCGCGTCGCCGGCGAGGAACACGCGGCGCTCGCGATAGCGCTCGGCGAGCAGCAGGTTCTGCTTCCATTCGCCGACGTAGAGCATTTCGTACTTCACCGGCGCGCCGACGGTCGTCTCGAACTGGCGCGCCATGTCCTCGTCGCGCTCGACCGTCGCGTGCAGCGTCCAGTGCCGCGTCGAGTCCTGCATGATGAGGAACGTGGCCCGGCCGTCGGCCACGTGGTAGTGCCGGCCGCGCCCCGGGCCCGGCCCGATGGGGATGCGCTCGAACAGCTCGTCGCAGCGATACAGGGCCTGGCGCAGCCGCAGGATGTCGCCCTCGCCTTCGAGCGCAATGCCGAGCTGCTGGCGCACCGGGCTGCCGCCTCCGTCGCACCCCACCAGGTATCGGGAACGAATGCTTCCGCTTTTCAGTCTGGTTGTGACTCCCTGTTCATCCTGCTCAAAAGACAGAAACTCGGAGTCATAACGAACATCGGCGAGCTTTTCCGCTTCGGCCTTGAGCAGAGGCTCGAGGGTGTACTGCGAGATGAGCTGGTAGGGCTCCAGCGGCAGCGAGCCGTCCGTGCAGGCGTCGATCTCGCGCCGCGCCGCGTCGACCGACGGATACGGCAGGTGCAGCAGCGGCGCCTGGTTCATCGCCTGGATCAGCCAGACGTCCATCGGCACGTCGGCGCGCAGGCCCGCGGCGCGCACCTGCGCGGCGAGACCCATGCGGCGGAAGATTTCCATGGTGCGCGCGTTGCAGCGCTCCATCTTCGGCAGGAATTGCGGCGCGGGCTTTCGTTCGACCAGCGTGCACCTGACGCCCGCCTGACCGAGCGCGATGGCGAGCGTGAGTCCGACCGGGCCTGCGCCGACGACGAGTACCTCGGTATCGACGGAGCGCATGGGGCGGTGATTATAATCAGCGCATGTGGAGGATCCTCGCCGCGCTCGCCTTCAGCTTCATCGCGGGCGCGGCAGCCGCGCAGGACTATCCATCGCGTCCCGTCCACCTCATCGTGCCCTTCACGCCCGGCACCGGCGCCGACATCCTGGCGCGCCTCGTCGGCATGAAGCTCTCGGAGCGCTGGAAGACCGCGGTGATCACCGACAACCGTCCCGGCGCCACCGGCAACATCGGCGCCGAGCTGGTCGCGAAGAGCCCGCCCGACGGCCACGCCGTGCTCTTCACCGCCACCTCGTTCGCCTCCAACCCGGCGATGACCCGCACGCCGTACGATCCGCAGAAGAGCTTCGCGCCGGTGGCGCTGGTCGCTACCAGCTCGCTCGCCGTGCTCATCAATCCGGATGTTGCCGCGCGTGACATGCGCGAGTTCGTCGCGCTGGCGAAGGCGCAGCCCGGCAAGCTGCACTACGGCTCGCCCGGAAGCGGCGGCGTGCAGCACCTGGCGATGGAGCTGATCAAGCTCGAGACCGGCATCGACGTGGTCCACGTGCCGTACAAGGGGCTCGGCGGCGCGGTGTCGGACACCGTCGCCGGCCACGTGCAGGCGACGGTCGCCGCCCTGCAGTCGGTGGCGCCGCACGTGCAGTCTGGCAAGCTGCGCATGATCGCGGTGCTGAGCGCCGGCCGCGCCGCGGCGTTTCCCGACGTGCCGACGCTGAAGGAGCAGGGCCTGCCGGACCTCGAGGTCGACACCTGGTACGCCGCCTTCGCCCCGGCCGGCACGCCCGCCGCGGTCATCCGGAAGCTCAATGCCGCCATCAACGACTCGCTGAATGATGCCGCGATCAAGGCGTCGCTCGAGAAGCAGGGGATGATCCCGGCCGGCGGCGATCCGGCGCGCCTGGAGCTGCTGCTGAAAAAAGAACTCGCGCGCTGGGCGCGGGTGGTGAATGCCTCGGGCATAAAGGCGGACTGATGGAAGAACTTCGAGACCTGGTGGCGGCTTATCGCATCCTCGCGGCGCACGGCGTGATCGACGCCTACGGCCACGTCAGCCTGCGCTCGCCGCGCAACCCGCAGCGCTACTACGTCGCCCGCTCTCTGGCGCCGGAGCTGGTGACGGAGGCGGACCTGATCGAGTACGACCTCGACAGCCGGGCGCTCGACGGCGCCGGGCGCGAGTCGGTGCGCGAGCGCTTCATCCACGGCGAGATCTACAAGACGCGGCCCGAGGTGATGGCGGTGGTGCACAACCACTCGCCCTCGGTGGTGCCTTTCAGCGTCACCGGCGTGCCGATGCGCGCGATCTTCCACATGGCGGCATTCATCGGCGACGGCCTGCCGAACTTCGAGATCCGCGACGTGAAGCCAGGGTCGGACCTTCTCGTAAAGGATGCTTTTCTGGGGAAAGCGCTAGCCAATACCCTGGGCGCGAAGCCGGCTGCCCTGATGCGCGGCCACGGCGCGGTGGTGGTGGGCGAGAACCTGCCGCGCGCCGTGGGGCGCAGCATCTACCTCGAATTGAGCGCGCAGCTGCAGATGCAGGCGATGACGCTCGCCGGCCCCGGCGGCAGGATCACCTACCTGGACGAGGCCGAGGTGAAAGCCTCCGATCCGGTGCAGAACTACGCGCGCGCCTGGCCGCTGTGGCGTGCCAAGGCACTGGGCGAGCTGTGAGCTGCTACCCGCTTAGCTCCGGCTTGGGCATCAGCTGGCTCCTCATCGCCGCGATGCGGCGATCGACGCTGCGCCTGCGGTCGGGGCCCTGGCGGCTGTCCGGATCGATCGCCTCGAGCGTGATCTTCAGGTCGCCGAGCGCCACGTGCTGGATCCATTCGGCTTTCACCTGCAGCTCGTAGGCCCGCGTGCACATCAGGTCGATGTGCTCGTAGACCTCGCCGTGGCACTGCGAGCGCGCGCGCTGCAGCCCCGTGTGCGCCAGGCGGATCAGCTTCGCCGCCTCGGCCATCGCCGACAAAAAGTACATCCGTTCAACCGGGTCCATGGAAAGCCCTCCGCAACCAGTCCCGCATGATTTATTGCATGGAATCCGGCAGGGCGACGGCCCGTTCTGGATCGCTGTCAAATCTTTAAGACTTTAGGATAAGGCGCAGGACGTCTGGATAAACGGTCAGGCCAGAATCCGCGTCAGCTCGATCGCCCAGGTCGAGATCACCTTGTCCTCCTCGAGCAGCGCCCCGCGCACGGAGTAGCTCCTCGCCTCGCGCTGCTGGAGGCATTCGAAGCCGCGATAGCGTCCGGTGGGGCTGGCGTAGGAGGACAGGATGGCGTCGCCGGAAAAAACGAAGCGCCCGCGCAGCGCGCCGACCGCGGGGTTGCTCGAAGTCCAGTGCGTCGAGCGGGCGCCCGCCGAGAGCGGCTCGATGTCGTAGCGGTTGTGGTGCACGCGCGCCGGATCGCCCCGCATCCGCTGCACCGCCTCGAAGGTCCAGCGCGCGGGCTCGTGACGGATGGTGGTTTCTCCCGCGACTGCGAATTTCCTGCCGCCCGCGTCGCTCCACTCGCCCTCGGAGCGCCAGGTGCCCTCCTCCACCAGAAAGGTATGGGCTATCCGCGCGTCTCCCCGTGGAATCCGCGGGAGTCCTTGGGAGCTTCGGCGCGCTCATCGAGCGTGTAGTCGCGCAGCACCTGGGCGACCCGCAGGCGGTACTTCGTGAATATCCCGCCGCGGCCCTGCGCCTGCGCCTCGCGGTGCTTCTGCACGTTGCGCCACTTGCGCACCGCCTCCTCGTCGCGCCAGAAGGAGAGCGACACGAAATTGCCTGGTGCGCTGATGCTCTCGAAGCGCTCGATCGAGATGAAGCCGTCGAACTTGCCGACTTCGTCGGCGAGGCCGGCGGCGAGGTCGAGGTAGTCCTGCGTACGGCCCGGTGCCGGCGTGAGCTCGAAGATGACTGCGACGGTCATGGTTGTTTTGACTGTGTCTCGGAATACGCGACGGGCACTACTGTATCGCAAGCCATCCATGAATTGAATTCATGCGTGCGATGCAAAAATTCATTCTGAATTCGCGGCACGTGCCGCCTCTAAGCCAATAGCGGCATGTGCCGTGTTCCGTAAGGAGTATGCAAGATGAAGAACATCATTCGTGCCCTTCTCGTCGCCCTCGCCCTCGGCGCCAGCGGCGCCTACGCCCAGTCGACATCCGACTCCGCGTCGAAGTACGACAGCCACAGCAGCCAGGGCGACAGCGCGCTCTGGGGCGCCGGCTGACCGGGCACGCTTCTTGTAGGTAGAAGGGTACGAAAGGAGCTAATACGCTATGAGTAAATCGTTCATCAAAGCTGGACTCTTTACCCTGGCTGTCGCAGCCACCGGCGCGTTTGCGGAGGGGACGGTCGACCCGAACCATCCGGACTCGCGCTACCAGACGCCGCAGACGTCTTCGGACTATACGGCGCCTGACAGCAGCGATATCCGCAACGCGGATAGCGCACTCTGGGGTGTCGGCGCGGGCTAAGCAGTAGAGCTTCCCGACGTAGGGGGCGCCTCGCGGCGCCCCTTTTCATTCCGACGGGCGGCGCCCTGCGTAGGCAGCGCCGAGCAGCTCGAGCACCGGCCCGTATTCCACCTTGCGTGGATTCGGGTACGGTGCTTCCGTCGCAATGCGCGCCGCGCGTTCGATGTCGGCTTCCTTCATCCCCACATCCTTCAGCCTCATCGCGATTCCAAGCCTGCTCTCCAGGTCCCACACGGCTCCTGGCGCATCCTGCTCCCCCAGAGCACGGGCAACGCTGCGCATTGCCGCGGGAGCGGCCTCGCGGTTGTAGCGCATGGCGTGCGGCAGCACGATCGAGTGCGTCTCGGCGTGCGGCAGGCCGAAGCCGCCGAGCACGTGGCACAGCTTGTGGTGCAGCGCCATTCCCGCCGCGCCGAGCGCGACGCCGGCGAGCCATGCGCCGTACAGTGCGTCGCTTCTCGCTTCCAGGTTCTTTACATCTGCAATTACCGTGGGAAGGGATGAGGCAAGGGCGCGAATCCCCTCCTCCGCCATCAGCGAGATGATGGGATTGCCGTCGTGCGCGTACAGCGCCTCGACGCAGTGCGCGATCGCGTTCATGCCGCTCGCCGCGGACAGCGCGGCGGGCAGGCTGAGCGTGAGCCGCGGATCGTAGATCACGGTCTTGGGCAGCACGCGCGCATCGCGCCCGGTCTTCTTCAGGCCGCCTTCGGTGAGGCCGTAGATCGGCGTCATCTCCGAGCCGGCGTAGGTCGTCGGCACGGCGAGGATCGGCAGAGTCGACGTCAGCGCGATGGCCTTGCCCAGGCCGGTGGTCGAGCCGCCGCCCACCGTCACGCAGCAGTCGGCGCCGAGCTCGCGCGCGACGCGGCGCGCGTCCTCGGCCACTTCGACCGGCACGTGCATTGCGGCCTTGTCGTAGGTCCCCGCGCATCGGGAGCCCAGGGCCCTGGAAACTTCATCGATGGAGTTCTTTTGCTCGGGAGTGGAAAGCAGCAATGCCCTCTTCGCGCCCAGGCGGTCGAGCTCGGCCGGAAGCTGCGCGATCGAGCCTGCGCCGAAGATGACGCGCGAAGGCAGGCCGTTATAGAGAAACGGCTTCACTGGCGCATCTGCTTGGCGACTTCCTCGCGCCAGTGCTCCACCTTCTTGAAGCCCGGAAGCTTGCGCGCCTCGGCTTCTGCCCACGCCCAGATCTGCGCGTCGCTGAGTTGCATGTCCATCGGCACGCGCAGCGGCTGCTGCACGTACCACGGCGTGTCGACGAACAGCTCGATGCGGTTGCCTTCCGGGTCGCGAAAATACAGCGACAGCGCATTGCCGTGCGACACCGGCGACATCTCCGCCACGCCCTCGTGCTGCAGGCGCCGGTGCATCTCCCTCAGGCCGGCGAATTCCGCCATGCGAAACGAGATCTGGTTGATCGGGTTGAAGCGCACCTCGCCCGGCCGGCCGCTCGCCAGGACGATCTGGTGGTGCTCCTTCGGGTCCCTGCTCAGGAAACTCAATTTCGTCGAACCGAGGTCGCCGCGATCCGTTACGGTAAAACCGAGCAGGCGTGTGTAAAAATCCTCCATCCGCGCCATGTCGGTCACATAGATACCCATGTGGCTGAACGCGAGCGAAGGCACAGAGGAAGAAGGATTCATATGAAGCTCGCTACTTTCAAGACGGCGAAGGGCGCCAGCTACGGCGCGGTCACGGACCAGGGGATTGTCGACCTAGGCAGGCGGCTAGGCAACCGCTATCCCGACCTGAAGGCGCTGATCGCCGGGAATGGGTTCGGCGAGGCCGCCAAGCTTCTCTCCGAAAAGATCGATTTTCGGAAAGAAGAGATCGGCTGGCTGCCGGTCATCCCCAATCCCGACAAGATCATCTGCGTCGGCCTCAACTACCAGGACCACGTGGTCGAGGCCGGCCGCGACAATACCGAGCAGCCGGCGATCTTCCTGCGCGTGGCCGAATCGCAGGTCGGCCACCTGCAGCCGATCATCCGGCCGCGCGAATCGACGCACCTGGACTTCGAGGCTGAGATTGCCGTGATCATCGGCACCGCAGGAAGAAGAATCACCCAACAGAATGCTTTCAAGCATGTAGCAGGCTACAGCTGCTACAACGACGGCTCGGTGCGCGACTGGCAGCGCCACACCATCCAGTGGACCGCGGGCAAGAACTTCCCGCACACCGGCGCGTTCGGCCCCTGGATGGTCACCGCCGACGAGATCCCGCCCAACACGAAGATGACGCTCTCGTGCCGGCTGAACGGCGAGCGCATGCAGCACGCCACCACCGAGCAGATGATCTTCAAGATCCCCAAGATCATCGAGTACGTCTCGACGTGGACGACGCTGCTGCCGGGCGACGTGCTGGTGACCGGCACGCCTGGAGGGGTGGGTGCCAAGCGCACCCCGCCGCTCTGGATGAAGCCCGGCGACAAGGTGGAGATCGAGATCGACAAGGTCGGCATCCTCGAGAACGGCATCGCCGATGGCTGACCCCATGGACAGGATCAGGCAGACCATCCGCGAGCTGGAGTCGCGGCGCTTCCGCGCGATGATCGAGGCGGACGCCGTCGCGCTGGAGGCGCTGCTCGCCGACAGCATGGTCTACACGCATTCCTCCGCCACCACCGACGGCAAGGCGAGCTACATCGCCGGCGTGAAGGCGAAGAAGTGGCAGTACCGCCAGATCGACCGGCCGGTCGAGGATATCCAGGTGCACGGCGACACGGTCGTCGTCACCGGCCAGGTGCGCATCGACATCCTCATCGACGGCAAGCCCAAGATCATGAACAGCCGCTACACCGACGTCTGGGTAAAGGGCGCCAAGGGCTGGCAGATGGTCGCGTGGCAATCCACGCCCATCCCGTGAGGTTCGTTCTTTTTCTTCTTGTATTCGCATTCCAGACAGCGGATGCGCAACAGCCGATCCGCTTCTACGTCGGCTTCGCCGCCGGCGGCAGCACCGACATCATCAGCCGCTTCCTCGGCCAGAGGCTTTCGGAGCGCCTGAAGCAGCCGGTGGTGGTCGAGCAGAAGGTCGGCGCCACCGGCCTGATCGCCAACGACGCAGTGTCGAAGTCGGCACCCGACGGCATGACGATGGTGCTGCTCACCGGCGGCCATCCCGGCACCGCGGCCGTCATGAAGAGCCTGCCCTACGATCCGGTCAGCGGCTTCGGCATGGTCAGCGTGGTGATCGAGTATCCGATGGTGATCTCGGTGGCGCCGGACTCGCCGATCAAGTCGTTCCCCGACCTGATCGCGCGCGCCAAGGCGGCGCCCGGGCGAGTCAGCTTCTCCTCCGCCGGGCCGGGCAGCCTGCACCACCTGCTCGGCGAGTGGCTGAATATCGAGGCCGGCACCACCATGCTGCACGTGCCCTTCAAGGGCGCCTCCCCCGCCTTCACCGAGGTGCTGGGCGGGCGCCTCGACGTGCTGATCGAGACCGGAACCTTCTCCATCCCGATGGTGAAGAGCGGGCGGCTGCGCGCCCTCGCCCTGTCCTCGGCCGGGCGCTATCCGCTGCTGCCCGAGGTGCCCACCGTGGCCGAGACGCTGAAGGGCGTCGAGTTCAGCTCCTGGCTCGGCGTGGCCGTATCGCCCGGCACGCCGCGCGCGACCATCGACCATCTCAACCGCGAGCTCGGTGCGATCCTCGCCGAGAACGACACCAAGGAGCGCTTCGCCGGCTTCGGCGGCGTGCCGGCGCACAGCACGCCGGAGGCGATGCGCAGCCGCGTCGAGCGCGAGATCGCGCGCTGGCAGAAAGTGGTCGACACGCGCGGCATCGAGCGTCAATAGAGGCCCATGACTCCAGCTCCCGTCATCGACGTCCACACGCACATGCTCAACAAGGAGTGGCTTTCGCTCCTCGAGCAGCACGGCGCTCCCCGTTACAGCCTGAAGGAAGTGAAAGGCGGCCTGAAGGCGATCCACCTCGACGGCTCGCCGTTCATGACCCCGGTGCCGAACATGTTCGACTGGGAGGCGCGCATCGCCAACATGTACAAGGCGCGCGTCGACATCGCCGTCACCTCGCTCACCTGCCCGAACGCCTTCTGGGGCACGCCGGAGATCAGCCTCAAGGCGGCGCGCGTCATGAACGACGAGATGGCAAAGGCGCAGAAGACCTGGCCCGACCGCATCCGCTGGTTTGCTTCCCTCCCCTGGCAGCACTCGGCCCTGGCAATTGAAGAACTCTCGCGAAGCCTGAATCAAGGTGCCGTAGGGGTAATGGTGCTGGCAAACATTGGAGGAAAGACTCTTACCGATCCGCAGTTTGAACCGATCTGGAAAGAGATCGACAAGCGTGGGCTACCCGTGCTCGTGCACCCGAGCGCGCCACCGGGAAGCAGCGAGCTCGGCCTGCACGAATTCCAGCTCACCGCGCCGATCGGCTTCACCTTCGACACCTCGCTCGCCATTGCGCGCTGCATCTACGACGGCTTCTTCGACCGATTCCCCAACCTCAAGCTGATCGCCTCGCACGGCGGCGGCGCGTTGCCCTACCTCGTCGGCCGCCTGGACATCTGCTGGGACAACATCCCGGCCGCGCGCGCGAAGACCGCCGAGCCGCCGCGCAACTACATGCGCCGCATCTACGTCGACAGCGTGGTGTTCCGCCAGGACGTGCTCGACATGTGCGTCTCGGTCTGCGGCAGCGACAACGTGCTCTACGGCTCCGACTATCCCCACACCATCGGCGACATGGCCGGCTGCCTCTCCCGCGTCGACGCCCTGCCCGACGGCACGCGCAACAAGGTGCGCGGCTGGAACGCGCAGCGCATCTTCAAGCTGTAGCGCAGATCGGGGTCAGACCCCGATCTGCGCTACCGCCCCGCGCAGGAGAACCCGGGAGTACAGCTTGTGGAAGCCGAGCAGCGCCTTGAACGCGACGCCCATCGAGGCCCGTCCCGTCGCCTGATCGCGCGCCGGCACGACGGCGGAGCCGAAATAGAGGCGCGTAGCTCCGGCGCCCAGCGGCTCGACCATGAGCCATGACCGCGTGCGGCCGCTGAAATCGCGCATGAGCAGCTGACTCGCATTGCGCTCCTCGACCCGCCATGCAGCGAACGAGCTCAGCGCGCCCGAGGCAAGGTCCCTCGCCTGCGCATCCGTGGAGGGCCTGGCGGCAAACCAGGCAAGCAGCAGCCGTTCGAGCTTGAACACGGCACCGGTGTAAAACGCCTCGACATACTCGGCGTGGGAGACCGGTCTGGGAACGTCGGTTGCGTAGCAGTCGGTGTACGCGCCGCTTCTCGCGTACCGGATGAGCAGCGCCTGCTCAGGCAGGGCGCAGGCGTTGACGGACGCGGACGTCATAGTCATCGAAACGCCACCGCTGGTAGGCGTAGAACAGCCACGTGAGAACCAGCGCACCGGCGATTCCCGTGACGGCACCTACCCAGGAGGGTGCGGAAGGACTGAGAAACTGCACGAAAAACGCGAGACCCACGCCAGCCACTGCATTGTTGATGACCGCGATCATGCTCGCCGTGGTACCGAAAAACGCGAGTCCCGGACCGAACCGGAGCGCAGGTGACTCGACTTCCGGCCATCGGCCGCTCTCCGGCGAGAAGAGGCGTGCCGCCTCCGGGCCGAGGGTGCGGTAATGGCCCCGGATACGGGCGATCCCGTCCAGGCAGTGCATGCTCTCCAGCGCCGTTTCCACCAGCCTGACAACGGTGAAGATCCCCAGCAAAAAAACCGCCGGCAGCACGATCGCAGCGAACGAGATCAGCACGTCACGGGAGCCTGCGACGAACCCCATCGCAAGCAGCGAGCTCGAAAGCACCATGACATAGAGCGTGCTGCGGGCGGAAGCCTCCGCGTAGGTCGAGTTGTTCGCCGTTTGCAGCACGAAGTGCTCGGTAGTCAGCGCCGAGAGCAAAGCGGTCCGCTCCGATTGCTCATCCATCGATTCCCCTGGCGGCGAGTTCATCGTTCCTCAGGGCAGCAGGCTGACGTGGGCGGCGACGATCTTCCACCCCTCCGGCGTGCGCATCCAGGTCTGCATCTGGCGGCCGCGCTTGCCTGAGGACACGCGGCGGTACTCGCAGCTCGCGGTGGCGAAGTCCTCGCCATAGGAGGTGAACACCACCCTGGTCAGCACCCGCTTGAGGTCCACCGGATCGCGCCCGGCACGGAAGCCGGCGATCGCGTTGTAGCCGTAGAGCTGCTCGGCGACGCCGTAGCGGACGGTGGAGTCCGAATGCCAGAAGAGCTCGTTCAGCACCGGGATGTCGTTGTCGCCGAGCGCGCGCTCGTAGCGATCGAAGGCGGCTTTCACTTCGGCGAGCACTTGGGGAAGGTTGAGGATCATTGCAGCCTCCCCGCGACGCGAAAGCAGAGGTCCTCGCGCCAGGGCGCGGCGATGATCTGCAGGCCGACCGGCAGGCCGCCGACCTCGCCCGCCGGCGCGCAGATCACCGGCAGGCCGATGCAGGAAATGGGCTGCGTGAGCAGCCCTATGTTCGGGCGCGCCGGCATTTCCTTTCCCCTTATGGTCATGGTCTCTTCGCCGATTTTCTTGGCCGGACGCGGCGTCGCCGGGGCGAGGATCACGTCCACCGATTCGAACAGGCGCATCACCTTGCGGTAGTAGCTGCGGCGCACGCGTTGCGCCTGCATGTACCAGGCCGCCGGGATCAGCGCGTTGGCGAGCATGCGGTCGCGGATCAGCGGCTCGAAGTCGGCGGCGCGCTTCTTCAGGTTCGGCAGGTGAAGCTGCGCGCTCTCGACGGCGGTGATGACGAAGGCCGCGGCGCGGCCGAGCGCGGCGTCGGGAATCTCGACCGTGCGCGACACGTCCAGGCGCTTCGCCGCCTGCCGCACGCATTCGTAGACCTCCGGCTCGCAGTTCTGCTCGAAATAGCCGCCGGCGAGCGCGATGCGGATGTCCGGGCCCTTCTTCTCTCCGATCGAGTGGAAGACTTTCTCGACCGGCCGCTCGCTGCACGCGGGGTCGTTCGGGTCGTAGCCCTGCATCGCGTCGTAGGCGGCTGCCAGCGTGGCGAGGTCGGCCGCGATCGGCCCGAGGTGGTCGAGCGAAGCGACGAACGGAAAGCTGCCGGTGCGCGACAGCCGTCCATAGGTGGGCTTCAGCCCCCAGACGCCGCAGAACGAGGCCGGCACGCGGATCGAGCCGTTGGTGTCCGAGGCGAGGGTCAGCGGCACCATGCCGGCCGCCACCGCCGCCGCCGAGCCGCCGGAGGAGCCGCCGGCGACGCGCTGCGGGTCGCGCGGGTTGCGCGTCGGGCCGTAGTGCGTGTTCTCGGTGGTGAAGCCGTAGGCGTACTCGTCCATGTTGAGCGTGCCGACCAGCACGGCGCCCGCCGCCTCGAGTTTTTCTATGAGGAAGGCATCCTTGCCGGCGGGCGGCAGATCGCGGTTGATCTTCGAGCCGGCGAGCGTCGTCAGGCCGCGCACGTCGAACAGGTTCTTCACCGCGAACGGCAGGCCGGCGAGCGGCCCGGCGGCGCGCTTTGCCTGCGCCCTCGCGCGCTCTTCGAGCACGGCGGTGAACGCGTTGATTTCCCCGTTCCAGCTGCGGATCGCCGCGAGCGAGGTTTCGACTCTCGCTACGGCGTCCATATTGGGGCGGGTTCGTCTTCCGGCGCGAGCGGCGCGTCGAGCACGGGCTGCGCGATCTGCGCTGCCCGATGCCATTGCTCGAGAACGCCGGGAACCTGCTCCTCGCTCAGCGTCAGGCCGACCATGGCGGCCGCTGCGGCGAGCATCTTTTCATCCATCACCTACCCCCTTTTTCCAAAATCACCATGCAGAAATCATGCCAGCCGCGGCACCCTACGCCGGTGCGTCAAGCCTGAACTCCCGCAGGGCGTGCTCGCGCAGCCGCGTCTTCTGCACCTTGCCGCTCGCCGTCATGCCGATCGCCTCGAAGTCGTCGACGATCTTCAGGTAGCGGGGCACGCGGAAATTGGCGCATCGGGCCTTGCACCACTCGAGCAGTTCTTTTTCTGAAGTCTTGCCCTTCAGGGTGACGTAAGCGCAAGGGACCTCTCCAAGCCGCGCGTCAGGGACACCCACCACCTGCGCGGTCTCGACCGCCGGGTGCGCGAGCAGCACCTCTTCCACTTCCGCCGGGGCCACGTTCTCACCGCCGACGCGAAACACGTCCTTCAGCCGGCCGACCATGCGCAGCCTGCCGTCGGCGGTGAGCGCGCCGAGGTCGCCGGTGCGCAGCCAGCCGTCGGCTGTGAACGCCTTCGCGCTGGCCTCGGGATTGTTGATGTAGCCGCGCATCACGTTCCAGCCCTTCACCTGGATTTCTCCATCGGGGGCGACCCTGAGTTGCACTCCCTCATGGGGAAGAGCCAGGCCGTTGATGCGTTGCTCCTCCGCGTCGCGCCAGTCGCTCATCACGACGTTGGGCGAAGCCTCCGACAGCCCGTAGGCTGCGCAGATGTGCTTCGCACCCAGCACATCGATGATCGCGCGCATGGTCTGCGGCCCGGCCGCGGCCCAGCCGCCGCGCAGCTGCAGCTTGCGCTGCGGGAAGTCGGCGTGGCCCATCAGCATCTGGAACAGCGTGTCGTTGCCGGAGACCAGCGTGCAGCGCTCGCGCTCCATCATCTCGAGCGCGGCGCCCGCCTCGAACGTCGGCAGGGTGACCAAGCAGGTGCCGGCCACCAGCGCCATCAGCGCCGACAGCGTCGAGCCCGCGACATGGAAGAACGGCCGGCAGTTGAAGTAGCGATCGTCCGCACGGATGCCGATGCGGCTACCCGCCGCCCAGGCGTCGCGCAGCATGTTGTCGTGCGTGAGCATCGCGCCCTTGGGGTAGGCAGTCGTGCCGGACGTGAATTGAATCAGCAGCAGGTCATGCGGCCCTACGGTCTCCGGCCTGTAGCGTCCGGAAGGCAACGTCTTGTGAGCGTTCTTGAAGCCCGAGACCATGCTTTCGAAGTCGATGCCGAGGAACCTGTCGGCATAGAAAAGAACCTTGCATTCGGCCTGCTTCAGGCAGAAGTCGATCTCCGCCGCCTTGAAGCGCGTGTTGACAGGCACCGTGACCGCGCCGATGAGCGCGGCGCCGTAGAAGAGGGCGAGCCAGCGCTCGTCGTTGCCCATCAGGATGCCGACGTGGTCGCCGCGCCGGATGCCCAGGGCCTGCATGCCGCCCGCCGCATCCTTCGCCAGCCGAAAGAGCTCTTCGAAGGAAAATCTTCCTGACTGTGTGACCAACGCTTCAGCGCCGCCCCGCTCGCGCGCCTGGCGCTCGAGCAGCTCGCCCAGCGTCTGCGGCGCCCAGCTCAGGACTTGCCCATCCATTGGCCCGAGGCGAGCTGCTCGTCGATCGCCTGCAGCTCGAGCTCGAGGGCACCCTGCGGGTCGAGCTCGACGCCGCGGTCGATGCAGCGCTTGGCGAGCCGCAGGGCCTCGGGCGGTGCCGCGAAGATCGCTTTTGCCATTTCGGCAATCTCGTCTTCCACATTCTGTGAAATGCGGGACACGAACCCCAGCGCCATCGCCTCGGCGGCGCTCAGGCGCCGGCCGGTGAACATCAGGTCCTTCGCCAGGCGCTTGCCCAGGACGCGCGGCAGGCGCTGCGTCGCCCCGACCGTGCCGCGCAGCGCTTCAGGCGTGCCGAACACGGCGTCGGGCAGCGCGACGATGAAGTCGCACGCGGCGGCGATCTCGACGCCCGAGCCGAGCGCCGCGCCCTGCACCACCGCGATCGCCGGCATGGGCAGCGCTTCGAGCGCGGCGTAGGCGGCGAAGCCCTTGAGGCGCCGCTCGCGCACCTGCTCCTTGCCCATGCCCTGGCGCTCCTTCACGTCGGCGCCGGCGCAGAACACCGGGCCGTTGCCACGCACCAGCACCAGCCGCACGCGCGTGTCCGCCGCCGCTTTCGCCGCCGCTTCGCACAGCGCGTCGCACATGACACCGTTAAGGGCGTTACGCACTTCGGGCCGGTCGAGCATGATCGTCGCGACGCCCTCTTCGACGCTGTAGAGCACGCTCGTCATTTTTGCCCCTTCAGCTCGGCCAGGATCTTCCCGGTGTGCTCGCCGAGCGTCGGCGGCCGGCCGATCTCGGGGTTGTCCCAGCCGAGGAACTTGTACGGCAGGGCGAGCGCCCTGAATTCGCCGACCCCGGGATAGTCGAAGCTGCCGACCAGCTTGCGCGCGCGCACGTGCGGGTCGTTGAGGATTTCCGCGACATCGTTCACCGGGCCGACCGGGACGTCGGCTTCATCGAGGCGCGAAAGCAACTCGCTTCTATTCAGCTTCTCAACTGCCTTCGTCAGTTGCCGCATCACCTCTTCGCGCTTTTCGACGCGCAATGCGTTTTCGTTGAAAGACAAACCCCAATCACTCAAATCCAATGCCTTGCAAAGCGGCGCCCAATGCTGGTCGCTCGCAGTGATGTGCGCGTACTTGCCGTCCTTGCAGCGGAAGGTCGCCGAGGGCACGCGGCCGGGATGCTCGGTGCCCAGTCTTGGCGGGACTTCATTCAAAGCGAAAAATCTTGCGGCGGCGAGGGTCAGCAGCGCCACCTGGCCGTCGAGCATCGAGAAGTCGACGTAGCAGCCCTTGCCGGTGCGCGCGCGCCCGGCGAGCGAGGCGAGGATGGCGATCGCCACCCAGAGACCGGAGGTCAGGTCGGCCACGGGCAGCCCGGGCTTCACCGGAGCGCCGCCTTTCTCCCCGGTCAGGCTCATCAGGCCGCCCATCGCCTGGAAGACGGTGTCGTAGCCCTTCTTCTGCGCGTAGGGCCCGGTCTGCCCGAATCCCGTGCAGGAGACGTAAATCAATTCGGCATTCAAAGAACTCAAAACTGAATAGCCCAGTCCATACCGCTCCAGCGTGCCGACCGGGAAGTTCTCCAGCAGCACGTCGGCCTTCTGCGCAAGCTCGCGAATCGTCTGCTTGCCTTCGTCGGAACGCAGGTTGACGGTGATCGATTCCTTCGAGCGGTTGCAGGCGAAGTAGTACGCGCTGTCCTGCGCGAGCTGCGGCTCGAAGCCGCGCGTCTCGTCGCCGCTGCCGGGCTGCTCGACCTTGATCACGCGCGCGCCGAGCTCGGCCAGGATCATCGACGCGAACGGGCATGCCAGCACGCGCGACAGGTCGAGGATGGTGAGTCCCTCGAGCGGCTTCATGTCTTGAAGGTGCGCATCCGCCGGTTGGTCTCGCGGCCGCGCGTCAGCGCCACCTCCAGCCCGAGCTCGGCGACCTCGTAGAACAGGCGCTTGGTCTCGGTCATCGCCGGCCGGCTGACCGCCGCCAGCTTCTCGGCGATCTTCAGGGATTCCGCCAGGAGGTCCTTTGCCGAGAAGACGAAGTTCACCATTCCCAGCTCCATCGCGCGGGCGGCGTCGATCGGCTCGCCGAGCGCGACCAGCTCGAAGGCCGCCTTGCGCCCCACCTGGCGCACCAGGTTCGCCATGACGATCGCGGCGACGATGCCGTGCCTCGCCTCCGGGTAGCCGAGCTTCGCGTCCTCGGCCATCACCGCGAGGTCGCCGGCGATGGCGAGCCCCGCGCCGCCGCCCATGGCCGCGCCGTTGACCGCGGTCACGATCGGCTTGGAGATCCTCGAGAAGACCAGATGCAGGTTCATCGTCAGCTCGGCCCGCTCGTCGCCGGCGGTGGCGTCGCGCAGGTCCTTGAACTCGGCAAGGTCGGCGCCGGCGCAGAAAGCCTGCCCCGCGCCGGTGAGCACGATCGCACCGACCGCCTCGTCGGCGCCGGCGGCGCGCAACGCCTCGAGCAGCGCGCTCGTCAACTCGGTGTTGAGCGCATTGCGCTTCTCGGGGCGGTTCATCGTCAGGATGCGCACCGCGCCGCGATCTTCCACCAGAAGGGAGCTCATAGTTGCGAAAGCCTCTTTCTGGCCATCTCGGCCTCCGCCACCAGGCGCCGCATCACCTCGGCCGCGGGCAGGATCTCGTCGACCAGGCCGGCGCTCTGCCCGGCCTCGACTTTGCCCCATTCGACGTCGCCTTCCAGCGCCGCCTGTTTCAAGCTCTGTTTCCTGAACATGGTTTCCAATTCCTGAGGAGAAGCGCCGGCACGCTCGGCCGCTTCGTATTGCTTCGAAAAAGCGTTCTTCAGCTGCCGGATCGGCAGGCCGCCACGGCCGACCAGGGTCGTATCGCCGACATCGGCGTCGAGGATTGCCTGCTTGTAATTGTCGTGCACGCTCGCCTCGGGCGTGGCGATGAAGCGCGTGCCGAGCTGCACCGCCTCGGCGCCGAGCGCGAGCAGCGCGGCGACGCCGGCGCCGTCGGCGACGCCGCCGCTCGCCACCACCGGCAGCTTCACCGCCTTCACCACGCGCCGCACCAGCACCAGCGTGCCGACTTCCGAAGGCGGCGGATGGCCGCCCGCCTCGGCGCCGTCGACCACCAGCGCATCGACACCGGCCGCCTCGGCCTTCAGCGCGTGCTCGACCGAGGCGACGACGTGCAGCCACTTCGTGCCGATCGCGCGAAACCGCGCCAAGTGCTCGCGCGGCCCTCCTTGCGAGGCAACCATGACGGGTATTTTTTCGTCTTCGCAGATCTTCAGGAGCTCCGGCGCGCGTGCATTGTTGAGCGGGACGTTCACGCCGTAGGGTTTTCCCGTCCCGGCTTTGATCTCGCCCAGGATTCTCCTGAAGTCGTCCGGCCGGAGGGGGCCGGCCGCCAGGACGCCAAGTCCCCCGGCGTTCGACACCGCGACGATCAGCGCGGAATTCGAAGAAGCCCAGCTCATCGCCGCCTGGAAGATCGGGTGCTCGATGCCCAACAGCGAAGTGATGCGCGTCTTCACTTCACCTTCTGCTTCTCGCGGTCGATCAGCTCGCGCGCCCGGCCGGTGAGCTTGGCCAGCACCTTGTTGAAGGCCTCGGTCTCGTCCCTGGTCAGCGCGCGGCGGAACACCTCGTCGCGCTCGGCGGCGGCGGCGATCAGGTCCTGGTAGAGCTTGCGGCCGGTCTTGCTCAGCGTGAGGCGCACGCCGCGCGCGTCCTCCTCGTCGGCCGCGCGCAGCACCAGCTTGCGCTCGGTGAGGCCGGTCACTACGCGGCTCATCTGGCTCTTGTGGACGCCGGCGAAGCGGGCGAGCTCGTTGAGCGACAGCGGCTCGCGCGACGCGCCCAGGTGCGCCACCGTGCGCCACTCCCACAGGCTGACGCCGAACTCGCGCCGGTAGCGCAGCTCCGCGCCGCGCGACAGCAGGTTGGCCACCACGTGCAGGCGGTACGAGATCAAGTCGCGGATCACGCGCATCTCAATCCCCGAAGAAGGGTGTCTCGCCCTCGCCTCGCAGGCGGATGTCGAAGCGGTATGAATACGAGCCGGTTTTTTTCGCGATCAACCGATCCTTGTGCTTGACCGAATTCAGCACCGGATCGTCCGAATCCTCGAAGAACATCGCCGTCTGCAGCTGGCGCATCAGGCCCGAGTACAGGACGATGAAGTTCACATGCGCCTTGCGGCCCTGCGGGCCCTTCGGACGGATAGTTCTAAAAATAAAAACTCCATCAGAATCGGTCGCGGCGCGGCCCCAGCCGAAGAAGTCGGGGTTGTCGTAGCGGCCGTCGGCGCCGGCCTGCCAGATCTCGAGCACCACGTTGTCGAGCGCCTTGCCGTCGAGCTGGGTAACGCGCCCGCTGATCTCGATCGCCTCGCCGTGGGCCGCCTTGCCCTCGACCACGGTGAGGTCGTTGGCGCCCTGCGCGAACTCGCGCGGGAAGAACGGCCCGAGGGTCATTTCGCCGGTCGGCACGAGTTTTTTCATTACAAGGATGGGGCAGCTTTGCGACCGCGCACCACCAGCTGGTACTCGTAGACCAGCGCGTCGGCCGGGCCCTTGGCGGTCGGCGCGAGGCTCGCGATGCACCGCGAGCGTGCCTCGGGCTCGCGGATGGCGTTGAGGATGGCGTCGTGCTCGTTCAGCGGCTCGTCCTGGAAGAACATCTGGGTCACCAGGCGCGACAGCCAGACCCGGCCCCAGACCGAGAAATGGATATGCGGCGGCCGCCACCAGCCGCCGCTGTCGGGCACCGGGTACGCCCCCGGCTTGATGGTGCGCAATTCGACCAGGCCGCCGTCGCCGGCAGTCACGCGCGCGGCGCCGTAGAAGTTCGGATCGGCCGGAGCATCGTTAGAATCGTTGGGATGGATGTACTTGCCGGCCGCATTGCAGTGCCAGACCTCGACCACCGCGCCGGGCACCGGCGCGCCGTCCTCGTCGACCACCCGGGCGCGCACCAGGATGAGCTGGCCGATCGCCCGCTTGTCGCCGTAGCCGGCCAGGTCGCCGCGCACCGGCGCCAGGCGCCGCATGAGGTTGCCCGGCCCGCTCAGCTCGGAGGCGGTATGCGGGCGGCGCGCGAGCGGCTGCGCCGGCCAGCGGTTCGCGGTATGGGGGTAGCCCGGCTCCACGCCCTGGGACTGCGTGCCCGCCGGGCGCGGCTCGATCGCATAATCCATGTCTTTGACAGCGTAATCCGGGGTAGTTGATACTGTCAACTATGAGCGCGGTGACCATCTGCGAATGCTTCGCGCGCGACGGGCTGCAGCACGAGCCGGCATTCGTTCCCACCGACACCAAGCTCGAGCTGATCGGGCGCTTCGCCGCGCTCGGATTCCGCCGCATCGAGGCGACCTCGTACTCCAATCCGTCGGTGGTGCCGCAGTTCGCCGACGCCAGCGAGCTGCTCAGGCGCCTGCCGAGGAATCCGAGCATCCACTACAAGGCGACGTGCGCCAACGTGCGCGCGATCGAGCGGGCCTTCGCCGACCAGCAGACCGGCTACGGCGCCACCGAGCTCAGCCTGCTGGTCTCGGCCAGCGAGTCCCACTCGCGCAGGAACCTGAATCGCGGGCGCGAGGAGCAGTGGGAGAACATCGCCGACATGGTGCGCGTTGCCGACGGCCGCTTCCGGCTGGTCGGCACGGTGTCGGTGGCCTTCGGCTGCCCGTTCGAGGGCAAGGTGGAGCCGCGGATCGTGCGCGAGGACGTGCAGCGCTTCCTCGGCCTGGGCGTGCGCTACGTCGCGCTCGGCGACACCACCGGCATGGCGACGCCGGCGAGCGTCAAGGAGATGTTTACCGTGCTCGGCCGGCTGCGCTACCTCATCCCCATCGCCCATTTCCACGACTCGCGCGGCACCGGGCTGGTGAACTACGTCGCCGCCTACCAGGCCGGCGTGCGCTACTTCGACTCGTCGTTCGGCGGCGTCGGCGGCCACCCGACGAAGGTCAGCTACGGCGGCGGCTACACCGGCAACGTCTGCACCGAGGACCTGGTGAGCCTGTTCGAGTCGATGGGCATCGCCACCGGCATCGACCTCGAAGGCCTGCTCGACACCGCGCGCTTCTGCGAGAAGACGCTGGGACGGGAGCTCTACGGCCGCGTCACCCGCAGCGGCGTCAATCCCCTGCTCGACCGCCCGATCGGCATCAAGACCCGCGTCGACGAGCGCTGAAAAAAAATGGGGTCAGACCCCAGCTTTTGAATCAGAAACGGGGGTCTGACCCCATTTTTTTCAGCTAGTCGGTGGCTTCGATGTTGTTGCGGCGGATGAATTCCGCCCAGCCGTCGCGCTCCTTCTTCAGGCTGGCGGCGAACTCGGCCGGCGTGTCGAACACCGGCACCAGCGCCTGCGCCTCGAGCTTCTCGGCGATCGGGCCGGAGCGCATGGCGCGCGCGATCTCCGCGCCGAGGCGCGCGAGCACCGCGTCGGGCGTGCCGGCCGGGGCAACCACGCTGAACGAAGTGAAGACGTCGACCGGAAAGCCGGCCTGGGCAAAGGTCGGAACGCCGGGAAGAAGCGGCGTCGACTGGGTTACCGCAAGGGCGCGCAGCTTGCCGGCGCGGATATGCCCGATCGCCGAGGCGACGTCCGGGAACATGAACTGGATCTGGCCGCCGAGAAGATCGGAGTAACCCGCGCCTACGCCCTTGTACGGCACGTGCGTGAACTTCGCGCCGCTCTTCTCCTCCAGCATGCGCACGCCGAGGAAGGTTGGGCTGCCGGTTCCTGCGGAACCGTACGCGAGCTTCTCGTTCTTTGATATTTGAATCAGTTCAGAAACAGAAGCCGCTTTGACCGACGGATTGACCACCAGAACCATCGGCGCCATCACGCCGCGCGTCACCGGCGCGAGCTCGCGCTCGGCGTTGTAAGGCAGGTTGCGGTAAAGGCTCGGGTTGACCGACAGCGCCGGGTTGGCCGAGACGAGGAAGGTATAGCCGTCGGGCGCGGCCTTCGCCACCGCCGCGGCGCCGATGTTGCCGCTCGCGCCGGGCCGGTTCTCGACCACGAACTGCTGCTTCAGGGAATCGCCGAGCGCCTGCGCGAGGAGCCTGGCGTAGACATCGGTGCCGCCGCCCGGGGAGGACGGGACCACGATCCTGACCGGACGGGTCGGCCATTCCTGCGAGAAAAGTACCGGACTGGTGAGAAGAAGAGCCAGTACAACGAGCAATCGCGCCATGGAAGCATCTTACCTGCGTCGGTCAGCGTACAGACGCCGCGCGATTCGCGGGATAACCTGGGCACCATGAAAAAAGCATTGGTCGCGGGTATTACGTGCATCGGGCTGGCGGGCTGGGCGTCGCCGGCGGCCGCGGGCCTGTTTTCATCGACGGGCGAGGTCATCGCGATCATGGCGGGCGAGCTGTTCACGGGCACCGCCACAGGCAATCTCGACGGGGCGGGAACGCTGTCCATCCGTTCGCAGAAGAACGCCGCCCTCACCTGCAGCGGGAAGTTCACTTCCAGCGCCGAGGCGGGCGGCGCGGGGACGCTGCGCTGCACCGACGGCAGCAGCGCAACCTACAAATTCAAACGCCTGACCATTTACAAGGGCCACGGCACCGGCCGTTTCAACCGGGCTGCGATGAGCTTCACGTATGGGCTCACCGCCAAAGACGCCGCGGCGTACCTGAAGCTGCCCAAGGGCAAGAAGCTCGCGGGCAGCGGCACGGGGCTGGAGCTGGTCAGCCTCTAGTCCGCCCTGGCCTGGGCCAGGGCCGGACTTGCTGCGATGACGCGACTAGGCGGGACGGATATAGCCGTCGGCGGTCAGCTGGACGCGATCGCCGATCGAGACGTTCGGCGCATCGCTGTCGACGTACTGCATGGTGCCGTCTTCCATCTTGATGCCGAGGCGGCGCATCGCGCTCGCCGACGTGGTGCCCGCGCCGGAAGAAACCGGCAGCGCGGAAACCGACTCGATGCGCCCGTAACCGGCGCGCAGGGCAGTGGGCTGCATGACGACCATGGGCGCCGTCGGCGCAGCAACGACGGCCGGCGCCTGCTGCGGAACTACGACGACCGGCGCCGGAGCGGCGCGGTGCGCGCAGGCGGCGACCAGAGCGACGGCGGTCAGCGCGAGCGGAATGGCAAGTTTGTTCATGGGGGACCTCCAGTAGGTAGACACCTACACGGCAGCAATCCCCGTTCCCGCTACGAGCGACCCCGCAGCAGCGCGGCGAGCTGGCTGAGCAGGTAGCCGGCGCTCAAGGCCACGCCGAGGGATTGCAGCGGATTGGCGAGGACGTATTTGCGTGTGCGGTCCAGCAGCTGCCCGCTACTGGCGGTCAGGGCTTCGCCGTGCTCTTCCAGCCATTGCGCAGCTGGCGCCGTGTTGTCGACGACCTTGTTCAGCGCCCTGTGCATGCGCGCGGTGACCTGGTTCAGGGTTTCCATGGTGTTCCTCCGATTGCAAGACGGACACCATTGCACACGATCGGCGAGGGCACCGTGCGCTGGGGCGCTTAGGGCACCTCGTCGGCCAGGACGAACATGGCGTGGTCGTACGGGTCGAAGCGCCGGTGGAGCCGGAAGCACTTGCGCCGCTCGTCCTTGCAACGCAGCGTGACCTCGAGCGGCTGGACATCCTTCTCACCGAGCAGGGCGGCGACGACCTCGCTTGCCGCCGGCTCATCGAGCGGCATCAGCTCGTGCAGCCATTTGCCGCTCAATTCTTGCGGCAGGTAGCCCAGCACGCGAGCCCATGCCGCGGCACTCAGCAGCTCGAACACTCCGCCGGGAAGGACCCGCGCCAGCATCAGCGCCGACTGCCCGCAGGTCTTGCCCGGGCTCACGCACAAGCCCAGTACCAGATCGGTAGGGGCGTTGAGGCCGGGGGTCATGGGAACCACCATAGCCTGTAGTGATCCATCGGTCTGTCCGCTGTCGGACATACCCTACATAGAGTCGCGCTACCGACTACCAGCCGGCACCGGAAGCTGCGCTATCTGAGCCGCATATCGTTCTTCACCGAGGTCACGCCCTTGACCGCGCGCGCCACCGCGACCGCCTTGTCCATGCTGGCGGAGGAATCGACGAAGCCGCTCAACTGCACCACGCCCTTGTAAGTCTCGACGTTGATCTGGTTCACCTTGAGCCCGGGCTCAGTCAGGAAATCGGCCTTCACCTTGGTAGTGATCCAGCTGTCGTCAACGTACGCGCCGGTGCTTTGCCGCTCCGACGTGCCCGCGCAACCGAGCGCCGCAGCCATCAGCGCAATGACGAAAAACGCCGAAAGGCGCTTGAATACATTCATGGGGAATCTCCTGTAGGTGACCCGCACGCTACGCTGCGTAGGGTTGCCGGGTCTGTTCGCCAGCGCACACGGTGCAGACCTGACAGTGCGCTGGCGGACAGACCGCCCCTCCCGAGGCCTTTACCCTGCCTGACATGAGCCTTGGCACCATCTTATTGATCGTCATCATCCTGATCCTCATCGGTGTATTGCCGACCTGGCCGCACGCGAAAAACTGGGGCTACGGTCCGAGCGGCGGCGTCGGCCTGCTGGTCGTCGTTCTCATCGTCCTGGTTCTGATGGGACGCCTGTAGCGTGCTGCATGAGTTTCTGACTTCGCACGGCACGGAGCTGATCCGGCGCTGCCAGTCCAAGGTGGCGCAGCGGGACTCGCCGCGCGAGAGCTCGTCGCAGCTGGAGCAAGGCGTACCGCTGTTCCTCGGGCAGCTCGTCGAAGCGCTGCGTTGCGAGGAGCTGGACGTCAAGCAGGGATTCGGTGCTACGGCGGAAAACAGCCGTACCGCGGCCCTGCATGGCAAGGAATTGCTGGCCCACGGCTACAGCGTGGCCCAGGTCGTCCACGGCTATGGCGACATCTGCCAATCGGTCACCGAGCTGGCAAAAGAAATCAATGCGCCGGTCACGATCGACGAGTTTCATACGTTCAACCGCCTGCTCGACAACGCCATTGCCGACGCCGTCGCCTCGTACGCGCTGCACAAGGCGGGGGACGGCGGCAACGGAGCCGAGGCGCACGACGGCGACGCGCGAAACCTGCACCAGGGCATCGGCACTCTGGCCGATGAGCAGCACCTGCTCCTGCAGACGGCGATCTCGGCGCTCGATGCCCTCAAGGTCGGCAACATCGGCTTGATGGGCGCCACGGGGCTCCTGCTGGAAGACAGCCTGCTGAAATTGCACAACCTCATCGGCAAGTCCCTGCCGGAGATACGCCTGTCGACGGGAATGGCGATCGCGCCGAGCTCGATCAAGCCGCGCAAGCCTTAGGTAAGACTCAGCTCCTCGTGAGCGCGCGCAATCTCAGCAGGCTCTTTTCGAGCAGCGAGCCGGTGGCGCCGCGCACGCCGACGTTTCCGGCCTTGATGGCCTCAAACGTCGTGTACGCAATCTGCACCTGGATACGCAGCTCCTGGGCAGTGTCCTTCTCGTTCATACGCTGAGACTGCCCGAAAGCCGTGACTGCCCCGGCGATCGCGTTGTCGAGGAAGCGGTTGAAGGTGTGAAAATTCCCCACCGAGATCAGGGAGTCGGTTTTTTCGGCCAGCTCGGTGACCGCCTGGCAGATGTCGCCATAGTCGTGCACCACCTGGTCCACGCTGTATCCCAGCTTGAGCAGCTCCGCGCCGTGCAGGCCGGCGGTTCGGGTCGCCTCTTTCCAGCCCGGTGCTTGCGGCGAGAAACCCTCGGTGGAATCCTCGTGCAGCGGAGGCAATGCGTCCTCGCGGCGCAGCGCATCGATCAGCTGATCGAGGATCAGCGGCACGCCGTATTGCAATTCGTCTTCGGTCACGGGCGGCGAGGACCGGTCGGAGACCTTCACCCGGCAGCGGGCGATCAGGTCGGCTTTGTTCGTCTGGATGAAGTCGTGGAGCATGCGGCAAACCTAGCGGAAATGGGCCAAACATTCTGTCCGCTACCGCACCACCGTCCGCTAGCGTACCTAGGGCGTGATCGCCACCTTCAGGACGCCGCCGCGCTGGTTGGCGAACAGCTCGTAGGCCTGCTCGATCTGGTCGAGCTTGAAGCGGTGCGTGACCAGGGATCCCAGGTCGACGCGGCCGGAAGCGACCACATTCATCAGCCGCCGCATGCGCTCCTTGCCGCCGGGGCAAAGCGTGGTGACGATCCTGTGGTCGCCCAGCCCCGCGGCGAACGCATCGACGGGCAAGGACAACTTGCCCGAGTACACGCCCAGGCTGGAGAGCACCCCGCCCGGCTTGAGCACCCGCAGGCAGCTTTCGAAGGTCTGCTGGGTGCCCAGCGCTTCGATCGCGACGTCCACGCCGCGGCCTTCCGTAAGCCGCATGATCTCGGCGACGGGTTCCTGGTCCTTGTAGTTGATCGTGATGTCGGCACCCATCCGCTTCGCCATCGAGAGACGCTCGGCAATGCCGTCGACGGCGATGATGCGGGTGGCGCCCTTGAGCTTCGCCCCGGCGGTCGCGCACAGGCCGATCGGGCCCTGGGCGAACACCGCGACCGTATCGCCGATCTTGATGCCGCCGCTTTCCGCGCCGCTGAAGCCGGTGCTCATGATGTCCGGGCACATCAGCACCTGCTCGTCGGTGAGTCCGTCGGGCACCGGCGTAAGGTTTGCCGCGGCGTTCGGCACAAGCAGGTACTCCGCCTGGGCGCCGTCGATGGTATTGCCGAAGCGCCAGCCGCCCATCGCCTTGCCGCCGCACTGGGAATGGTGGCCGTCGAGGCAGGGATGGCACTGCCCGCACGGAGTGATCGCGCCGACGATGACCCGCTGCCCGACGGTGTAGCCGGCGACGCCCGCTCCCAGCACGTCGATCACACCGACCGGCTCGTGCCCGACGATGCGTCCCGGCGCCACGCGATGCTCGCCCTTCAGGATATGAACATCGGTGCCGCAGATGGTCGTCGTGGTAATGCGGATCAACGCCTCGCCCGGTCCCGCGACCGGCACCGGCTTGTCGTCCAGAACGATGCGTCCCGGCGCGGTAAATATCGCAGCTTTCATTTGGCGCATGTTGGCGAGCCGTAGAATGACCGAAGGGATGCGACACAGGAGGCTGCAATGGAGCTCAGAGACGTACTGAAGGCCAAGGGCCACCGCGTGGTGACGGTGCCGGCCAAGTCGAGCATCGCCGACGCGATCCGCGCGATGCACGCCGAGAAGGTCGGCGCGGTGATGGTGCCCGACGCCGAAGCCTGCCCGGTCGGCATCTTCACCGAGCGCGACGTGGTGCGGATGTATGCCGACGGCGACCGCGACTTCGAGGCGCTGACGGTCGAGAAGCGGATGACGTGCAGCGTCGTGGTCGGACGGCTGTCGATGTCGGTCGACGAGGCGCTCGGGCTGATGACCGAGCGCCGCTTTCGCCACCTGCCGGTGGTCGAAGCCGGCAGGCTGCTCGGGCTGGTGTCGATCGGCGACCTCGTGAAAGTGAAGCTGGGCGAAACCGCGGAGGAAGCGCAGGCGCTGCGCGCGTACATCGCTTCCTGAATTCCTACTGCCCGCCGATCGAAACGTTGAAGCGCATGGTTTCTTCCTTGAACTGCGACGGGATGAAGGAGAGCTCGAGGCGCACTTCCTTCAGGTTCTTCGCCTTCAGTGCCGCGGCCGGGAAGTCGGCGTCCACGCTGTGGCTCGACTCCTGCCCCGGATCGAGGCGCGGGGGCGTTCCATACTGGTTGCCGCCGACCTGGACGCTGAGCGCGCTGCGGTTGTCCTCGAGGACGATCGGCTTGCCCTGCATGTCGATGTAGCTGATCTTCGCCTCCAGCAGGCGCATGGTCTGGTCGGAGGAAGTGTTCCTGAGCGAGAGCTTGGCGGTGAGCTTCGCCGGCGCCGTGACGCGCCCGCTTCCCGCCTCGACGCGCTCGGTGACCTTCATGTCGGTGACCTCGCCGCTCACGATTCCGGCCTTCACCTTCATCGCGCTGGGCGTAACCGTGTAGATCTTGTCGTTGATCGCGGCTACCGCCGAGGGCACCGGCGGGGTGCACGCCGCGAGCATCAGCGAAGCGGCGACCAGCGCCGATGTCAAACCTGGCTTCATCAACATCTTGCCTCCTTGGCAGCAGTGCTTGTTTGTGAATCGGGGAGATCGACAACGAGCAGCAGGTCGTCGCCGAAGCAGGTGGCGCCCAGCTCCGTCATCAGCTGCCGCTCCTGTGCGGCGGACTCGAGCCGCAGAAGGCAGAAAGCCCGCCGTCTATCGTCCCCGGCGAGGGTGAATACCTCGACGCGCGTGACCTTGCCGAATTCGGCGCAAAGCTCGCGCACTGCGGATCGCAGACTGGCGGGGTCGCCGCATCCGGCAAGGGATTGCAGCCGATTGCGGGACGTGCTCGCGGCGCTCACGCGCCGATTATCGGCTTTCGGCAGCGGCCTTCCGTCCGCTGACGGACAGAGCGCATCGATAGTATGTCCGCCAGCGTACATATCCGGCTGCCGAATCAGCGTATAAGGGTCCGCATGCTGCACAAATTCCTTCTTACCAACCGCGTCGACCTGATCGACCGCTGCCGGCTGAAGGTCGCGCAACGGGCGATGCCCAAGGCAACCGCCGCGGAGCTGGAGCACGGCATACCGCTGTTCCTCGAGCAGCTCATCAAGACGCTCGTGCTGGAGGAGACCGCCAAGCCCATGCGCAGCCGCGATGTTTCCGGACCGGCGGGCGGCGGCAAGCCGGTCTTCTCCGAGATGGGGTCGACGGCCGCGCGGCACGGCCTCGAGCTGCTGGAGCAGGGGTTCACCGTCGACCAGGTGGTGCACGGCTATGGCGACCTGTGCCAGGCGATCACCGACCTGGCGTTCGAGAAGGACGCGCCGATCCAGACGATCGAGTTTCGAACCCTGAACCGCTGCCTGGACAACGCGATCGCCGACGCCGTGACCGAGTTCGCCTACCAGCGCGACCTGCTGGTCGCCGAGAAAGGCGTGCATGCGCTGAACGAGCGGCTGGGGTTTCTCGCGCACGAGCTGCGCAACCTCATCCAGACCGCCACGCTCGCCGTCACCGCCATCAAGGCGGGTAATGTGGGGCTGGCCGGAGCGACGGGCGCGGTCCTGGATCGCAGCCTGATCGGGCTGCGCAATCTGATCGACCGCTCCCTCGCCGACGTGCGCATCACCGCCGGCATGCCCGCCCGGCCGCACATGGTCCCGCTTGCCGACTTCATCGGCGAAGTCAGGATTTCCGCGTCGCTCGAGGCGCAGGCCCGCGGCTGCGGATTCCACGTCTTCGCCGTCGACCCGGAGCTTGCGGTCGAGGTCGACCGGGACATGCTGTTCTCGGCGGTCGGCAACCTGCTGCAGAACGCGTTCAAGTTCACGGAGCGCGACACGGGAGTCTCGCTGAAAGCCTACTCGTCGGCCGACCGCGTCCTGATCGAGGTCGAGGATCATTGCGGCGGCCTGCCGCCGGGCGAGGCGGACAAGCTGTTCGTGCCGTTCATGCAGAACAGCTCCGACCGATCCGGCCTCGGACTCGGGCTGTCGATCTGCCGGCGCAGCGTCGAGGCGAACCACGGCACGCTCGGCGTGCGCGACATGCCGGGCACCGGCTGCGTTTTCACCATCAGCCTGCCGCGGCAGCTGGTGCCGAGGCCTGCCGCCTCCAGGCTGGTAGCTGTCAGTTCTTGATCCACCGCAGTCGCGGCGCGTCTCGGCGAATTCTCTGTTCGCTGGCGAACCCGCGGCGTACCATCGCTCCGTGAGGATTAAACCCTCCTCCGCACCGAAGACGCCGAAGGCAAACCGGCTGCTCGCCGCTCTGCCCGAAGCGAACTACCTGAGGCTGCTGCCGCTGCTCGAGCCCGTCATTCTGCCGCTCGGCATGGCAGTGTACGAGTCGAACGCCAAGCAGGGCTACGTCTACTTTCCGACCAGCAGCATCGTATCGATGCTCTACGTGCTCGAGAACGGCGCCTCGGCGGAGATCGCCGTCACCGGGCGCGAGGGACTGGTGGGGATCGCGCTGTTCATGGGCGGCGAGACCACGCCGAGCCGCGCGGTGGTGCAAAGCGCCGGCCACGGCTACCGCCTCAAGGCCGCGGTGCTGAAGGCGGAGTTCGAGCGCGGCGGCGAGCTGCAGCACCTGCTGCTGCGCTTCACGCAGGCGCTGATCACGCAGATGACGCAGACCGCGGTATGCAATCGCCACCACGCCGTGCACCAGCAGCTTTGCCGCTGGCTGCTGCTCAGCCTGGACCGGCTCGCCGGCAACGAGCTGGTGATGACGCAGGAGCTGATCGCCAACATGCTCGGCGTGCGCCGCGAGGGCGTCACCGAGGCCGCCGGCAACCTGCAGGCGCAGGGGCTGATCCACTACAGCCGCGGACGCATCACCGTGCTCGACCGGCCGCAGCTGGAAACGCGCGTGTGCGAGTGCTACGCGGTGGTCAAGCGGGAGTACGACCGGCTGCTGCCGGCGAACCTGTTCGGGCTCACTGCTTGAGCCGGAGCGCGGCCTGCCGGTTCTTGCCGGCCAGCGTTTCGATCAGGCCGTCGATGCCGCCGTCGCGCACCGTCGCGGCGAACGTCTCCCGATAGGTGATGACCAGGCTTACCCCGGCCACCTTGACGTCGTAGACCTTCCAGCCTGCCAGGGTATCCTCCATGGCGTAGTCGATGGTCACGGCCTGCGCGCCAGGCTGCCGCACCGAGGACATCACCAGCACCTCCGTGTCCCCTGCTACGGCGCGCAGCGGCTTGTAGTCGATCTCCTGGTCGCGATAGCTCGAGAGCGAGACCGAGTACGTGCGCACCAGCAGCGTCCTGAACTCCGCGACCAGAGCGCTCTGCTGCTCCGGCGAAGCGTCGCGCCAGTTGCGCGCCACGGCCATGCTGGTCATGCGCTGGAAGTCGAACAGCGGCAGGATTTTCTTCTCGACCAGCCGGTCGATATCGGTGCGCTCGCCCGCAGCCCGGTCGTGCTTGAGGACCGCGGTCACCTCCGAGGTGACCGCTTTCACCATGGCATCGGGACGCGCAGGCGGCGGCGCGAGGAGCTGCGCATCCGCGTTCCATACTGCGAGCCCGACGCTCAGCGCGAGGCCGGCGGCCAGGATTTTCGGCATCTGGGTTCCGTTGCAGGAAGAACGTGGATGCTGCACCACCCGCCGCCCGCGCTCTGTTCGTCAGCGCACATACGCCGGGCGCGCAGCGCGGACAATGAAGCATGATCAACATTCCGAACCAGCTGCTCGCGGCGCTGCCGCGCAAGTCCTACCAGCAGCTCCTGCCCGGCCTCGTGCCGGTCACGCTCGCCTTCGGCGACGTGCTCTACGAGCCCGGCGACCCGATCCGCGAAGTCTACTTTCCCGACCAATGCCTGGTCTCGCTGCTCACGGTGGTCGAGGGCCACCTCGCGCTCGAGGTCGGCATGGTGGGACGCGAAGGCATGGTCGGCGTTGCCGTCGCGCTGGGGATCAACGTTTCGCCGGTGCGCGCTCTGGTGCAGGGCGCCGGTCCGGCCCTGAAAATGAAAGCGGCCCGCTTCCACACGGCGCTGCGCGGCTGCCCGCAGCTGCAGGACGGGGTGAACCGCTATGTCCACGCGATGATGGGACAGATCTCGCAGACCGCCGCGTGCAACCGCTTCCACATGGTGGAGGCGCGGCTCGCCCGCTGGCTGCTGATGACCCGCGACCGCATGCGCTCGGGGCAATTCCGCATGACGCACGAATTCCTCGGGCACATGCTCGGCGTGCGCCGGGTGGGCGTCACCGAGGCGGCAACCGCCTTGCAGCGCAGGAAGCTGATCGAGTACAGCCGCGGCGACATCGTGATCCTCGACGACCGCGGGCTGGAGAAGGCCGCCTGCTCGTGCTACGCCGCGACCCCCGCGAAAGCGCGCCACAGGGGCACTGTCCGGTAGCGGACATACACATTCCGGGCCCGGGTTTACCGTGCGAGACGCGGTAGCCGCACCAGCGGCAGGAGACCGGGAATCGTTACGGGAAACAAAGGCGTGCGCCCTTTGGCGAAGCTGGCCACCGGCATCGAGGGCTTCGATGCGCTGAGCCATGGCGGGCTGCCGCGTCAGCGCACCAGCCTGCTCATCGGCGGCCCGGGCGCGGGCAAGACCGTGTTCGCCCTGCAATGCCTGGTCAACGCCGTGCGCCGCAGCCGCGCGCCCGGCATTTTCGTCGCGTTCGAGGAGAGTCCCGGCCAGATCGTGGCCAACGGCGCCACGTTCGATTGGGGGCTGGCGAAGCTCTCGCCCAGGCAGCTCTTCTTCATGGATGCCAACCTGTCGCCGACGGCGGTCAAGGCGGGCGATTTCGACCTGGCCGGCATGCTGGCCATGCTCACGGCGAAGAAAAAGGAGATCGGCGCGCAGTGGATCGTGTTCGACGGCGCCGACGTGCTGCTCACGCTGCTGCAGGACCCGGTCGCGGAAATGCGCGAAATCTACCGGATCCGCGACTGGCTGGCGCAGAACGCGCTGACCGCGATCATCACCGCCAAGCTCGAGGATCGCACTTCCGAGGCCGTGCACTACGGCTTCCTGCAGTTCATGGCCGATTGCGTGGTGCGCTTCGAGCGGCGCCAGGAGGACCGCGTCTCCACGCCGAGCCTGCAGATCACGAAATACCGCGGTTCGGGCTACGCGGCGGCCGAGTTCCCGATGAGCTTCGGCCCCTCGGGCATCGAGGTGGGCGCCGCCGGCCCGGTGGAGATCGTGCACGGGGCTTCGAGCGAGCGCGTCACTGCGGGCTTCAAGCGCCTGGACTCGATGCTGGGCGGCGGCGTATTCCGTGGCAGCAGCACGCTGATCACGGGCGTACCGGGCACCTCCAAGACCACCCTCGCGGGCAAATTCGCGGAAAGCGCGTGCCGGCGCGGCGAGCGCACCCTGTTCGTCAGCTTTGACGAGGGCGCGGAGCAGATCGCGCGCAACCTGACCTCGGTCGGCATCGAGCTCAAGGCGCACGTCAAGTCCGGCCTGCTGCGGATGTACTCCGCGCGCACCGAGGGACTCAGCGCGGAAGAGCACCTGCTCAAGCTCAGGTCGCTGATCCGCGAGCACCAGCCGCGCTGCATGGTGATCGACCCCCTGACGGCCATCGCCAAGGCGGGTAGCCTCGGCGCCGCGCGTACGGTGGCAAACCGGCTCATCTACACGACCAAGGACGCGGGCATCACCTTGCTGGTGACCGCGCTGAGCGAGGCCGAGGATCCGCGGGCCGAAGCGACCGACCTGCAGGTCTCGACCATCGCGGACACCTGGATCCACCTTTCGTACCTGGTGCGCAGCGGCGAGCGCAACCGCGCCCTCACCATCATCAAGTCGCGCGGCACCGCGCATTCCAACCAGGTGCGCGAGCTGGTGCTGAGCCGGTCCGGCCCGACGCTCACCGACGTCTATAGCGCGGGGGGCGAGGTGCTGATGGGCACGCTGCGCTGGGAAAAGGAAGCCGAGGACAGCGCCAGAAAGACCCGGCATCGCGCGGAATTCGACCAGAAGCGCCGCGAGCTGCAATTCGCGGAAGCCAGCACCAGCGCCGGGATCAAGGCCCTGGAGCTGGACCTGCAAAGGCAGCGCGCCGAGCTCGCCTTGTATTCCGGGCAGGACGAGGTGAGCAGCGTCTCCTCGACGGCAAGGGAAAACGAGCTGCGTAAACGGCGCAGCGCGGACGCGGCGGACCAGCCGGCGAGGAAAAGCGGAAACGGGGCAGCGAAATGAGCCGGCGGCCGCCCAAGCGCAAGGCTTCCGGCGCGCGCACGACGACGGTGGTCGTCCTGCGCCTGTACATCGTGGGCGGTGCGCCCAACTCGGTGCAGGCCGTCGCCAACCTCGAGGCGATCTGCCGCGAGCACCTGCCCGACGGCCACAGGCTGGAAGTGGTCGACGTCCTCGAGCATCCGCAGCGCGCGATGGCCGAAGGCGTCCTGGTCACGCCCAGCCTGTCCAAGCTTTCGCCGTTGCCGGCCGCGAACGTCGTCGGCAACCTCAGCGACCGGGACAAAGTGCTGCTCGCACTGGGAATAAAGCGTGCTGCTGCAACTCGCTAAGGACAGCCCCGAGCAGCGGGCCATCGAGGCGGGCGAGATCGACGCCGTCATCGATCACACCAACAGCAACGTCATCCTGCTGCCTACTGCGCGGCAGGCCCTGCTTGCGAAAGCATCGATCGCCAACACCCTGCTGGCCGGCCTGCCCGGCAAGGAGCGTCAACGCCTGCTGGCCGATTTCGAGCCGCTCGCGCTGCGCTTCGGCGACGTGCTGCAGGAGCCCGGCGCACCGATCCGGCATGTCTACTTTCCCATCGACTGCGTCGTTTCCCTCCTCGCCCCGGCCGGCGGCGGGCAGGCGCTCGAAGTCGGGCTCGTCGGCCGCGAGGGGATGGTCGGCATCTCCCTCGCCCTGGGAGTGGAGGTCTCGTCCGTCCGCGCCCTGGTGCGGGCCGGCGGAAGGACGCTGCGGATGAAAGCGGATCTCTTCACTGAAGCATTCCACCAATGCCCGCGGTTGCAGCGCGAGCTGTACCGCTGCGCCGATGCGAAGCTGGCGCTGGCGAGGCAGACCGCCGCGTGCAAGTGCTTCCACGCCATCGGCGGGCGCCTCGCGCGCTGCCTGCTGATGACCAGCGACCGCGCGATGTCGGAGGAATTCGACCTGACGCAGACTTTTCTCGCGGCGACGCTCGGCGTGCGGCGCGCCACGGTCAACGAAGCCGCCGGCCCGCTGCAGCGGCGCAATCTGATCCGCTACGCCAGGGGAAGAATCAGGATTCTCGACCGCACGGGCCTGGAAGAGGCGTCTTGCGGATGCTACACGGGAGTCGCTTGATCGGCGTACGGCTCGGTACTTGCTACTACTCATGGTATGAACGCGCGCCGTCATTCCCTGTCCAGATACCTTCCGCCGTCGTCGGACCCGTCCACTCACTTCAGGATCACTCGCGGCGCGACGCAGCGTGGTTTCGGCAACCTGCATTGCCTGCTGGCGAGGGCCTGGGCCGACGGAAATTTCGAGCTGCTCAATCCCGCCTGGGATGCGCTCGGCTACTCCTCGCAGGAGCTGGCCGGCCACCCCGTGTGCGAGCTGGTGGCGCTCAAGCCGGATGCGGCAAGGGCCGCGGTGAGCTCGCTGCTCACCGAGGGCCGCCCGCTCGAATTCGGCCTGCGGCGCAAGGACGGCCGCGAGGCGAGATACCACTGGAACCGCCATTTCGACGATTTCTCGAGCTCCATGTTCATCGTCGGCGAGGAGATGCCCGCGGCGGGGAAAAAGCGGGCGAAAAAGGCCGCCGGCCGGCCCTGATCGGCGCGCACGGCGCACAGTTCTGTTGGGAAGCGCACGGTTGCAGTATGTTCGGTGTCGTACACTAGGCGGGTGTCCACCCCGCTGTCACCGAAGCAAAACCTCCTCCTCGCGGCTCTGCCTGCGAAGGACTATGAGCAGCTCGCGCCGCAGCTCGATCTCATAGAGATGAGTTTGGGGAGGTCCCTGTACGAGTCGGGCGGGCACCTGCAGCACGTGTATTTCCCCATCGAGGGCATCGTGTCGCTGCTGTACGTCACGCAAGGTGGCAACTCGGCCGAGCTCGCCGTGGTCGGCTCCGAAGGGATGATCGGCATCTCGCTCTTCATGGGCGGCGAGACCACCCCGAACCGGGCCGTGGTGCAAAGCACCTGCAAGGCCTATCGCCTGTCGGCGCACGCGCTGAAGGAGCACTTCGCCGAGGGCGGCGCCCTGCAGCTCATCCTGCTCAAGTACACGCAGGCGCTCATCACGCAGATCTCGCAGACCGCGGTCTGCAACCTGCACCATTCCGTCGACCAGCAGCTGTGCCGCTGGCTGCTGCTCAGCCTGGACCGCCTGCCCGACAACAAGCTGCAGATGACGCAGGAGCTGATCGCCAACATGCTCGGCGTGCGGCGCCAGGGGGTCACGGAGTCCGCGCGCAAGCTCGAGCAGGACGGCCTGATCACCTACAAGCGCGGGCTGATCACCGTGCTGGACCGGCCCGGGCTCGAGTTGAAGGCCTGCGAGTGCTACTCGGTGGTGAAGACCGAGACGGAGCGCCTGCTGCCGAAGCTCGCGGCGCGGTAGCCCTCGCCGGTCTCGACGGCAGTTCGCGGCAGGCGCGCGCTGAATACCGTGCCCTCCCGGTCGGAAGACTCGGCCACCATCGTGCCGCCGTGCATCGTCACGATCTCGCGGGCGATGTAGAGCCCGAGGCCCAGGCTGCCGGGGACGATGCCGGTCTCGCGCGCCGCCGTCGGCGCAATCTGCACCAACGGGTCGAAGATCACCTGCAGCTGGTCCGCGGGAATCGGCCGGCCGAAGTTCCTCACCTGCACCGTGACCCGGTCCGCCTCGCCGTACGCGCGCAGCGTGATCGGCTCCGAGCCGGTGCCATGCTGGACCGCGTTGTCCAGCAGGTTGGAGAGCACCTGCTGCAGGCGCTCGCCGTCGAACTGGCCGCGCAGCTCGCCCGAGGTCTCGAGCCGGAAAATCCTCTCCGGGTGCGCCGCCCGTATCTCGTCGAAGGCGGCCTTGCAGATCTGCTCCATGCTGGTCGGCTGCGGCGAGATCGGGATCGAGCGCCCGAGCCGCGTCCTCGTGTACTCCAGCAGGTCCCTGATCATCGAGCCCATCTTCGCGGCGCTGCGGTTGATGCGCCGCGCCGCGTCGAGCGGCGCGCCGCTGGGCAGCAGGCCGGGGGACCCCAGATACAGGCTCGAATTGGCGATCGCCTCGAGCGGGCTGCGCAGATCGTGCCCCAGGATGGCGAGGAAGGTGTCGCGCGAGCGCGCCACCTCGTCGGAGTAGTTGGCGATCGACTCGGCCAGCGCCTGGTCGATCGACTCGTTGAAGCGCGTCATCTGGTAGAACGCCGATCCGTTGTCGCCGCCGCGCTTGAGCCACAGGCGCAGCACGCTCGCCCGCAGGGCGCGGAACTCCGCGGCCAGCTGGCGCAGGTCGAAGCCCGCGAGATAGCGCAGCGCGCCGTGCGTCATGGCGGCGGTGCGGGTTGCCTCGGCGATCGGCACGAAGCCCTTCGACTTGTAGGCCTGCTCCAGGTCGGTCTGGTTCGACTCGATGTCCTCGGCGATCGCTTTCAGGATCTGGGTCGCGTGGTCGCGCAGCGCGAGCGAGGTCATCGCCTGCCCCGGAGCCAGGAGCGACAGGGCGAACGCCTCCCACTCGACCAGCAGCTCTTCCAGATTCTCGGTGATGAACGAAGACAGTCGCATTTGGTGTTCTCCGGCGTAGCTCCGCCCCCGAGCGCACTGTCCTCCCTTGGGCGGCGCCTGTAAGTCCGCTAGCGGACTTAGCTCGTAGGCCGGGCAGACGGGCGCGTCCGTTCGCCATCGGACATACGCGGGGCGCGGCGAAGCGCACCATCAGGGCATGCCTTCCTCAGCTCGAGCAATCCCGGCCGGCCTGTCCGCCGAATCCACGCTGCAAGCGGAGATCGCGAAGCTCGGCCAGTGGCTGACCGAGCAAGGGCTGGATGTGCGCGACGACCGCAACCATGCGCACGAAGGCAGCCGCGACCGCCTCTACTGGCGCTACGGCTACTTCGTCGGACTGAAGCAGGCGCTGGCGACGCTCACGAGCGGCGGCGCCACGCTGCACTGACCCGCAGCTACTGCTTCGGGATCTTCGCCGCCTCCACCACCCGGGTCCAGCGCGCCGACTCGCTGACGAAGAAGTCGCGCAGCTGCTCGGGCGTGCTCGAGCGGCCCTCCACGCCGAGCTCGGCGAAGCGCTTCTGCACCTCCGGGTTGGCGAGCGCCTTGAGCAGCTCGGCGCGCACGCGGTCGATGGCGGCGCGCGGCGTCTTCGCCGGCGCGGCGAGCGCGTTCCACGACGCGACGTCGTAGCCCGGCACGCCGGCCTCGATCGCGGTCGGCACGTCGGCGAGCCCCGGGAAGCGCTTGCCCGCCGTCACCGCCAGCGGGCGCAGCGCGCCGGACTGGATGGCCGAGATGAGCGGCGCGATGAAGTCCACCGCCATGTCGAGGCTGCCGTTGCGTACGCCGATGACCACCTCGCCGGTGGTCTTGTGCGGTATCACTACTGCATCGATGCCGGCGGTCGAGCGGAACAGCTCGCCGGCCAGGTGCTGGGTGCCGCCGGGGCTGATGGTGCCGATGTTGAGCGAGCCGGGCTTCGCCTTGGCCGCAGCGAGCACGTCCTTCATCGACTTGTACGGCGAGTCGGCGCGCGTCACGAACACCATGCTGAAAAAGCCGACCGTGGAAATCATCGAGAAGTCGTTGACCGGGTCATAGGGCAGCGACTTGAACAGCGCCTGGCTGACGGCGTTGCCGTTGGTGAGCAGCAGAATCGTATGGCCGTCGGGCTCGGCGCGCGCCACCGTCTCGGCGGCCCGGATGCCGCCGGCGCTCGGCATGTTCTCGACGATCACCTGCTGCCCGAGGCCTTCGCTCATCCTGGGCGCGATGGTGCGCGTCGTGATGTCCGCGACCCCGCCCGGCCCGAAGGGCAGGACGATGCGCACCGGTTTAGTAGGAAAACTCTGTGCAAGCGCAATCGCCGGCGACAGGATGACCGCAAGGAGTATCGATTTCATTTTTTCCACCTCGAAAAGACTCTTTTAGCGTTGCCTTCGAAAATCTTCTTCTTGTCCGCGGCGCCCAGCGCGCTCGAGTCGATGTAGCGCTTCGTATCGTCGAAGTATTGCCCCGTCTCCGGGTCGATGCCGCGCACCGCGCCGACCATCTCGGAGGCGAACAGGATGTTCTCCACCGGGATCACCTTGAGCAGCAGGTCGATGCCCGGCTGGTGGTAGACGCAGGTGTCGAAATACACGTTCTTCAGCAGGTGCTCCTTGAGCAGCGGCTTCTTCATGTCCTGCGCCAGGCCGCGGTAGCGCCCCCAATGGTAAGGGACCGCCCCGCCGCCGTGCGGAATGATGAACTTGAGCTGCGGGAAATCCTTGAACAGATCGCCCTGGATGAGCTGCATGAACGCCGTGGTGTCGGCGTTGATGTAGTGCGCGCCGGTGAAGTGGAAGGCCGGGTTGCAGGAAGAGCTGACGTGCACCATCGCCGGCATGTCGAGCTCGACCATCTTTTCGTAGACCGGGTACCACCACTTGTCGGTCAGCGGCGCTTCCTTCCACCAGCCGCCGGAAGGGTCCGGGTTCAGGTTGCAGCCGATGAAGCCCATGCCGGCGCAACGCTCCAGCTCGGCGACGCAGTTCGCCGGCGAGACGCCGGGCGACTGCGGCAGCATGCAGACGGAGGCGAAGTTCTCCGGATAGAGGGAGCTGACGCGGTGGATCAGGTCGTTCTGCACGCGCGCCCACTGCGCGCTGACCGCCGCATCGCCGACGTGGTGCTCCATCGAGCCGGCGCGCGGCGAGAAGAAGGTGATGTCGCTGCCCCGCTCCCGCTGCAGCTTCAATTGCGCGCTTTCGAGGCTTTGACGGATCTCGTCGTCGCTGATTTTCAGCTCTTTCTCAGAAATGTTCTTTTCCGAAACCTGCCGCTTGCGCCAGTCCCACAGGGCCTGCGGAGCAGTCGTGTAATGGCCGTGGCAATCGACGATCATCGGAACAGCTCCTCCACTGCGAATCGGCGCGGGATCATGCCCTGCCTGTAGGTGCAGTCGATGGCGACCTCCAGGTTGCGCCGGTTCTCTTCGAGGCCGAACGGATTCATTTCAGGACTGCCGGCCGCTTCTCTGCTTTTTTTCAACAGTGAAAAAACATCTTGAGCTTGAGAATCGGAAACCGTGTCTTTCACGCTCACCATGTGGTTGATCTGGATCGCCCGGTTCTTCGCCTTCCATGCCTCGGCGGCGGCGGCCGGGTCGGGGATCAGGGTCTTCAGCGGCCCGTCCTTCGGCGGCTCGGCGAGGATGGCGGCATCGATCTCCCCTGCCAGCAGCATCTGCATCGGGTCTTTGCCCGCCGGCATGCGCGTGGCGTTCGGCGGATCGCGGAATTCCGCGACATGCGGATCCTCGAAGGTGATCCAGTTCACCTTGTCGAGGTCCACCCCGTGGTCGTCGGCCAGGATGCCGCGCACCCAGGTGGCGGTGGTGACCGAATACGAGCGCATGCCGACCTTCCTGCCGGCGAGCTGGCCGGGAGAGAGCTTGCCGCGCTCGGGGTTGTAGGCAAGCGTCGAATGCTGGAAGCGCGCCGTCACCACGGCCGGCAGCAGGCGGTACGGCTTGCCGTGCGCCTTGGCGAGCAGGAACGTCATCAGCGCGAGCTCGGAGACGTCGAACTCGAGGTCCCGCACCACGCGCTTGAACGCGGTGTTCGGGACCTTGACGTCCGCGAATTCAAGCGTGGATTGCTGCTTGAACAGCTTTGTTACGGGGTAGTCCCCGAGAAGCGCTTTCAATCCAGCGGCCCGTCGATGTACTTGAGGCCCCTGTCCGCCAGGGTCTTCCTCATGTCGTAGATGTCGAGGCCGATTTCGCCCTTCTGCAGGCGGGCGCGGCTCACGGCTTCCTTCTTCTCGCGCTCCTCGCCCAGGCGCGCGACTTCCGATGCCTGTTTTCTATCAACAACAACAACTCCGTCGTCATCGGCCACGATTACGTCGCCCGGCTTCACCGCCACCCCCGCGCATACCACCGGCACGTTGACCGAGCCGATGGTCGCTTTGACCGTGCCCTTGGCCGAGATGGCGCGCGACCACAGCGGGAATTTCATCTGCGTGATCTCGGCGGCGTCGCGGCAGCCGATGTCGAGCACGATCCCCTTCGCGCCGAGCGCCTTGAGCGAGGTGGCGAGCAGGTCGCCGAACGCGCCGTCGGTGTTCTCGCTCGAGCAGGCGACGACCAGGATGTCGCCCTTCTTCAGCACGTCGCAGGCGACGTGGATCATCCAGTTGTCGCCGGGATGGCAGAGCGCCGTGACGGCGCTGCCGGCGATGCGCGCGCCGCGCCACAGCGGCCGCATATAGGGGGCCATCAGGCCGCTCCTGCCCTGCGCCTCGTGCACCGTCGAGACGCCGAGGCGCTCCAGCGTGGCGATCGCGCCGGCGTCGGCGCGGTGGATGTTGCGTACGACAGTGCTCATGTCAGCGGGCTCCGGGAACTCTGCGGGTTTTGAGGAACTGCTCCAGCGTCTCGCCGCGAAAGGCGGCCACCATCTGCGGGTTGGAAACGCCGTTGGTGCGCGCCAGCTTCTCCAGGCAGAAGAAGCTCGCGCCGTAATCCTGCAGCGCCTTCCAGTCCATGCGGCGAACCATGTCTTTCTCGTCCTCCGTAAGCGATTGCATCGCTTTCTCGGGGTCGGATTTGAAGAGCGCCCGGATTGAAGAGTCTGTAAGGCCATGAAGAAAACGATTCAGGCGCAGCCCGCGGCCGCTGCGCTCCAGGTCGAAGACATATTTCATCGCCGGTTCGACCCCCTGTTAAGGGGGTCGGGAGCCGAAGGCGACCGGGGGGTTTGCAGTAGGAAAACCAACCCCCCGCTCGCAAAGCTCGCTTCCCCCCTTAACAGGGGGGCGAACCGACTGCGGATCGAAATCATTCGAAGAGAGCGACGGCCATGGCGGTGGTCATCGGCAGGTAATAGTTCTGGTGCACCTTGCGCGCGCCCTCGCTCAGCGCGCCGCGCATGATGAGCCACATGATTACCTCGGCGCCTTCGTTGCCGCCCAGGCGCGCGAAGTCCTCGATGCTCATCTTCGCCAGGCGCTCCGGGTCCTTGTCGATCAGGTCGAGGAACTCGAGGTCCCATTTCTCGTCGTTGAAGCCGGCGCGCTCGCCGATCATCTGGTGCGACAGGCCGCCGGTGCCAACCATCACGACCTTGAGGTCCTCCGGATACGACTCGATCGCTTTTTTTATTGAACGTCCTAATTTAAAACAACGGATTGGCTTGGGCAGCGGGTGCTGCAGCACGTTGACGACCAGCGGGATCACGCGCGCCGGCCAGTCGGGCTGCGACGGCCACATCATGGTGAGGGGCGAGTGCAGGCCGTGGTCGAGCGGCAGGTCCTGGAAGATGGTGAGGTCGAACTCGTCCTCGACCAGCGACCTCGCTATATGGCGCGACAGGGCCGCATGGCCTTTCAGGGTCGGGATCTTCCTGAAACCAGTACCCTCGTCGGCGATGCGGTATTCCTCGCTCACGCCAAGGGCGAACGTCGGATAGTGGTCGAAGAAGAACGTGGTGGCGTGGTCGTTGAAGCAGAAGAAGAGGACATCGGGCTTCTTCTCGGCGAGCCACTTCGCCACCGGCTCGTAGCCTTTGAAAAGCGGCGCCCAGTCCGGGTCGTTCTGCTTGCCCTTGTCGAACGCCATCGCGATGGTCGGCACATGCGAAGTTCCGATGCCGCCGATGATTTTTGCCATGGCGCGATTCTACTGAACGGGTTACGCCGCGCTGCAGCAAAGCGGATAGTATCGCTGCCATGAATGCGAAATGGGGCAAGCACGAGCACACGGTCCTGGTCCTGCAGGGCGGCGGCGCGCTCGGCGCCTACCAGGCCGGCGTGTTCGAAGGCCTCGCCGAGTGCGGCGCGGCGCCCGACTGGGTTGCCGGCGTTTCGATCGGCGCCATCAACGCCGCGCTGATCGCGGGCAACCCGCCGGAACGGCGCATCGCCCGCCTGCGTGAATTCTGGGATCGGATTTCGGCTCAGCTGCCGTTCGTGCCGCCCGCGTCGATGGACGGGATACGGCCGATGCTCGACCAGATGAGCGTGGCGTCGGCGCTCCTGTTCGGCGTGCCCGGATTCTTCAAGCCGCGCATGGTGCCGCCGTTCCTCGCCCTGGACGGCAGCATCGGGGCGCTGAGCTTCTACGATACGCAGCCGCTCAAGAAGACGCTCGAGGAGCTGGTCGACTTCGACTACATCAACCGCGAGGGCGGGGTGCGGCTCTCGCTCGGCGCGGTCGACCTGAGCAACGGCAACTCGGTGTATTTCGACAGCCGCACGACGAAGATCCGCGCCGAGCACGTGCTCGCCAGCGGCGCGCTGCCGCCGGGCTTCCCGCCGGTGGAGATCGACGGCAAGCTTTACTGGGACGGCGGCATCGTGTCGAACACGCCGCTGTGGTATGTGCTCGACGCCGATTCCAGGATGAACGCCCTGATCATCCAGGTGGACGTATTCAGCGGCGCCGGCGAGCTGCCGAGGAACCTCGCCGAGGTGGCCGAGCGCGCGAAGGACATCCA
>Ga0193752_1000402_pt1 | contig 42600 bp, 30 predicted proteins | sample H1c1metaG_FD_144924 | JGI IMG/M metagenome (GOLD analysis project Ga0193752, IMG submission 144924) | Soil microbial communities from a riparian zone of the East river system, Colorado, United States - H1c1 | ecosystem: Environmental > Terrestrial > Soil > Riparian zone | place: USA: East River...
CGGCATCACCCCTCATGTTCTTGCGCTTAAATAACGAAGTATCGAATTTACCAAAACGCCAGTTGAAATTAAGTCTAAAAAACTGAGGATCACGGCGACGGAAAGAATTTTGAATAAACAGGTCAGATTTTGTATACACATCATTACGTCTTGTGCGTAATACATCACTGAAACTTAATGTAAGACTAGCCCTTTTTTCTTTAAGGAATTCATATCTCACAGCGACGTCCATTCCATAATTGGGCCGTATGTATCCCTGAGATGATGATTGCGGACCTCCGCCGAAACCACCGCCACCACCGCCCGGGCCGCGACCACCACCACCACCTTGTCCACCTCCGCTACCACCCGGAGGAAGCACGGTCTTGGACTGATAATCTCCACTTAATTGTATTGAAAAACTATGTGGCAGTTTAAAACTGTTATTGATCTTGGCAAACCAGCTGTAAACATTACCCTGGTTTTCGAAACCTGTCTGTTGGATATCAATCTTCGATGTAAATAGATTAAGACTTGTAGTAAGATCCCACCACTTTGCCAGTGGGTTTCTGCCAATCAATTCCAGACCGCCGACATAACTGCTGTTGGCATTGATATATGTATTAATAAAAACTTCTTCCCCTGAAACAGGATTAATTTCCTTATCCTGAAAACGGGTGATCAGGTTATCTGTGTATTTAAAATATACAGAAGTCAGGAAACTATGACCACCATTAAATTGTTTCGAATAAGAAAGCTCGGAAGAATAAGTAAACTCCGGTTTCAGATTTGGATTACCACGGCTGAAATTAAGAGAATCTGAATAATCCGTGAAAGGAAACAACTGGAAAAAGTTCGGCCTGTTTACACGACGCGTAACGTTCAACTGCAGTTCCTGACTGTTCTTTAATTTCTGACTTAGAAAAATACTTGGAAAAAGGCTGATCGGAAAACTATTGCTGTAATTCGAAGCAGTGTCTTTTCCACTCGCAGATACCGTCCTTACATCTCCTTCATATTCGGAGCTTTCGGCCCTCAATCCAATCTGGTATCCAAAATCTTTTATGCTATTAGTAAACGTCAGGTAACCTGCGTAAACTTTGTCTGTATTGAGATAATTGGAAGAAAGTTGTGGCACTTTGAAAAATACCCCAGTAGCAGTATCCTGAAAAATATCATTTCTACTATCGACTTTCCTTATCTGCATTCTGGCACCGAATTCGATTTTTGCCTTTTCGGTGATGGGGTTTGTATAATCTGCCTGTATGGTTACAAACCGGTTTGAACCATCCCCTTCAACACGCTGATCAAAATAATCCTGTTGCGTACCACCATATTTATCAAAATACCTGGTACTGGTTAGCGTGTTATTCTTATTCCTGCTGCGGTTGTAATTTATGTCAGCAGTAAGTTCCTGTCCTGGTTTCACAAATAACTTTTTATAGCTAAGTTGTCCGCCAAGATTTTTAAAATTTCCATTGGTGTTCGCCAAACGTTGACTGAAAGAAGACAGGGTGTTACCATTAATGAAATTGTCGATGAAGATTTCGCTGTTGGTATGCGGCTCAAAATTTCCATTAACGATTACACCCGAAGCACTGATCGTATTGCGGTTATTTATAAAATAATCAAATCCTGCCCGTCCAAAAGCAAAATAGCCATCATTTATATTTTTGTCGTTCTGCAGCAGATTCGATGCTTTCCCTGTAATGAAAGTCTCCCGGCTTGTTGTTCCGGTTGAAATGGATTTTCGCTGGTTATAATTGGCATTGGCGAACATGTTCAGTTTACCCTGGCGAACATTTATATCACCACCGAGATTAACCCTGGTGCGCTGATCAATACCTGCTCTGAGATTTCCATTATATCCGGTCTTTCTGTTCTTCTTCAAAACAATATTGAGAATCCCTGCGGTACCGCCCGAAGCATCAAACTTGGCCGAAGGATTTGTTATGAGTTCAACACTGGATATCGCATCTGCCGGAATTTGTTCAAGGGTAAGATTGGATGGCCGGCCATCTACGAAAATTTGTGGTGTATTATTTCTCATTGTCACATTTCCGTCGATGTCTACTGAAAGGGAAGGGATACTTCGCATAATATCAGCAGCATTTCCTCCAGCAGAAGTAATGTTTTTTTCGACGTTGAAAACTTTCCGGTCTATTCCCATCGACATAAGTGGCTTAGATGCGCTGACCGTTACACTTTCAAGCGTTTTGGAATCTATTTCGAGGCGAATATTGCCAAGATCTTTATCAACTGCGGCCAATGCAGCACTCATATCTCCAGGTTTTCCCATTTTGAGATCGAATGCAATCGGTTGTTCCACTTCTTTAAATCCAATGGCTGTAATCTTAAGCCTGTATTTACCAAAAACGGGCAAACCTTCAATGCTGAAATCGCCTGACTTACGGGTCAGCATTCCGCCAAGTATTGTATCAACCCGTTTTTTTGAAACGGAATCAAATTTTGTCGACAGCAGCTGTACTGAAGCGGCATCAATTCCTTTATTGGTCTTGTCATCAACAATTTTACCATAAAAGTGCCCAATGTTCATTGCCTGACCACCAATACCGCGGCTACCGCTACGGCCGCCTGGCATCTGTGCTATTGATAGCATTGTTGTCATCATAAAAAGCGCTATAAAGAAGAAGCTTTTCATATGACCAGTAAAGTAGTTTCTGAAGCAGTTAGTGTGATGGATAGACATAAATTTTCTGACAGTTGATTGTGTAATTGTTAAGGATCATTGGTTAGACTCTCTTAGTTAGCTAAACCTGTGGCTGACAAACAAATAATTTGTTAAATTCCCTTAACAAAAACTATGAAAAGGTCACAAGAAAAGAATAAGGGCTATCAACAGGTTAATAAGTCCGGTAATCAGGCCGATAACGAGTCCCGCCCTGCATAAAATTTTATTTGTTGATGGTCGAAGTGCATTTTCTATCTGTTGTGGCGGGATAGCAAGTAATTTTTCTTTTATTGCAGATGCGATTGCTTTATCAGTTCCAACACCCTTCAGATGCTCACTGATAACGATTGGAAGAATTGTTTCCAGTTCGTTCATGAAAACGCTTTTCAACTGCGAAATTGTTCGGTCGCCGATCATCATTCCTATCATGGGAATGGCAGTCTTCAATCTGTTTCGAAGAAAATCGTCGATTTGCATCTCGATAACGGGCATCAGCTTTGTGAAATTTTCAGGTCTCGTCATGATATCGGACACCAGGTTCCCTGAAACAAATTCATTTGTTACCAGAGACACAATTTGATCAGAGATCAGGGTTTTTCTTGCCGGTATAAAACCTTGAAAAGTAAAGCCCATAAGGGAACGGGAAACTACCGGACGGAATAAAAGCGCTGAAAACAGCCATCCGGCGCCGAATCCAATAACCGCACCCGATATGGGAAATAATAAAAACCTCAGATCCATGCTAGTAATAAATTAAATGGCTGCAAAGAAAGCGTAAAGAAAATTATTGAACATGTTTTTTGAATGAAATCATAATTCAGTTACTTTTGCATTTTAGCTGGTGGTTGTAGCTCAGTTGGTTAGAGCATCAGATTGTGGTTCTGAGGGTCGTGGGTTCGAGCCCCATCAGTCACCCCAGCAATAGTCCCGGAAGCAATTCCGGGTTTTTTTTTTGCTCCCCTACTGCGAAGGAGGGGGAAGGCGTCGAAGACGACAGGGGTGGTTGTTCTTTGGTAACCGCATTCTGATTACTTTCGCATATCTAAGAACAACCACCCGCTCGCTCCGCTCGCAGCCCTCCTTCGCCGGAGGGCATCTGAATCCCCCCGAACATTTCGCCTAACCTGATGTTAATATTGATTTTACAGAACAACAAGACATCTCTTTTATCGTTATTTTTGGAACAATGAAAAATGTGTTAGCCTTTATGTTTAAAAAGAAAAATTTACCCGTTGTAATTTTACTGTTCGGTGCAGGCATGGTGCTGGCTTTCAGAAGCTTCGGCGTAGGCAGCGGGAATCCCCCCACCAAATATGAAAAGATCCTTCATAATGTCGGTGACATGATTGCCGAAATTCATTATAGTCCCAAAAAGATCAATGATGATTTTTCAAAGGAGATCTTCACCAAATATCTTCAGGATAAAGTGGATGCACAGAAGAATATTTTAATTCAGACTGACATCAATTCGTTAAAAAAATATGAAACCAAGCTTGACGATGAGATAATGGGTGGTACCGTACAGTTTGTACCCGCAGTATCGGAAATATATAAAAAGCGGCTGCTTGAAACTGAGGCGATCTATAAAGAGATCTTATCGAAGCCACTTGAATTTAATACGGACGAGTCCGTAAATATGAATGCTGAGAAAACGCTATTCCCAAAAAACGAAGCGGAACGTAAAGAAGCCTGGAGAAAAAGATTGAAATATTATGTTCTTGACCGTTATTCCGAATTAGTGGACACGCGTGAAAAAAATAAGGGTAAAAAAGATTTTGTTGTTAAATCGGATGTGGAACTGGAAAAGGAAGCAAGATCTAAAGTGCTTATCATCATGAACAGAACCTATGAGCGTCTCAAACTTAAGGTAACTGATGATGACCGTTTCAATGATTACGTTAATACTATTACTGAAACCATGGATCCGCACAGTACCTTCTTCCCTCCTGTGGAAAAAAGATATTTTGATGAGCAGATGAGTGGTAAGTTTTTCGGAATAGGCGCTTCACTTATCAGAGAAGAAGATGGAAACATCAAGATCGGAACCCTGCTGACCGGAAGCCCTGCCTGGAAATCAGGAAAGATTACCGTTGGTGATCTGATCATGAAAGTAGGACAGGGAAAAGAAGAGCCGGTTGATCTCACAGGTTTTGCAGTTGAAGATGCTATAAAAGTGATCAGGGGCAAAAAAGGTACCGAAGTAAAATTAACGATCAAAAAAGCTGATGGAGCAATAAGGATTATATCTCTTATCCGTGATGAAATTGTACAGGACGAAACATTTGCCCGCAGTGCGGTTGTTAACGGACCTAAAGGAAAAATCGGGTTTATTTATCTTCCTGAATTTTATGCAGATTTCGAAGATCCTAAAGGACCAAGATGCTCCGAAGATGTTCGCAAAGAAATTATTAAACTGAAAGAACAAAAAGTCGATGGCATAATACTGGACCTTCGTAACAATGGCGGTGGATCATTATACGATGTGGTTCAGATGGTCGGCCTGTTTATAGAAGGGGGCCCGATAGTACAGGTTAAGGATAGGGACGGCAAACCACAGATCTATTACGACCGGGACAAAAGCATCTTATATGATGGACCATTAGCCGTAATGGTTAATGAATTCAGCGCATCTGCGTCAGAGATTTTTGCCGCTGCTATTCAGGACTACAATCGCGGAGTGATAATCGGCAGTACTTCAACATATGGCAAAGGCACTGTGCAGCGCAATATCGGACTCGATAAGATCCTGGGAATGGTTAATTCGAACAGTGATCTTGGAACAGTAAAACTTACACTTCAAAAATTTTATCGTATTAATGGCGGTTCCACTCAGTTACGTGGTGTTGCGTCGGATATAGTGCTACCCGATATCACAGAATATTACAAAGCCAGGGAGAAAGACAATCCGGATGCTCTGCCCTGGGATGAAATTAAGAAAGCAGAATATGCCGGCTGGAAATATGGTCTTGATCTGGCTCCTATAAAACAAGCCAGTGTTACGAGAACCAAAAGCAATAATTTCTTCAATCTTGTTTCTACAAAAGGGGAGTGGCTGGTTAAGCAAAATGATAACCAGGTTACTCTCAATCTTAAGAAATTTAAAGTGGAACAAAGTCAGATCCGGGCAACTACAAAACAGATTGACAGTCTGAATAAACTGCCTAATGATCTTGATGTACAGGCTTTGCCGGAAGATTCTAAAAGGCTGGAATTTGATACTTCAAAATCAGACAGGTTCAAAGCCTGGATCAAGAACCTTCGTACAAATGATGTTTACCTGAACGAGTCCATTAATATAGTGAGTGACATGATTGTTCAGAAGAACCTGGTTTATAATTCGAAAAAATAATATCACTGAGTCAGCATTGAGCCGATTCTAAAATTATATGTAGGTGAGATATCTGATGAATAGAAAGATCTGACTTTAGATCTGATCATAAATTTTGAAAAAAGCCGGCCTTGATATTTAGGGGCCGGCTTTTACATTTTGGCTATTTCTGTATAAAAAGGAGACTTGTTTGTTTAATTACCTGATTTTATAACCCGCTTAAATTCTGTTATGTTTGTCAGATCATTTCATGTTTTCTATCATCTTTAAATATAATGACCCGGGTAAGCCCTCCTTCGTACTGGATCGGATCTTACCGGGTCAGAGTTTGCTGGAAATAGCGATTGCGCATTCACTCGGTCTGGAACACGAATGCGGAGGAATGTGTTCCTGCGGGACCTGTCATATCTATGTGGAACAGGGTTCGGAATTTCTTGAATTCAAATCAAAGCGGGAAATTCACTACCTGAAAAAAATAGATAAATCCGGCGTTCATTCAAGACTTGCATGTCAATGCGTATTATTGCCCGGAATGGGTGAAATACAGGTTATATTACCCGATCAACACAAAATCTGATTCAATATGTCGATACTTGATCTATTCAAACCCATACGTTTATTTGTTTTTGATGTGGACGGAGTCTTGACAGACGGCACTATTCACATCTTTGAGAATGGCAATTTCACCCGTAAAATGAGTGTCAGAGACGGTTATGCGTTGCAACTTGCCGTCAGAAAGGGATATGATATCATGGTAATTTCGGGCAGCGATGCAGAAGCCGTTGTTGTTCGTATGAATAAGCTGGGAATCACCAATGTTTTCATGAAGGTGACTGATAAACTTGCCTGTCTCAAAAAATATATCGCAGAAAAAAATTATGATGTGTCCCAGGTGCTTTTTATGGGAGATGATATCCCGGACATAGAGGCAATGCAGTTTTCCGGACTTCCCTGTTGCCCTGCAGATGCTGTCTACGAAGTAAGGGAAATTGTAAAATACATATCACCTTTCAAGGGCGGTGAAACATGCGTTCGTGACGTAATTGAGAAGGTTATGAAATTAAACCGACAATGGCAGCATCTTGAAGACATTGCAAGCAGGTAATGCTGTGATAATAATTATATTCGCCGGGCATGAAACTAATACTTGCGTTTTTTAAACTGGTACGCACACTGAACCTCCTGTTCATTGTAATAACCCAGTTTTTATTTCAGTATTGCATTGTTGTCCCGGCTTTCCGACAATATGGTCTGGTGCCACGGCTTAATACAAGTTATTTCCTGTTACTTGTTCTGGCTTCTGTATGTATAGCAGCCGCCGGATATGTAATAAACGATTATTTTGACCTGAATATCGACAGGGTTAACAAACCTCAAAAACTGGTTGTCGAGAAAATGATAAGCCGCCGGTCGGCAATACTCTGGCACCTGTGTTTATCGGCTGTTGGCATTATGCTTAGTTTTTATGTTGGATGGCAGATTAATAACATATTGGTGGGCTTTGCGAATATCACCTGCGTTATCTTACTGTGGTTTTACTCAACCACATTCAAGAAGAAATTACTGATTGGAAACGTGATCATTTCCCTGCTTACAGCCTGGGTTGTTCTTGTATTGTATTTTATTGAGATCCCAAGGCTGCCCTTTCTTCCTATTGAACAGGATGTGCTCAAAGTGCTCAACAGAATATTCAGATTAAGTATATTGTACAGTGGTTTTGCATTTATTATCTCATTGATCCGCGAGGTCATCAAAGACATAGAAGATATGGCCGGCGATGCACGTTACGGCTGCCGGACAATGCCGATCCTGTGGGGTGTTAACAGCACCAAAGTATTTACTGCAACATGGTTGATCGTAATCATCAGTGTGCTGGTGATCATTCAACTTTATGTTTTTCCTTTCAGGTGGTATTGGCTGATGCTTTATTGTATCCTGCTTATCATCCTGCCGTTGTTATATGTGTTTCGGAAACTTTTCAAAGCAAGATCACCATCAGATTTCCGCAAGCTCAGTAATATGGTCAAGTTAACGATGGCAACCGGAATCATATCGATGATTTTTTTTAAACTATATCTTTGATGGAACAGTAACAGATATGGATAGCCGAAAAATAGCAAATGCAGTTCCGGGACGTTTTCATAACCGAAAGATTATTCTTGCTTCACAGTCGCCCCGCCGGCGGCAGCTGTTGGAATGGGCAGAAATCGAATTTGAGGTGATAATAGCTTCAACCGACGAGTCATTTCCGCCCGAATTATCAATCACCGAAATCCCTGTATATATTGCAAAACAAAAAGCGTTAGAAGTAAAAAGCCTGCCCGAAGCTACCGGAACAATAGTGATTGCTGCCGACACGGTTGTGGTGTCTGATGGAAAGATCATTGGTAAGCCACAGTCTCCCCAAAACGCTTTTGAAATTTTGTCCGGGCTTTCGGGCCGGGTTCACCAGGTGATAACAGGGGTGTACCTCTCTGGCAAAACAGAATATAGTTTTTCGGATGTGACTTATGTGGAATTTCATCGTTTAACAGAAGAAGAAATCTGGTTTTATGTTGATAAATATAAACCGTATGATAAGGCCGGAGCCTATGGCATTCAGGAGTGGATTGGCGTAACAGGAATAAAATCGATTCACGGTGATTTTTACAACGTCATGGGCCTGCCCGTGAGTCGGGTTCTGCAGGCGTTAAAAACCGGTGATTTATAAGAAAATGGCCATTGAATGAAGAATTCGTACAGCTAACTTGGTTATTCAAGTGTGACGAATGACTGAGAAACTGCTGCAGTATATCTGGCAATATCAATATTTCAATAAAAACGATCTTCAAACAGAAGGTTTGCATCCGGAGCCTTTTCAGATAATTTCTCCGGGTATCTACAACACTGACCAGGGGCCTGATTTCAATGAAGCAAGGATCAAAATCGGAAAGGAAATCTGGGCCGGAAATGTTGAATTACATGTAAAAGCTTCAGACTGGGTTAAACATAAACATCAGGAAGATCCAAACTACATCAGCGTTGTGTTACACGTAGTATGGGAAAATGACCTGGCTCTGTCAGACTACCATCCGCCTATTGTTTCATTGTCGGAACGGGTATCCAAATTGCTTTTACAGCAGTACGAAGAATGGATGATGAGTCCCTACTTTATTCCCTGTAGTTCCCGCATAACTTCCGTACCTGATCTTGTCTGGATGAAATGGAAAGAAAGGTTGCTGGTTGAACGACTTGAAAAAAAGACCTGGGCCATATATGAGTATCTTAATACGAGCAGGAATCATTGGGAAGAAGTTTTCTGGTGGCTACTTGCAAAGAACTTCGGCATCACGGTGAATCGTGAATCTTTTGAACTGCTTGCAAGATCTGTTCCACTGAACCTGATTGCCAAACATAAAAACCAGATCCATCAGCTGGAAGCTTTGTTATTTGGACAAGCCGGTCTGTTATCAGGCAAATTCACGGAGACTTATCCGGCCATGCTTAAAAAGGAATATCTTTTTTTAAAAAAGAAATATAGCCTTACACCAATTTTTGCCCCTGTTCATTTTTTAAGAATGCGGCCAGTGAACTTTCCAACAATAAGACTCGCACAACTCGCCATGTTATTATTTCAGACCGAACATCTGTTTTCAAAATTACTGAGTATAGATAATTTGTCCGATCTCAGAAAACTGTTTGATATCACAGCTAACGATTATTGGCATTATCATTTCAGGTTTGAAGAAACAACTGCTTATCAGCCGAAAAGACTGGGATCACAGATGATCGATAACCTCATTATAAATACTGTTGTTCCGGTCGTATTTGCTTACGGGCATTACCATAAAGATGACCTGATGAAAGATAAGGTGCTTCACTGGCTTGATCTGATTGCATCTGAAAAGAACAGGATCATAACCAGATTTTATGGTTTGGGAATAAGGTGTGAAAATGCATTCGATTCACAGGCTCTTTATGAACTAAAAACAAAATACTGTGATGAAAAACGATGCCTTGAATGTGCCGTTGGGAATTCAATCTTAAAAAAGGAGGTTTAGCGATTTAGCTTTAAGTTTTATTGAAGGATTCAAAATTAGCAGCGATTTTAATTATTTTTGAATCTGCAAATTCTTTGTTTGTTACCCACAAAAATGTCTTATGTCCAAAAGTAAAGAGAACTCAACCAACATTTTAAACCGCAAAGCACTGAGTGAATTTTGCGGTGTGACCTATGCTCTGGACCTGATTGGTGGAAGGTGGAATATGAATTAACACAGACCGGACGCAACCTAAGCCCAATATGGCATGCGCTGGAAGACTGTGGTCTGCAACACAGGGAAGAACATAGCAAATCCCAACCGGTTATTGAGCGCAGTTGAATAAAACACAGTCGCTTAAAATATAGCTGCTATTATATTTTCCAGTTAAAATTCAGATTTACTTCGATATCAGGGTTGATACTATATTTGACCGGGCATGCATTTGCCGCCCGTTCGAGGATCGTTTTTTGTTTGTCATCGAGCCTCAGTGAATTTGGAAAATGAAATGTTAAATTTATTCCTCCTATTCTTCTTGGTTCAGATTTCATAATCTTTTCGACTTCAATTTTTACGTCGGCAAGATCAACTTCCATATCTCTGGCTTTAATGCCCATTATAGTAAGCATGCAACTTCCGAGTGCTGTGGCGACAAGATCGCTGGGAGAGAAACGCTCTCCTTTGCCCTGATTGTCCGGTGGTGCATCGGTTTCAATTGCCGATCCTGATTTTAAATGCGTGCAAACTGTTCGTAGATTTCCTTCGTATACAACTGTAGAGGTCATTATCAATTTTTAGCCTAAATTTACGTTAGATAAATCAAATCATTACCGGTGAAGAAAATCGTTTCGTTGTTTATCGCTTGTATCGTAGTTATATCAGCCCTGGCTCAGAATAACCCCGCTCCAACCAGAACATCAAAAAAAGAGAGTAAAAAAGCTGCCAAAAGAGATAGGATCAACGCTATGCTGCGGCAGGAAGAGGAAGGCGAAATGATCTTTAACAAGCATAGTATATTTGGAATTAAACTCGCCACCGATGGTTATGGGTTGACGTTTGAATCAGGTAAATTTAAAACTCCGCGAAAAGCGTTTCTACTTCAATTTGAACTCAGCGAGAAAAAACATCCCAAAGAAAAAAAACAGGCCGCTTCCGCCAATGCATTTCAGGTTAATTCTGTTGTATATGGTAAGATGAATAATTTTTACCAATTGAAACTGGGTGCCGCTGAACAAAGGATAATTGGCGGGAAAGGGAACAAAAACGGGGTGGCTGTGAGCGTCATTTATGGCGGAGGTCTCATATTCGGACTCGCTAAGCCGTATTTTGTCGATGTCCAGGATCAGGCTAATCAAACCCTGCGAAGGACTTATCCACTTATTATAGACAGCAACTATTTTGAAATTAAGGCGGCAGGTATCGGTGCGGGTTGGAGTGAGTCTAAAATGAAACTCGGAGCACAGGCAAAGACTGCCATGCGTTTCGACTATGGACGCCTGAATGACGTTGTTACAGCCATAGAAGTTGGCCTTCAGGCTGAATATTATGGTCGCAAAGTGCCCCAAATGGCCTACAATAAAGAAAAACAATTTTTCTTCAGTGCTTATGTTACCCTGTTACTTGGCAAGCGAAAGTGACGTATTTTTGCCCTGAAGAGGCAATTTCCGGCAATTATCGCCTTATCTTTTCAAACTTTTTGGCATGCAGGCTGTTTCTTATAAGCCTTTGCTTTAGGAAGGTACTGAAATCGAAAAAACATGGATGAATTACCTATAGTAAATATTGTAAACCAGGAAACGAAGATCAAAAAGCCTGACTGGCTCCGGGTCAAACTACCAATCGGTGAAAGTTACAAACATGTTCGCAGTTTAGTAGACACTCATAAACTGCACACCATCTGTGAAAGCGGTAATTGCCCCAATATGGGTGAATGCTGGGGTGAGGGAACGGCCACTTTCATGATACTTGGAAATGTCTGCACCCGCAGCTGTGGATTTTGCGCAGTTGCTACAGGCCGACCCGATCCGATTGACTGGGACGAACCTCAACGAGTAGCCGAAGCCATTAACCTGATGAAAGTTAAACATGCGGTTCTAACCTCGGTAGACCGGGATGAAATAAAAGATGGCGGAAGCATCATCTGGTACAACACCATAAAGGCTGTTAAAACATTAAACCCGGATACCACATTAGAAACCTTGATCCCGGATTTTAAGGGTCAGACTGAAAATATTCAACGCATTATTGATGCTGCCCCTGAAGTTGTTTCACATAATATTGAAACGGTTGAAAGACTCACGCGACAGGTTCGGATTCAGGCAAAGTACAGAAGAAGCATGGAAGTGTTGAAGATTCTGAAACAAGGCGGGATGCGAACCAAAAGCGGTATAATGCTTGGACTTGGTGAAACTAAAGATGAAGTTGTTCAGACGCTTCGTGATCTTAGTGATAACGGAGTAGATGTTGTAACCATCGGCCAATATCTTCAGCCAACAAAAAAGCATTTACACGTTCAACGTTTTGTACATCCAGATGAGTTTAAGGAATATAAGGAAATCGGATACGAACTGGGTCTTGACTATGTTGAAAGCGGTCCGCTTGTACGGTCATCCTACCACAGTGAAAGGCATGTGATTCCCGGCTATGGCAGGAATCAATGGTTGCAGACCAAAGAAGCGGTTGCATAACAGTGGAATGATTCTCTTTAATTTGGAATGATGTTTTGGTTAAGATTTAAAAAATACTTCCAGATTAAAATGTTTGTAATTAGTTTTAGATAATTACCGCTTAAATGATATCTCTTGAATTCAATTAAATATTTGTGTTTCCTGCTGCTAACAGCAGGAAATTCTATTTACGGGCAACTTGTATGGAAAAATGTTTCTACAGAATTTGGGAACGTCCCGGCTTCCGTAAAAGTTTTTAAAACAACCGATTCTTTTGAAGGCAGACCGTTTATTGCATATTATGTTGTGGCCGATTTAAAGGCCCGAAATCTGGAGTTTACTACACAGGTAGGTGAAGGAAAACGATATACACCCTCTCAGTATTACCTGCGTAACGACTCACCTCTTGTTGTCGTTAACGGTACTTTTTTTTCTTTTGAAACAAATCAGAATCTTAACACGGTTATAAAAGATGGGAAGCTTGTTGCTTATAATGTGCCGGCATTGAAAAGTAAAAAAACTGATTCCTTTTTTTATCCTTCCCGGGCTGCAATAGGAATATCAAAAAACAGAAAACCCGATATTGCCTGGTTATTTACTGATACAGCCCAACAATATCCATATGCGTTCGAAAGAGATCCCTTACTGTCGAAAGGGTTAAAATCAGATCCAACTTTCACAGATTTAAAAACATTTGATAAATGGAAATGGTGGAAGATGCAGACCGCCATTGGAGGTGGACCAGTGCTTGTTCATCGTAAGAAGATCCGTGTTACCAACAAGGAAGAGCAGATGTTTGTGAACGGAGAAAATGATCGTCATCCCCGCACTGCTATGGGTTATACCCGCAATCGCAAACTGATCATACTTATGGTGCAGGGAAGATTTCCCGGACTTGCTGAAGGAGTCACATTACATGAAGAAGCGCAGATTTTGCTTGATCTGGGTTGCGTGGAAGCTTTGAATCTCGACGGGGGAGGCAGCAGCTGCCTTTTGATAAATGGCAAACAAACAATTAAGCCTTCTGATAAGGGCAATGAACGGCCGGTGCCGGGAGTGTTTATTATTAAAAGTAAGTAGGTTCAGTTTAGCTACTTATTATTTCGGTATAGCAATTATTATTTCAGTATAGCCATTTATTATTTAAGATCCCAGGCAAGCGCACTCGCACCCAGAATCGCAGCATCTGATTCCTTGAGATGACTGACCAGAATCCGTACCTTATTTTGAAACACCTGGATCAGGTTTGCCTCCATTGCCTCACGTGTAGGTTTAAGGATATAATCACCTGCTTTTGTTAATCCGCCAAAAAGAATAATTGCCTGTGGGCTGGAAAACATAATAAAGTTGGCAAGAGCCAGCCCTAATATCTTACCGGTATATTCGAAGATTTCTTTAGCCAGTTTATCACCCTGAATCGCTGCATCATAAACTGCTTTTGAATCAAGCATTTCTTTTTTTACAGAACGTAATAAACTTGGCTCCTTACTTTTCTCAAGCATCTCGATAGCCGTGAGCATCACACCGGTTGCCGAAGCATAACTTTCCAGCGAACCATATTTTCCCGTGCCCTGATGTAAACGTCCGTCGGGGATAATGATGGTATGACCAAGTTCACCTGCAAAACCATCATGTCCATAAATCAACTGACCATTCGCTACAATACCACTTCCAACGCCCGTTCCCAGGGTGATCATAATAAAGTCTTTCATACCCTGCGCAGCGCCGTACATCATCTCGCCAATCGCGGCTGCGTTGGCATCATTTGTCAGTGAAACAGGTAGTTGAAATTTATCTTTTACAAGTTTAGCAAGTGGGATGATCCCTTTCCAGGGCAGATTTGGGGCATATTCAATGGTTCCGGTATAAAAATTTCCGTTGGGCGCGCCAACGCCAATGCCTTTGATACGCCCCTGGCCACCAGCCTTTACAATTAGCGGATAAAGACTTGCATGTAATTCATCAATAAATCCGTCTATATCTCCATGTGCGCGTGTCGAAATTTCACTTGAGAAAAGGACATTCCCATTGCGATCAACTATGCCGAATTTCGTTCCGGTGCCGCCAATATCCACCCCGATAACCAATGCATCCAACGAGGAACTTGTTTTTTCCATATGTACAAAACTTCAATTTATAATTTCTGTCGGTTATTAATTCAATTTAATCAACAGTGCTGTTTCTCTAAAAATCCTTTCTTATCAATGCCCTCCACCTATTTGTTTATCGAAGTCTAATCCCTGTGCTCTCAGGACAGTTCTCAGTTTTAAAGCAATAAATGCAAGCAATGCAAAGCAAACCGCGGCGACTATGTACGAACGATGAAATCCGATTGCCGGATTATCACCAAATGCGCCCTGGAATGGAGGAATAACTGCTCCGCCAAGAATCATCATAATCAGGAAGGCAGAACCCTGACTTGTATATTTTCCGAGACCACCCACACCAAGCGAAAAAATACATGGCCACATTACTGAACAACACAGGCCGCCGGCCATAAAAGCATAAACAGACATGATGCCCGTTGTAAATACACCAATCAGCATGGCAACAGTTGCCAGTATTGACACTGTTACCAATGTCTTAACAGGCTTTTCCTGACCATAAAAGAAAGCCAGAATGGCAATAAAAACCCAGACGGCAAATCCGTAAAGATCAGAAACATCCTTTCCGTTAAGTTGATTAGCAAACAGGATAACGCCAAACGCAATAAAAGGTACAACAACTGTTGCTATCCTTTTATAAAACAACGACAGGTTGAAAACAGAAACAGCTCCGGTCCATCTCCCTATCATCAGGCTTCCCCAATACAGGGAAATATATTTCGAGATAGTACTTTCTGATAAGCCGCTTTCTGTGATATAGCCCGGACTGATCAGCAACGCACCAAAATTGTTATCAATAGTAACTTCAACGCCCACATACACAAAGATGCCAATCATGCCGTAAATTAATTGCTGATAACGCATCGCACCCCATCCTTCAGGGCTTTTAACAGCGCTTGCATTAGAGTAAAACAAAATGGCAATTACAGCAATGATTGTAATAACCAGTAACGGCAGTTTAGGTACATCTGTTAGCTGGCCAATCAGAATCAACACAACTATACTTGCCGTCATTATCATCAATGATCCGGCTGCTTTGTTTGCTTTTTCAAACTTATCATCATTTTTTCCTGCAGGTAATTTCGATATGGCAAAAAATATCGCTACGGCAAGAAAAACACCGGCTACGATCAAATATAAAGTGTTGATATTTGTAATTGTCACCTCTTTTACTTCACTACCTCCAGATCCAAAAAGAAATATATTTATAATGATCGGTCCCAGCGTAGTGCCAAAAGAGTTGATACCACCTGCGAGATTCAGGCGATGCGAACCGGTTGAAGGATCGCCAAGTGCAATAGCAAAAGGCATTGCTGCTGTTTGTTGCAGTGAAAATCCAAGCGCTACGACAAATAGAGACGCAAGTATAGCCGGGAATGAGTTTGCATTGGCAGATGGAATGATGAGTAAGGCTCCTACAATCGATATAAGCAGGCCATAGATAATACCTTTTTTATAACCCATGCGGTTCAGGATATCGTGTCCTGAGCTATTTGATACAATGAAAAGGATCAACGAACCAATAAAATAAGCTCCATAGAATGCTGAACCGATCAATTGTGACTGAAACTGTGTAAGGCTGAAATGTTCTTTACAAAAAGGAATCAGAATACTGTTTGATGCTGCAATAAAACCCCAGAAGAAGAAAACTATGACTAATGTTGCTAAGGCTCCTGTGTTTGTTGGTTGTTTAACCTGGTCCGTGAGCAAGTCTTCATTTTTCTGGTTCATAAGCAATTATTCAATATTTGAAATAAGTGCTGAAAGTACCAAGTTTTTCCTACCTGAAAAATTTTTTCATTGCCTGACGCTTCATTTACAAAACCTTCCTAAATTGAATTTGTTATTCACTCAAATCCATTAGATTCATAAGCATGGAAATACTTCACGTTTCGGCAGAATGTTATCCGGTAGCTAAAGCAGGTGGATTAGGTGATGTAGTAGGCGCCTTACCTAAATATCTTAATCATCTGGGACATACTGCCAAGGTGGTTATGCCCATGTATCGGACAAAATTTCTTTATGCCAACGAATGGGAGGTTGTTCATAAGGGTGGCACGAATCTCGGCAACTGGTGGTTTGAGTTCACGGTAATTAAGGAAAAGACAAATAAGCTTGGTTTCGACCTTTATCTGCTCGACATTAACGGTCTTCTCGACCGTGAGAAAATATATGGTTATGGTGACGATACCGAGCGATTTACAGCTTTCCAGATAAGTGTTCTGGCTTGGGTTGCATCCTGGCAACATCACCCGGATATAGTCCATTGCCATGACCATCACACGGCGTTGATCCCGTTCATGATGAAACATTGTTACCGTTATGCGAAACTGAAGTCGACTCCTTCTGTACTTACCATACATAACGCGGAATACCAGGGTTGGATGGGATGGGACAAAAGTATTTATATTCCTGAATGGGATATGTGGAAATGGGGGATGCTCGACTGGAAGAATAATATTAACCCTCTTGCAAGTGGTATTAAGTGTGCCGATAAGGTAACTACCGTTAGTCCCAGTTACCTGGATGAACTTAAATACATGAGCAATGGCCTGGAAGCATTGTTTGAATATGAGAAAGGAAAATGCAGTGGAATTTTAAATGGCATTGATGCCGATGTGTGGGACGCTTCGACAGATACTTATATCAGTCATCATTATGCGCCGGACTATGCTGAAGCAGGCAAGGCAAAAAATAAGATGCAATTATGTGAACAGTTTAATCTTGATTTTGAAAAACCGCTCATTATTTTTATTGGCAGATTAGTAGGTGAAAAAGGTGCTGATCTTATTCCCCAGGTTATCAGCGATACCTTTTTCTTTGTTGGAAGAAAAATGAATTTTTTATTGCTTGGAAGCGGCCAGCCCGAAGTAGAAAATGCATTGCGCGACCTGCTTCCCATGTCGCAATACGATTATAATGTATTTATTGGATATAATGAAACGTTGAGTCATGTGATGTATGCAGGTGCAGATTTCCTGTTGATGCCCTCAAGGGTGGAGCCCTGTGGTCTTAATCAGATGTATGCCATGCGTTATGGCACAATACCCATGGTTAGACGAACCGGCGGGTTAAGGGATACTGTCAGGGATTTTGGTGAAAAGGATGGATATGGTATATGTTATGATTATGCAACTGTCGGTGATATTTCCCACGCTGTATTCCGGGCCGTCGAATTGTACCGGGACAGAAAAAAAATAAACAGCATCCGGTCAAAAATGATGGCACTCGATTTTAGCTGGGAAAAGAGTGTGAAACAATACATTATGGTGTACGAAAGTATTACCTGAGCATATTGAATATTGATGTATCAGGTATTTATTATTTGTACCTAATATTAAATCCCGGGATATTAAATACTTCAATATATTTATGATAAGGTGATTACTCTAAAATTCAATGATATGACCCAAAAAGTGCTTGCTATTATATTAGGAGGTGGAGCTGGTACGCGACTGTATCCGCTAACAGCCAGCCGTTCAAAACCTGCAGTACCTATTGCGGGCAAATATCGGCTCGTTGATATTCCAATTTCAAACTGTATTAATTCCGGAATTACCAGAATGTTCGTGTTGACTCAGTTCAACTCTGCCTCGCTGAATAAACACATAAAAAACACTTATCATTTTAGTGTCTTCAGCAGTGCCTTCGTTGATATCCTGGCCGCAGAACAAACACCAGACAATCCTTCCTGGTTTCAGGGTACTGCTGATGCGGTACGTCAATCGCTAAGGCATTTGAACCAACACGATTTTGAATATTGTCTTATACTTTCGGGGGATCAGCTTTACCAGATGGATTTTCAGGAGATGTTACAGAATCATAAAGACAAAGGTGCAGATATTACGGTAGCAACCATCCCGGTCGGCGACCGGGATGCCCCTGAATTTGGAATATTGAAATCTGATGAAGACACTTACATAACTTCTTTTATAGAAAAGCCAAAAAAAGATCTTTTGCCGGATTGGGTAAGTGACACAGGCGCCGAAATGCAGGCACTGGGACGTAACTATCTTGCATCGATGGGTATATATATTTTCAACAGAAAATTGCTTTATGACCTGTTGACGGAAGAACATAAGGATTCGGCAGATTTCGGTAAAGAGATTATTCCTGCTTCAATAGACAAATACAAAGTTGTTAGTTATCAATATGGTGGCTACTGGACAGATATTGGTAATATATATTCTTTTTTTGAAGCCAACCTGGCACTGACGATGGACATACCGCCATTCAATTTATTCGATAATTCGAACGCAGTATACACCCGTGCCCGCATGCTGCCTCCTGCAAAAATCAGTGGCACAACGCTGGAAAAAACGATCATTGCTGAAGGATGTATTATCCAGGCAAGCCGGGTTGAAAACAGTGTAATTGGTATCCGTAGCCGGATCGGATTGGGTACTACCATTGTCAGCAGTTACATCATGGGTACAGACTATTACGAAACTATCGAGGATATGGCCTATTCTCAGGAAAAAGGTCTGCCAAAGCTAGGAATTGGCGAACGTTGCTATATACGGAATGCTATAATCGACAAAAACTGCCGCATTGGAAACGATGTACGCATCAATGGCGGCGCACATCTGGAGAGTGCGGATCATAGTTTGTATACGGTGAAAGATGGTGTGATCGTTGTGAAAAAAGGAGCTATAATACCAAATGGATTTGTGATTTAGTGTGTACAATGGATCTCCTGATCCGTTGCTCTGCAAAGCGATTTGGTGATGCATGTAATAATTTCAACGGATTGGATATCCGTTGCACATTTTTCGAGTGGACGAAGACGTCCGCGCTACATTAAACGATTGCTATGCCCATAACCCCCCCGTTTGAAATCAAAGCAAAACCGCAATTGAATTTCTGGCAGATATTCAATATGAGTTTTGGGTTTCTCGGTATTCAGTTCGGCTTCGCTTTACAAACTTCAAATGCCAGTGGTATTTTAAGAAATTATGGCGCAGATGTTGAACATCTTTCCTGGTTCTGGCTCGCCGCTCCATTGGTTGGACTGATCGTTCAACCGATCGTAGGTCATTACAGTGATCGGACATGGAACAGGATGGGAAGACGAAAACCTTATTTCCTGGCAGGTGCGATTCTTTCAGCCAGTGCACTTGCTTTGATGCCCAACGCAGGCATATTAGGCTCAATCGCGCCGCTGGTACTGATTGGCGCGGGCTTTCTTATGATCATGGATGCGTGTTTTAATCTTGCTATGGAGCCCTTCCGTGCACTGGTAGCCGACAATCTTCCGGATTCACAAACAACCCTCGGTTTTTCAGTTCAGACTTTTCTGATCGGCATTGGTGCAGTTGCCGGTTCATTTCTTCCTTACATAATGACTAACTGGTTCAGTGTATCTGATGAAGCTCCGGAAGGAATTGTAGCAGATAATGTGAAATGGTCCTTTTATATAGGTTCTGCAGTATTTATTGCAAGCATTATCTGGACAGTAATTCGCACCAAAGAATATCCGCCACGGGAATATGAATCTTATCATGGCCAGAATGAGGATCACGGAAAAGGCCTGTCAAATATTTTCTCTGATGTGATTAAAATGCCGAAAACGATGAAGCAACTGGGTCTTGTCCAGTTTTTTTCCTGGTTCGCTTTGTTCGGAATGTGGGTATTCACGACCGACGCAATAGCGACACATATTTTCGGTTTATCTATTGATGATAAAAGTTCAAAAAGTTACCGTGAAGCGCAGGCATGGACCGGTGTGATATTTGGCGTTTATAATGCCGTCTCAACAGTTTATGCCTTGTTGTTGCCAATCATCGCGAGGAAAATGGGAAGAAAACGTACGCATGCCGTTTCCCTGCTTGTTGGTGGAATTGGTCTTATTTCTTTTTATTTCGCGCCAAATAAGGAATTTCTGATATTTTCAATGAGCTGTGTTGGTGTGGCCTGGGCGAGTATACTGGCGATGCCATATGTTATTCTCGCCAGTTCCATTCCGGCAGGGAAGATGGGCATTTACATGGGGATCTTTAATTTCTTCATCACCCTCCCGCAGATTTTGAATGGAATAGTCAGTGGCCCGATGGTAAAATATTTATATAATAACCAGCCAGTGTATGCTTTGACTATATCGGGCATTTTTATGTTATGCGCTGCTGCAAGTGTAATTTACGTTTATGATCCGGGTGATATAAGGATCAAAGAATTTAAAGTGTTGTAAAACGAAATGCCGGGTTATATGAAAGTATTATTCATTTGCCTTGTCGTTATTTTCCGGATGCCTGCTGCAGCCCAGGACCCGCTGGCTATTTTTCCCACACATTGGTGGGTGGGCATGAAGAACACAAAACTTCAATTACTTATCCATGCAACCGGAATTGGGGCCGGTATACCAAAGGTGATCCTTAACTATGCCGGTGTAAGTTTTTCAAAACTATCCAAATTCAAAAACCCGGACTATATCGCGATTGATTTGAATATTGGTGCTTCTGCAAAAGCCGGAAGCTGTAAAATCAAAATAGAAAATTCGGTTGATGCTGGTCGTTATACTATCAGCTATGAACTAAAAGACAAAAACCGGGAAGATGGACGAAGCCGTATAAAAGGCATCAATGCTGCAGATTTTATATATTTGATTATGCCCGATCGATTCAGTAACGGAGATGCTTCGAACGACCAGGTAGCAGGCTACCGTGATCAGACCCTGAACCGGAACGAAATTTTTCACCGGCATGGGGGAGACCTGAAAGGTGTTCAAAACCACCTCGGCTACCTGCAGGATCTTGGTGTCACAGCCGTTTGGCTTAATCCTGTAATTGAGAATGACATGCCTGACAGATCCGAGCATGGATATGCGTTTACGAATCATTATCAGGTTGACAAGAGGTTGGGCGCAAATGATGCATATCGTGCCTTAACTGAGGCAATACACGGAAAAGGTATGAAGATCATTCAGGATGCCGTGTATAATCATGTGGGCAAAGAGCATTTCCTGTTTCGTAATTTACCTGACAGCAATTGGTTTCACTGGTGGCCGCAATACACCAATACCACTTATAAGGATCAAACCCTGATGGATCCTTATGCTTCAGCAATAGACAGGAAAAAAATGAGTGATGGCTGGTTTGTACCTTCTATGCCGGATCTCGATCAGAAAAATTCTTTTGTTGCAAATTTTCTCATTCAGCACGCTATATGGAGTACTGAAGAGTTTGGCATTGATGGTTGGCGGATAGATACATATGCCTATAATGACCTTGAGTTTATGAATCGTTGCAATAAAGCTTTGACAGATGAGTTCCCAAAGATTTATATGTTCGGCGAGACCTGGGTTCACGGCGTACCCAACCAGAGTTTTTTTGCTAAAAACAAATATAATATCCCTTTCAAAAGTAATCTGCCCGGCGTCACTGATTTTCAGTTGAATCTCTATGGGATCATTCCTGCGCTGACACAGGAATTTGGCTGGACTGATGGTGTGAATCGCATGTATCTTACGGCATCCAATGACTTCATTTATGTGAACCCATTAAATAACGTCATATTTCTCGACAATCATGACGTGAGCAGATTTTATTCCGTGGTTAGTGAGGATTTCAGGAAATTGAAAATGGGAATAGCATGGTTGCTAACTTATCGCGGCATTCCTCAGTTGTATTATGGAACAGAGGTTCTGATGAAGAATTATGCGAATCCTGATGGTCTTGTCAGGCTGGATTTTCCAGGTGGCTGGGAGGGAGACGACAAGAATAAATTTACGGCAGCAGGCAGGAGCGGACAGGAAAATGAGATATTTGATTACACAAAAGCATTGGCAAATTTTCGGAAATCATCTTCGTCCATCAAATCGGGCAGGATGATGCAGTATGTACCTGAAGAAGGCGTATATGTTTATTTCCGTTTTGATAATCATCAGACTGTAATGTGTGTTATGAATACAAACGACAGGGAGATGAGTATAGAAGGCAGCCGGTTTGAAGAACGAACAAAAAAATTTAGCAAGGGTAAAGATGTGGTCGGTAATTCCGAGATAGATATAAAAGGAAAAATAACGATAGGGGCGAAGGAGTTAAAGGTATTGGAGTTGTTCTAAGCTCCCCTCCTGCGAAGGAGGGGAAATGCCGAAGGCATGGGGTGGATGTTTTTTTGGTGACAGCGTCCTGATGACCTTCGAAGTTCAAAGAACAACCACCCGCTCGCTACGCTCGCCGCCCTCCTTCGCAGGAGGGCAGCTTTCATCATATCATCAAAAACCAAATATTCCTTGACGCTTGTGTACCCCAGTCTTTCATGCTTGACTGCAGCGTTTTTTTCAGATCGGCGACATTTGTTTTTTTGCCTTTTGCGGGGATTTTTATGTCGGTATCTTTTACTTCCGTCAGTTCAAGTTTGGTTGCAAACAGGGTCAGGTGCATTCTGGGAATTCCAATGCCAAGGATCATTCCGGGTAAACCATTAAAAGATTCCGGACCGCCGGTTGCAAGTATCTCATCGGTATAAAACGCAACCACAAATACGGAATCCATGATAATTGTTTCTGCCCTGCGACATAGAAAGCCGGCAATTTTGCGCGTATCAGACGTGATCTTCCAATTTAGTTTTGGCATCGTATCCTGGATAAGAAACAATTGCTCAAATACCTGCTTCGAACTTAGAAATTTGTCGGTAGCATAGTCATTGTAAACCGTATTTCCGTTACCTGGAAAATTTGTCCACATTGCCGTTTTAGCATCAGATACGTCTCTCCCTGGTTTATAAACTGATTGATTTCCCTTGAATATAAAGTCAAAGTATTGTGTAATAAACTGGGGTGCATTTTTCTTGATGTAATCACCCCAGGTTCCTTCATAATCGTAAAGCTTGTGAAGATTTATCTTTCTTTCAAATTCAATTTTTCCGCTTGCAATAAATTGCTGTGCAAAAAGGTTGCCGGTTAAACAAACAAAAGTCAACGATAGAAATATGTTTTTCATGATTTGTATTTAAGATTAATCCCATGGGTTTTTAGGCGGAGCACCGTTTTTATTGAAATTGTAAGTAAGCGAAATCAACCAGAATCGTCTCAGAGTATCATATGTTCTTTCCGTGATATTTGTGCTTGAAATGTTTCTCTGGAAACCAATGTTCTGATCCAGAATGTCCCTCACTTCGAACCGGAGCATCAATGATTCATCCTTGAAAAATTTCTTGGCTGCCCAGGCGTTCCATTTAATTACATTCAGATTTTTATCGAATAATGCCGTTTTCTCACGTATGTCAATAGTGGCATCGGTTCCAAGTTCAAATTTACCCGGCAGATAAACAGTAGCGTTTGGATTAAAGTTTGCTGACCAGTATTTAGTTTCAATTTCCTTCCTGATGCTGGATGTGGAAACATTTCTATGGACCGAACTCCACATACCCAGATTGATTTTCTTTTGTTTGAAGTAATACAGGTTGAGACCTCCGCCATAGCTACTGTTGGTATTTGTATTTTTTTCGCCATTTACTACCGTATTGTTTTTTCCGGTATTCCCATCCAGGTTGATGTTTACATTCAGGTCGATCTTTTTTATCTTCCAGCCATAACCTATGTATCCATTGGCATTATAATTACCACTAACATTGATTGGCTGATAAATTCTCTTACCCAGTGCATAATCAAATGTTTCAGCAGTACCTATAGCATCGCTGACAGTAGTCATACTTAAACTACCATACATGCTTTGACTATTAAGGACCTTGTAATTGTTGAAACTCAGCCTGAAGGTATTTCTGAATTCCTGGTCAAGATTTGGGTTACCGCGATAAATATTTAATGGGTCTGTATTATCTCTCAGCGGTTGCAGCTGATCTATGGTGGGTTGACGCGTACTTCCGTTATAATAAAAGGACAATCTCTTCTGGGGTCCCATTATATAAGTAAAGTTTGCCCGTGGAAAAAGATTTTTATATGTATAATTTCTGACAGTGTCCTGCAAAAGATCATTTTGTTTGAAATTGGAACTCGAAATATCCGATCCAATTGACATGTTATACTTCTTTTTATTTACACGAAAACTCAAACCTCCACGGTTGGTCAGGACATCAAATTCGTATTTAGTCGACAAAGAGTCAATATAATCTTCATATTTTCCGTTGACATTGGCAAGTGTTACGCGTTCCGTGCTGCTGTTACTGGAAGCGAGACTGTAATTAGCTTCAACAAAAAATGTTTTAGTGATTGCTTCGGTAAAGACCACTTTTCCCGCAAGTGTCAGTGAGTTATTATTATTCTGTTTCTGCTGATTAATTGAATCACGTGATTTTAAAGATTCATCTTCATTAAAGTACCGGTTATCTGAATACAAAAATCCGTCAGCTTCCCGGTTGTTATATGTCTGATTGAAATTCAATGACATGGTACGTCCCGCTTTCTTAAATCTTTTTCTAAGCAACGCCGTTGTTGTGAGGGATTGATTATCGGCTTTTGTTATCGTATTTCTGTCACTCTGGTTTACTTTCTGGCCGAATTCACTCAACGATTCTGTATAATTTGAATTATATGTATCCGTCTTACCAATGGATCCATTAGCAGTAACTTTCAACGATGTGAAAGAATCTATTTGCATTTCATAACTGCCGGTGACAAGATTGCGCATCCTTTGCTGCTGGTTGAAACCCCGCTCATTGCGGTAATATAACGTATCAGGTAAGATGAACTGCGAAGTCGTGATCCCGCCACCCAGTGTATTGATCTTATTAAACCGGTAACTTCCGTTAAGACTGTTTTTGGCTTCGTTATACTTATTGGAATAATGCAAGCCTGCGCTCCAACCAGTAGGAAGTCCCTCTCCGTAAAAAGATCCACCCCCACCGAAGTCATCGTTGGACGACATATAAAATCCCATGCCGTCATCCGTTTCGATCATCTCTGCCTGAGAGCCATAATTATTCTGGTCCTGCCAGTTCAAACCTGTCTTCCCGGTATTTGCCATGGTGCCAAAAGCCGCAATTTTCCTTTTTCCTTTAAAAGCATTGATCATACCCTCATTCTGAAACTTATCTTTCAATCCTCCACCAACACTAACTTTTCCAAAGTAGCCGTTCTTTTTATTTTCTTTTAACTTAAGATTTACCGTCTTCGTTCGTTCACCATCATCTATGCCTGAAAATGTTGCCTGGTCACTTTTCTTATCGTACAGCTGGACCTTTTCAACGTTATCGGCCCGGATATTCTGAATAGCAACAGTAGGGTCGTTTCCAAAAAATTCCTCACCATCAACAAGTACCTTAGGAACGGTTTCCCCCTGCGCAGTGATTTTGCCATCTTTATCAACCTGGAATCCCGGCAATCTTCTCAAAAGATCCTCGACCGTGGCATTTGGAGCAAGCTTGAAACTGTCCGCTATGAATTCGGTCGTATCCTTTTTCATTCTGATAGCGCCAAGTTGTTGTTTCACAATAACCTCCTCCAGCAACTGCGCTTTGGTAATCATTGGCACGGTTTTCATATTGATCACAGACTTGCCATCAAGATCAGCATTGTCAAAATAATCGGCATAATTGGGATGGGTAACGAGCATAAAAAAAGCTCCCTTTGGAAGCATGTCTAAAGCGAACTTTCCGTCCTTGTCGGTACGTGTAAATTTGACGAGAACAGAATCTGCCTTTCGAAGAATTGATACGACGGCATTGGAAATGTTTTTCTTTTCACTGGTATCAATTACAGTACCTTTAATTGAGGCCGATTGAGCCAGGGAATAGTGCAGGAACCCAACGAGGCAGATGATTCCCAGAGTTAGTTTTTTCATATTAACATTGATAAGGCTTAGTGTGATTGGTTAAAGGGAATCCTACTCACAATTTCAACAATGCGCCCCCAATATCTACTAAAATTTTAATATCCAATCATCTACCCTGATTAAATAAAAGTTAAAGGGATAATTTTAGAGAACAAATTTGTAAATAGCTTGCTATGACTCAGACTGGAAAAAAATCCATAAAAAAAATCGGCGATTTAGCAGATGTAAATGATTACTCTTATGATCAGGCGCAGAAATCAAATGGGAGCTCCCTGGCACAAGATACGTTCGAAGGATCTGTTGTCGCCGAAGTGAAGGCAGGAGAAACTCAGTCAGAAAAAAAACATCCCGGTGAAAAAGTTTCCGAAAATAAGTTATCAGAAAAAAATCCCGTGGAAATTATCGTTGATGATGAACTTGTAGCTGAAACCAGACTATCTGAAAAAAAGGCATCAACCGGAGATGCATCATCCGGAAAGAAAATATCCGGAGAGGCATCATCCGGAAAGAAAATATCGGGAAAGGCATCGTCCGGAAAGAAAATATCCGGAAAGAAGGCTTCGGGGAAGAAAACATCCGGCAAAAAATCTTCGGGCAAGAAATCAACGGATAAAAAAACATCAGATAAAAAAAGTAAATCCAAAAAATTGACAACCATTAAGTATGAGGATATTCATTTTGTAGACAGCACAAAACCTGTCTGGAATTATTCGATGTTTTCGGAAAAGGACATCAGTAATTTTCAAAATGGAACGCATTATCGATTGTATGAGATTTTTGGGTCGCATTATCAAAAAGTGCTTGAAACAGACGGATATTATTTTGCAGTCTGGGCACCGAATGCAACCTTCATTTCTGTCATCGGCAATTTCAACGACTGGAATACAACCTCACATCCGCTTTTCGTAAGATTAGACAAATCAGGGATCTGGGAGGGATTCATCCCAAACATTCCCAAAGGCGAATCTTACAAATACCATATTCATGGCTATAAAGACCGCAAGATGGATAAGGGAGATCCTTATGCAAACTTCTGGGAGAAACGACCGCTGACTGCTTCCATAACCTGGGATCTCGGTTATGAATGGAATGATGATAAATGGATGGAGAAGAGGGCTAAAAATAATTCTCTCGACGCTCCATGGAGCGTCTATGAAATTCACTTAGCCAGCTGGATGCGTCCGGATAAGTTTGATGAGGAATCTTATAACACTTATGATGTTATCCGTGAGAGACTGGTTCCCTATATAAAAGAAATGGGATTCACCCATGTTGAATTCATGCCCGTAATGGAACATCCATACGATGGAAGCTGGGGCTACCAGGGAGCAGGTTACTTTGCGCCGACTTCACGTTTTGGCAATCCCCAGGATTTCATGCGCCTGGTTGATGAGTTGCATCAGGCAGGTATCGGTATTATTCTCGACTGGGTTCCATCTCACTTCCCATATGATTCACATGGCCTGTTTATGTTCGATGGCAACCACACCTATGAATATGCTGACATGCGCAAAGGATTTCATCCCGACTGGAACAGTTACATATTCAATTACAGAAGGGGAGAGGTGAAATCGTTCCTGATCAGCAATGCACGTTTCTGGATGGAACAATTCCATGCTGATGGACTAAGAGTTGATGCAGTAAGTTCCATGTTGAAATTAAATTATTCACGCACGCAGGGCCAATGGGAACCCAATGAACAGGGGGGAGACGGTAATCTCGAGGCGATCGCATTCATAAAAGATCTCAACGAAACGCTATACCGCGATTTTCCAGATATCCAGACCATTGCTGAAGAGGCCACAGACTGGCCCGGAGTTTCGCAACCGACTTTTAGTGGCGGTCTCGGATTTGGCATGAAATGGATGATGGGATGGATGCACGATACACTTAATTATTTTAAGATGGATCCTTATCACCGGGAACACTACCAGGATAAATTTGCATTTAGTATGATGTATTATTATGACGAAAATTTCATGTTACCATTAAGTCACGACGAAGTGGTGCATGGAAAGTCGCCCATGTTATACAAAATGCCCGGCGATGACTGGCAGAAATTCGCTAACCTGCGAACTATGTATACCTATATGATGACCCATCCCGGTGGCAAACTGATGTTTATGGGTGACGAATTTGGTGCAACCAGTGAATGGAACCATAAAAGCGAATTGCAATGGGAGCTCCTTCAATACGACAGTCACCGGATGTTAAAAGACTGTGTCCGCGATCTGAATTTTTTATTACGCGGGGAGCCAGCTTTATATGAAAACCAGTTCAGTATTAACGGGTTTGAATGGATCGATCTGAGTCATCGTGCCGAATGTGTTATCGCTTTCCGCCGTAAAGGCAAAAAAGCAAAAGATGATTTACTGATAGTCCTGAACCTTACACCCCAACCCCGGCATAACTGGAAGGTATATGCGAAAGATAAGCCTTCATGGGAGGAAATTTTCAATAGTGACAGCAAAAAATACTGGGGCAGTGGCGATGTTTATAATCCGGCAATTACCTGTACACTTGTCGACAAAAAAGAACAGAAATATGAACTGAATCTGCATTTGCCGCCTTTAGGAGCCATTGTACTGAAATAGCCGCCTTTGATTGGCGATATTAAAATTGAAAAATGCAGCTGAAATGGGCGTAAATTCTCTTCATTCTGCACAATGAACGTAACTTATTTTACGTTTTAGGGTTTTAATATTATCCATCCTATGCCTAAAAATCTATTCTTATCGCTGGCGATAGCATCAGTAAGTCTGACAGCTGCTGGCCAGTCTGCCGACAGTTCCACCTATTATTTTCAGAAAGGGGTAGAAGAACATACTGCCCGACGTTTTCGTGAAGCAGAGAAAAATTTCCTGAAGGCCGACCAGATCACTCCCAACAAAGTAAATATTCTTACAGCCCTTGCAAGCGCTTACCTGTCTCAGAACAGATATAACGAAGCACGTGCACAGCTGATCAAAGCCGATGCAGCATCACCGGACAATCAGGATATTGTTTTTCAACTTGCAGAGCTTTCACTTAACCTGAGACAGTGGCCGGATGCAGTTAAATATGCACAGAAATTGCAACAGCTGAAATCTGAAAAGCCCGTTAGTTTCTTCATCGCAAAAAGTTTCTATGAGCAGGATAACTTCGGAGAAGCGCTGAAGTATTGTGAAAGAGCATTTAAGGAGGACCCTAAAAAAGCAGAGATCCCATATATCGCCGCGAAGTGTTTTATCGAAATGAGTAATTATAAGCGTGCTGCGGGTTGTTTTGAGCAGGCAATAGCTTTGGATTCGAGCCATGCAAACTGGATGTATGAAGCAGGACTTACTTACTATGCAGTTCCGGACGATAAGAAAGCGATTGAATGGTTTGAGAAAGCAGGGCAAAAAGGTCATCCAAGATCAAATGATTATCTCGAGAACCTTGGTAATGCTCATCTGAATGCCGGAAATTTCGAAAAGGGATTGGTATTTCTCCAGGAAATATTAAAAAAGAAACCACAGGACCAGGAATTGTTATATAACATCGCCGATGCGTATTACAGAAGCGGAAAATACGAAGTTGCAATCGAATATTGGGACCAGGTTTTGGCAATTGATAAGGCAAATGCGCGATCATTATACATGATTGGCCTGGCCTTTCAAAAGAAAGGTGATACTGGCAAGGGCACGCAGCTTTGTGACCGCGCTATCCAGATGGATCCGTCGTTGAAGTCACTGAAGACTGAGAAGAAATTGTAGCGTGGATAATGTGCACCGGATTTCTGATCCGGTGATTTGTGGATCGGATCTCCAGATCCGATCTGTTTTATCTGGAGCACGATTGATTAAAATTAGCACCAAACAGCTTTGAAAATCAACGGATCGGGAGATCCATTGCACATTTCAGGCGCTACATTCTCTCCGGAACTTTTATTCCCAGTATCGCCAGGGAAGACTGTATTATATTAACGGTCATCTGCGACAGCCGCAAACGCAATTCTTTTTTCTCCGGGGTTTCGGCGGTCAACACCTTCAAAACGGTTACAAAACTATTGTAGGTTTGCGCCAGTTTAAAAACATATATCGCCAGGGCAGAAGGATTCATTTCATCGCGGGCCTGACCGAGAATAACAGGATATTTTTCAAACTCGATTATTAAGGCTTTTTCCAATGGAAGCAAACCGGTTTCTATTTTAATTCCGGATGGTATCTCACGGCGAAGAATAGATTTTGTCCGTGCATAGCTGTATTGAATGAAAGGGCCTGTGAATCCATGAAACTCTATAGACTCTTCGGGATTAAAAACCATTCTTTTTTTAGGATCAACCCTCAATAGAAAAAACTTCAGTGCACCAATGCCAATGATGTCATATAATTCAGCCAGCTGAGCCGGCTCAAAATCGGCAGTTTTTCCAAGTTCTTCTGTTTTATTACGGGCGATGCTAATCATCTCATCTACCAGATCGTCTGCATCTACCACAGTTCCTTCACGGCTTTTCATCTTTCCGGTCGGCAATTCGACCATTCCATAACTAAGGTGATAAATACCGTCCGCTGATGGCAGACCGAGCTTCTGGCAAATCAGTTTCAACACTTTAAAGTGATAGTTCTGTTCATCTCCGACAACATATATGCTTTGATCGGCTTTATACTCCTCGTATTTGTGAACGGCGAGGCCTATATCCTGGGTCATATAAACGGAGGTCCCATCACGCCTTCTCACGATCTTTTCATCCAGCCCATCGGCAGTCAGGTCGATCCAGACACTGCCGTCATCTTTCTGAAAAAATACATTTTTCTGTAAGCCCTGCTCAACAAAATCTTTTCCCAGCAAGTAAGTATTGCTTTCATAATAGATTTTGTCAAAATCGCTTCCAATACGTTTATAAGTGATATCAAATCCATCATATACCCAGCTGTTCATCCTTTTCCATAAAGCGATCGTATCAGGATCGTTGTTTTCCCAGCGTAGTAACATATCTCTTACCTCCTGCATAATTGGCGTGTGATTCCGGGCTATTTCCCTTATCTCATCCTGCAATTCCGATTGCCTGGACTGATCCAAACCTGTTTCAGCGAGCTTCCTGGTTAAAGTGGTAACTTTTAGCGTTTCCTCTTCTGAAAATCCAGCGAAAGACTGCTCCTTAATTGCGGCAAGGACCGGCTCTGTTTGTTTTTTTAGTTCGTTTTCAAACATCACATAATAATCACCGACGAGATGATCACCCTTAATTCCTGTAGTTGCCGGCGTGGCACCATTACTGAATTTTTGCCATGCGAGCATCGATTTGCAGATATGAACTCCCCGGTCGTTAACAATGCACGTCTTGATTACATCGTACCCATTTGCCTTAAATATCTCCGCAATGCTCCAACCAAGAAAGTTATTTCTGAGGTGGCCCAGGTGCAGTGGCTTGTTCGTGTTAGGTGAGGAATATTCGATCATCACCCTCTTATCATTGCGGGGATGATAGCCGTATCTGTCATTATGATATTCCGTAAACAGCAGGTTCAACCAGTATTCATCGGCAATGGAAAGGTTTAAAAAGCCTTTTATCACGTTGAAATCCGAAAATAACTGAGGATAGGTACTTAAAAGCCGGATTCCTAATTCGTTGCCTAAAGTATCCGGAGATTTTTTGAGAGGTTTAAGCAACGCAAAGAGTACCACGGTATATTCACCTTCAAATTCAGGTTTGGTTTCATTGATTTGTATTTCTGTGCCTTCTATTGCTGCATTGTATAAGGATTTTAATTCCCGGCTCACCGCATTTTGAACTTGCGTAACAATTCCCATAGTCATTTATTAGGCGGCAAAAATAATACAATGATGCGGATTGGGCATTAAATCAAAAAGCTGCTCATATTAAGAGCAGCCTTCTGTTTGGTTTGGGGGTTAAAACCAAATCAAATATGCAGGAAATTTGTGAACCAGTAACAATTGCGAATATTTCTTGATTAGAGTCAAAGTCATCATAAATTCGATATATGTGTCGGATCCGGTAATTTTCATTAAAACTGCCCTAATATCCCTCTCAAATTGGGTGGCTTAATTGTTAAGGTCTAACTTTGCGCGTTTGAATCAGAGTGATAATGAAGCAATCGGTAAACGCTGTGATAGATTTTTTTTATCCTCCTTTTCGCAGGCTTATCCCGTTACAGACATTTCGGTATATGGCATGCGGTGGGGCCAGTACTGCGCTTGATATAGTGGTGTATTTTATCAGTTATAATTTCATTTTGCAAAAGCAAATTGTACATACCCCTTTTGTCGCAGTAAGTCCATATATCGCCGCTTTCTTCATAGCTTTTGCCATCAGTTTTCCAACCGGTTTTTACCTGAACAGGAATGTTGTCTTCACCGGTTCTACATTACGGCGCAGGGTTCAACTGGCCCGGTACTTTGTACTCACAGTGGCATGCATCGCTCTCAATTATATATTTATAAAGCTTTTTGTTGAACGGTTTGGTATTTACCCGACTGTTGCGAAATTGCTGACTACGGTTATCGTGGTTACTTTCAGCTACCTCACCCAAAAGAGATTCTCTTTTAAGGTTGCCAAACCGGCAGAAGCTCAGAAATAAATTGACTTTCCGTCTTCATTTTCAACGTGTCATGCGTAAGAACCCGTCTTCCTGACATTTTTGCACCTATAAGCTGGATGGCACAATCATTGACTAATATCACCGAACATTAAATTTATTCAGTTATGGGAAAAATAATAGGGATTGACCTGGGAACAACTAACAGTTGCGTTTCGGTCATGGAAGGCAACGAGCCAGTTGTTATTGCCAACGAAGAGGGCAGAAGAACCACACCTTCCGTCGTAGCTTTCTTAAAAAACGGAGAACGCAAGGTAGGTGATCCTGCAAAGCGTCAGGCTATTACGAATCCAGTCAATACAATTACATCTGTCAAGCGTTTTATGGGTCGTCGATATGACGAAGTGACCAATGAGATCAGCCATTGGAGCTATAAAGTTGCTAAAGGTGACAATAATACTGTAAGAATCGATATCGAAGGCAGACTATATACACCACAGGAAATTTCCGCAATGATTCTTCAGAAAATGAAGAAAACAGCAGAGGATTACCTAGGTCAGGAAGTAACGGAGGCAGTTATTACCGTACCGGCTTATTTCAATGATGCTCAACGGCAGGCAACTAAAGAGGCCGGCGAAATTGCGGGCCTTAATGTTCGGCGTATCGTAAACGAACCGACAGCTGCTGCATTGGCATATGGCCTGGACAAAGGCGGTAAAGATCATAAGATCGCCGTTTTTGACCTTGGCGGTGGTACATTCGATATTTCGATCCTTGAACTTGGCGATGGTGTATTTGAAGTAAAATCAACAAATGGTGATACCCATCTTGGTGGTGACGATTTCGATAAAGTAATCATGGACTGGTTAGGTGACGAGTTTAAAAAAGAAGAAAACGTGGATCTTCGTAAGGATCCGATGGCTCTTCAGCGCTTGAAAGAAGCTTCTGAAAAAGCGAAAGTTGAATTGTCTTCTTCCAGCGAAACAGAAATTAATCTTCCATATATAACGGCTATCGACGGTGTTCCAAAACACCTTGTAAAAAAACTGACCCGTGCAAAATTTGAGCAACTCAGTGACACACTTTTCGAAAGATGCCTGAAACCATGCGAACAGGCTTTAAAAGATGCCGGTCTCAGCATTTCACAAATTGATGAGGTTATACTGGTCGGAGGAAGCACACGTATTCCAAAAGTTCAGGAGATCGTTGAAAAGTTCTTTGGACGTAAACCAAACAAAGGAGTTAACCCCGATGAAGTTGTTGCGATTGGTGCCGGTATCCAGGGTGCTGTATTAACAGGAGAAGTAAAGGATGTATTATTGCTGGACGTTACGCCTTTGAGTCTTGGTATCGAAACTTATGGTGGTGTGATGACTCGTTTGATTGACTCCAACACAACAATTCCAACTAAAAAATCTGAAACTTTTTCCACTGCGAGTGATAATCAGCCCGGCGTTGAAATTCATGTATTGCAGGGTGAAAGACCAATGTCTAATCAGAATAAGAGCCTGGGTAAATTCAATCTTGCCGATATTCCACCAGCTCCCCGTGGTGTGCCACAGATCGAAGTGATATTTGATATCGACGCGAATGGTATATTGCATGTAACCGCAAAAGATAAAGGAACCGGCAAGGAACAAAAGATCCGAATTGAAGCCGGTAGCGGATTAAGTAAGGAAGAGGTCGAAAAGATGAAGGCCGAAGCCCGAGCAAACGAAGCAACTGATAAGGAAGCCCGTGAACGTGTCGAAAAAATCAACCAGGCAGATGGACTGATCTTCCAAACTGAAAAGCAGTTTAAAGAGTATGGTGACAAGATCCCTGCTGATAAAAAAGCACCGATCGAAGCCGCACTTGCTAAATTGAAAGAAGCGCATAAGTCACAGGATCTTGCCGCTATTGATGCAGCAACTGCTGAAATGAATACAGCATGGACAGCGGCCTCCGAGGAAATTTATAAAGCTCAATCCGGTGGAGCCGGCGGTCCTCAGGGAGGCGGTTCGCAAGGGCCTGACGGATCTAATGGTGGCGACCAAACAAATTCGGGCAGTGAAAATGTAACTGACGCCGAGTTTGAAGAAGTGAAATAAGATTTCTTAAAATAAAATGTAAAAAGCTGTTCCGAAAGGGGCAGCTTTTTTTTTACAATCGAAAAACCAGTTGTGAGCGGGAATTAGTTGTAAGCGGAAAAGGCATATTTATTCAGGCCTTTATGGATCTTAAGCACTTTCCGTGTTGTGCCCTGATTAGTTGTGGTGAAAGTGATTCCGGTTATTGTAAACTGCTTTGTATGGTTCAGATCCGTAAACCCTATTACTGTTATATCAAAAGAACTGTTTTTTGTTACGGTTTTGAAATCCGCTGTTAAGACAAAATCGGAATTTTCTTCAAGAGCGTCGGTAATAATGGAATAGTTAACATATTGCTGATCCTGAGACAAGGTCACCGCTCCTTCGGAGACACCGGACGATTTGTCCAACGTAACAGCGATCTGGGCATCATTCTGATTATAATTTAGAATGAACCTTAACCCTTCCTGCTCCAGAATTTCATTGGACAAAAGAACTTCGGTTAGCTCTTTTTGTTCCTGTTCTTCCCTTGGTGATAGTTCAGGGTCTTTTTTGCATGAAATAACAATGCCAAATAGTAGTACCCATAGGGCACATTTCGCCATCTGCGTCATAAGCTCAGTTATTTTGTGGTTTCTATGTTGAAAAAAGTGGTAGCGGCAGTAAACTACAACATAAATCCGGAATTTGCAAAGAGGGGAAACGTAAAATTTATGGCTTTTTTCTTTCGAGGCGCTGATGCGTTTTTAGATAAACCGGCAGGGCCGCTGAACCATACCACTCAAAAAGTTCGACATCGAATACATGTTCTTTAATTGCGGGATCAGTCAGTAACAATGCATTGGCCTCGTCAAGTGTTTTCGCATTGAGAATGAAAATGCCTCTGTATGATTTGTCATTTTTACCAAGAGGGCCGGCAACGACTAGCTTTCCCGTTTCGGCTAACCGGTTGATATTCGCCATGTGTCCCCTGAATAAACTGTCAAGAATAGTTTTGTTATCAGTTTTATTTGTGCCCGATTTTAAAATTACCAATACATAACGCTTCATTCCAAAGTCATCGGCACCCAAAGAGTCCGCCAATTGCTTGTCAAATACCGGATTTTCCTGTTGGGCAATCAATGTTGTTGTAATTGACCAAAACAATAAAACGATAAATGTTTTCTTCATATGGATGTGTATAGGGCGGACGTCTTCATCCGCTTGTGTAGCGCGGACGTCTTCGTCCGCTCTTTGTATTATGCTGGTGTTGTTTTAATCCGAGTCGTTAAAAAGTGGACGGGCGGATCTGGAGATCCACGCTACATTCAAAACGCTTTTTTATTGCTTCCGCTGACATCACCCGCTCTTGCCATCTCGATCATCATTGCCAGTTCGTTGACAAGGCCATCGGTGGTTCCACCGAATCCGACAGACTTAAACCGAATATTGTTTTTTGTATCGATAACAAACTTTGTCGGAATTCCATCTACTTTAAAAGCTTCCACAATTTTACTGTCCATATCCATCAGGACATGAAAAGGGTAGGCATTCTTTTCAATGAATTCAGCTACATTTTTCCTGATCACATCCTTTTCTCCATTTTCCCAGGTATCAATAAAAACAAATTTCACGTCCTTGTCATCTTTGTATTTTTCAACAGCCATTTTCATTCCGGGGAATGAGGCCTTACAGGGTCCGCACCAGGTTGCCCAGAAATCAATTACCACTACTTTACCCTTCAACGAGGCAAGAGTAACCTCATTGCCCTGCATGTCTTTCAAAACGAAACCGGGTGCAGATTCATTGATCATTTTTTTGACAAGTTCAGCCCTTTTCTTTTCAAGACTTGCAGCTTCGAGTCCTGCGATATATGTTGTCCATGCAGCGTCAGTATTTTTTCCATCAAGATAAATCTTTTTAAGCTGCGCTTTCATTTTTGGCGAATACTTACCCTCGCGGATAAATGACTCAAGTTCGCTCTGTGCCGCTTTTGGACCCTTTATTTTTTCTGTGTACATGGCAAAAGCCTCATTCATTGAGACATCATTGCGTTTTGAAGATTCAACAACTTTCTTTTGAATATCATATGCCTTCTGATATTCTTTGGAATGATACAATAACAGTGCGTAGGTATCTGCATACATATTGTAAGTGCCTTCAAGGTTTTTCTTAAACTGGGCCCCGGACATGTAAGAAGGTATATTCTTCATTTCGCGGATGGCTTCCTGTGTCAGTTCAAGTGATTTGGCAGAAAGTTCTTTTGCCAGCACCAGATTGCCGGGTTTGCCATCAATACTTTCGCCGGATTCTTTCCAGGCAATAGAATTGTACAGACCACCCAGCATAGTTTTTTCAGTAACAAAAGCCGAATATTGTTTTGCTTTCTCCAGATTGCCAGCATTAGCATAAGTCATAGCAACCGAATATGCATAGTTACTAAGCGTTTTTTTCTCAGCATCTGTCGGATTTTTGTAGTCTTGTTTTAAATCCTCATAAAGTAAAGATTGTCTGGCAGGATCTTTTTCGGCATAAAATTTCTCAACTTTTGCATTTCTAACCCAGTTTCCCGCAGGATATTTTAATCTGATCAGACTATCTATCTCATTAGCCTTTGATTTGTCTTTGAACTTATTGGTATAATAATTTTTAGCTGCGATCAGGTCCGTTTCAGAAGCTGCAGTGTTAGCGATCACTGAACTTAAAACAGCTTTCATTTCTGTAATATCAGCGTCATCTTTTGAATTATAAAGCATTGTAACAAACTCCAATGGTTTTTTCTGTTTGATGGAAGGGTTTGCCGTAAGTTCTTCCCTGTTCCATTTCAACGCTGCATCGACATCTCTTTTGAGTCCCCAAATGCCACCATACATTCCGAATGCGAGACCGACATTTTTTCTGGCTCCATTTACCGGCGTACCATCCGGATTATAAATCATTGAAAAATAACCCTTGTCACTGTTGTTATCCTTTTTTTCATCTTTTGAAAAACTCAGGAACACCGCTTTGGTCGTATCATTGGTTGTGAAATCTCCCGAGTAAATATTTCCGTTTTTGGTGATCTTAATTTCTTTAAGGAGCGGGAGAGATCCTTCAAGTAAATAAATGAAAGCCTCAGGATTGTCAACGCCGAATAGCTCTGTTCCGGCAGTGTTGTAGGTAAAACTGACTTTTTCTCCCGGTTTGGGTTTTTCAGGTTGTATTTTGAATGCTTGCTGAGCAACTGCCACATTAAGCAACAGACCAACAATTACAGTTAAAAGGATGGATAAGTGTTTCATGATTGCAGGTTATGATGAGTACTTAAATGTATGATTTCTGAAGGGAAATAAAAAAACAAGCTGCCCTCCTGCGAAGGAGGGCGGCGAGCGTAGCGAGCGGGTGGTTGTTCTTTGGCTTCGAAAGTAATTAGTATGCGGTTACCAAAGAACAACCACCCCCGCCGTCTTCGACGTCTTCCCCCTCCTTCGCCCGCCTGTGCTGGCCATGGCGGGCGAGCAGGAGGGGAGTTTAGATGATCCCCATTTTTTTCATCAAAAACGATGCATTTTTATTGCTTGCTACGCCTTGCTGTAATGTATAATCAAAGATCAGTTCACCATCTTTTATCACACTCTCAAAACAGTAATTCTTTACCCGGCCTGTCAATTCATTTTCCAACACGCTTAAAGTAAGGTCATGCGTGGCAAAAAGTGTCAGGCATTTATAGTTAATTAATTTTCGGATAAATTGTTCTGATCCAAAAGTTTTATCATCAGAGTTTGTCCCTCTTAATATTTCATCTATCAGCACCAGGGCAGGCTCACCAGTCTCAAGAAAATCAATGATCCTGCGTAACTTTTTTAGTTCTGCCATAAAATAGGAAGTGTTTTCCTGCAACGAATCTCCGACACGGATCGAACTAAGTATCATCATAGGTTTAAATTCAAATCCCGCCGCATTCACAGGTGCGCCGCATTGAGCCAGTACCAGGTTAACTCCCAACGTTCTCAGAAAAGTTGTTTTGCCAGACATGTTGGAGCCGGTCAGGATAATCAACTGTTCATTCCTGCCCGTTTCCAGCGAATTGGCAACGTTCAGTTCTGATGAAATTAACGGATGAGCTATTGCTTCGGCCCGGATCTCCATTTTATTGTGAACTAACGGATAAGTATAGGCCGGATTGTTAAATGCAAACCCTCCCAGAGAATTCAATAGTTCGATCTTGCCAACTATTTCAACCCAGTTGTCAAATTTATTTTTATATTTCTCTTTCCATTGTTCAAGCTTCAACATGCACTGGATGTCATAAAGCAGGAAACCATTTAAAAAGACGACAACGACAAGGTTCAGGCGTTGATCAAACAGCGATGACAATTTTGCAAGCTGATGAATGCCGTTGCCGGCATGTGTTACTTCATTCTTAAGATCGGAAAGTAACTGAGACCCGCCGGTTTCTATTTTGCCAAACATGCGTAGAATGCTGGCATATTGTTCCAGTATCGCTTGTTTTTTGGTAAGCAGTTTATGCTGCGTTGCTATGTAACCGGAAAATGAGATGATGATAACGTAAGAAATAGCGAGGCATATAAGCAAAGGGCCAATTTTATCTGTATCCAAATAATAATAAAATGCCCAGATATTAAAAACAGGTACCGCAAACCGAACAACCTGAAGCCATTTCATCTGAACCATCTTGTTTTTCTCCTGCAGCCAGGTTTTGATATCGCGGAGATTCCCTTCTTTTTCTTCGTTTAAAAGACCATGAGCCATAATTAGAAGTCGCGCGTCAGTTTGCGCAGACATTGTTTTGACAGCCTGCTGATAAGAGTTAATTTGTTCTTCTGTCATTAATGGTTTCTGCAACGCTGAACTTAGCACTTCGCTACCATGTGAGGTGGTAGTTCTGTTGATCAAACCATACAGAGAGCCGGATCCAAAAATATCCAGATCGCCGGTATAATTATGCGGATCAAGAAATTTTCCACCGTTGTCAAATTGATTCGGGCCACCGCCTAATATTTTCAATTCGTTTAGCGTAACATAAATCAGTTTTTCGGCGAACCTTTTTCTGTCCTGAAACCTGAAAGCCAGCCGTACAGATATAATAAAAACGATCAGAGTAACGACTGATCCCGATATGATGATATCATCTGATTTTTTGACCGCACTATAAACAAGGTAGCAGGTCAGTACAAAGGAGACAAACCGGAATATAGAAATAATTCCAAGAGTCCTGGTAAGCTGATGCAGCGTTTCTATATATTTTGATAAATGTTCGCTGTAAACTTTTTCGGGTGATGTCATTAAACAAAGATTACCGGATGATTGAAAGAAAGACTTTTAAGAAATGTTGGTTAAACTTTTAAACCAGTGATGAACGCATAAGTACCTGTACCGTTTCAGGGGATTGTTGTTTTAATACAACTGTCATGTTCGCGGTCAGATTTTGAAGTACTTCATCTTTATAATGCCTGATCGTTAGCAGCCGGAGATTTTTTTCAACAGTCACTTCGAAAAATTCAGATGCTGCCAAAGCCAGGTTTTGTATTTTGTCCTCACGGTCATCCATGCAAATATGAACTGTTACAGCGCCGGTTTGGATTAAACGCGGTTCAATTTTAATTTCTTCGAATAAATGATATAGCCGCCCGATCAGTTTTTCTCCTACAAAAGAAAAATCGTTTGAATGTAAGTGCATCAATACCTGTTCATGTTTGATAACGACAATCGGTGGCAAAGATGGCCTGCTCCTGTTATGGATCACTGTACCGGCTAACGATTTATCCAAAAAACATTTCACATACAGTGGGATGTTTTTATTCTGCAATGGTTTGATTGTTTTTGGATGAATAACCTGAGCTCCATAATAAGCCATTTCAATTACCTCGTCATAATTCAATTCACTCAATACTATGGCGTCCGGAAATGTCTTGGGGTCTGCATTCATTACCCCTTCAACATCTTTCCAGATAGTGAGGTCATCTGCATTCATCATATTTGCAAACACTGCAGCTGAATAATCACTTCCTTCTCTTCCCAGTGTGGTACTCTCATTCTGCTGTGTTGCACCAATAAATCCCTGGGTAACAATTATTCCCGTTTTTTCTAAAACGGGTGCAACAATTTCATTAACTCTGGCGGTCGTAAAATTCCAGTCGATGGCGCCATCTCTGAAACTATCATCGGTTCTTATTACATCCCTCACGTCGAGCCATTGGTTTCCAATGCCTGCTTCATTGAACCATGCACTGACAAGGCATGATGACAGCAACTCACCTGCGCAAACTACCTGGTCATAATAATAATCATAACTTCGAACGGGTTTATCGTGCAGTAACCACTCAACCTCGGTAAAAAAATCTGATAACCTTTTGATTGCTTCATTATAGTGGGTAACCAACAGATATTTCGCGATGTTCAGGTGATTGTTCTTTACCGCATTAAATAATTGTAAAGCTTCCTCTTTATTTCCTGCATAAAATGATTCAGCTACTTTTTCCAGGGCATTTGTTGTTTTTCCAAGGGCAGAAATAACGATAATAAGTTTATGTTCCTGAAACGACCTCACAATCTCTCCCGCATTCTGAATTCTTTCCATTCCGTTTATACTGGCCCCACCGAATTTAAATACTTTCATTTTTACCTTTGATTGATAGCCGGTAAATGTCGTAAATATTCTCCTGGCTATTTTGAGAAAACTGATTTTTTTGAAGTGGATCACGGGATAAGTATATATACCGGTTTCAACCATTACATTTGTTACCTATTTTAAATCTGTCGGCTTATGAATAATCTTAACAGAAAAGTGTATACGCTTGATGAATTTACTATTCACCAAACAAAAGGATTTCCGAATGCCACCGGGGAATTGAGTGGGCTGTTGCGGGATATTGGCCTTGCTGCAAAAAGGGTGAATGTCGAAGTAAATAAAGCGGGGCTGGTCGATATTCTTGGCAATGCAGGCAGTATCAATGTGCAGGGAGAAGATGTAAAAAAACTCGATCTTTTTGCAAACAGCCAGTTTATGGGGGTTTTGGAGCATGGGATAAGTTGCGCAGGCATTGTGAGTGAAGAATTGACTGACTATGTTGCATTTGATGATGAAGTCAATAAGGCATCAAAATACGTTTGCCTGTTCGATCCACTTGATGGCAGCGGGAACATCGACGTCAATGTCGCAATTGGAACCATATTCAGTGTTTACAGAAGAGTTTCACAGCGTGGCGAACTGGCCCGGGCCGAAGATTTTCTGCAGCCAGGTATTAACCAGATCGCTGCCGGATACATAGTCTATGGATCATCTACCATGCTGGTTTACGCAACCCGGAGAAGTGTGAATGGATTTACACTTGACCCTTCAATCGGTGAATTTTGTCTCAGCCATCCAAATCTTACATGCCCGGAAAAAGGCAGTATTTATTCGGTTAACCACGGGAGTTTTTTTGAATATGAACCCGGTGTGCAGAGATATATCGATCTTTGCCAGAGAAAGAAAATTTCGGAAGGGGGACCATACACCCAGCGTTATTGC
>Ga0193752_1000403_pt1 | contig 42539 bp, 33 predicted proteins | sample H1c1metaG_FD_144924 | JGI IMG/M metagenome (GOLD analysis project Ga0193752, IMG submission 144924) | Soil microbial communities from a riparian zone of the East river system, Colorado, United States - H1c1 | ecosystem: Environmental > Terrestrial > Soil > Riparian zone | place: USA: East River...
TTTATTATATTCTCTCCGTCGAATTGCTTATTGTATTGAAAGTTGTGCTGGTTCTTATTGCATTGGAGCCTGGAAGAGAGATTATAAAAATGGGATTCCGTAGCGCCATCCAGCACAAAAACCGACTCTGCCCCCTCCTTGGTGGAGTCCTCGACCAAACGAATCGGCTGGCCTGCATCTATGAAAAACTCAGTGAGCTGCATACCCGGCATGTCAACCGATTTTACAAACCCCGATGCCAAGCCTGGCTCATCAAACTGAAATCGGAAGTCGGTGTAGCGTTCCGAAGAAAACACCATTTTTTCTTCAGTGTTTGCAAAAGTATCGCTCAAGTTTCCCAGATTAATTTTATCCATTTTTCAACATTTAGAATCCGTTTGCCTCAACAGTCACGCTCCTCTTTTGCTAGAAATTTGCCTAAAAATAAAAATTATGGAAACACTTCAAATCAAAAGAGTACGAATTGCGAAAAAAGCGGTATCAACTGTTAAAAAAGGGAATAAACTGAAATGGCTTTGGCTATTTTTTTACCCCTTGGGCGTCTACCAGGTCTGGCGAAGTAAAAAATGGATTGGACTAAAACTTATGTACACGGTATTGGGTTTACCCTTATTTCTCCTGGTATATGGATATGCAGCACTCGTGATCTTTGCCTCCTTCCTCCCCTCCCTGGATCGCACTGTTGGGCAGCGACATGACAGAACTGTCGTCAACAGTGAAGGAAACTACTCCACCACCTTTGTCAAGACCTCTGCTGAGACCAACGGCGCCTATGAATTGGTGAAAGTAGAGCTGGAGCCTTATGGTGGCAATGGGTGGCATTATCACAGCAGGTTTGAAGAATCGTTTAGTGTGCTGGAAGGCGAAGCAAGGATCGGCCAGGATGGCGAAAGGGAAGTGTTGCTGAAAAAAGGGGAGTCAGCAACAGCGTCGAAGAAAGAGATGCACCATTTTACAAATGCTCTTAAAGAGAAATCTGTGTTGCTTGTAAAAATCGCGCCTGCGGGGGGACTGGAAAAATCCATAAGAGTGGCTTATGGCCTGATAAACGATGGTTTACTCAGAAACGACATGACAAAGAATCCCTGGCATATGGCCTTGCTGCTTGGCTACAGCGAAACCTACCTGCCAGAAATACCTTCGTGGTTTCAGGAACCTTTAGTAAATGCACTAGCAAAGATTGCTCAATGGAAAGGTGAGGATAAGGATTTGTACAAATATTTTCAATAGGGTCCAGCCAAGGGCGATGTTAATCCGTACCCAAAAAATAGTCGCTGGGGCTCAACTGCCGGGAAGGGAATTTTGTACCTGAAAATGATAATTTACTCTCACACGCAGCGTTGATATCATAAAATCGTCCATCAAATACAGCATAATAGCTATCTTCTTTTCTGCCATTTATTGAATATTTGACAAGTGAAACTGCTGGCACCTTTTTTCCAGAACATTCCTTGACGATACGTAGAACAAAAGATAATTCACTACTACTGCGGGCCCGGCAGGAAGCAGGTTGTTGACCGATAAGACTCGCAAAAAGCTGGTGACATTCCCTGGATTCATTAACCAAAAGTCATGATGAAAAACTCACTTTCTTCCTGCTCCGTTCTTTCCATTTTGATTCTATTTCTTCTAAACGCCGGTACTTCCTTCGGCCAGGCTCAACGAACCATTTGGCTTACATCTCTGGATTTGGAAAAAATGCACCAGACCTCCGGCAAGCCAAAAATATATACCGACACCAGCAGGGCATCAATCTCGATTGCAAACCAAACATTCAAAAACGGCCTGGGAACGATCGCTAAAAGCCTGATCTGGCTGGAAGTTAAAAAAGGCGTTCAGCAATTTGCGGCATCCGTGGGCATCGATGACTCGAGCAATAAAGAGAACGCTGCAAATTATAATTTCCAGGTTTTTGGCGACGGCCGTAAGCTGTGGGAATCCGGGGCGATGAAGTACGGCGATCGTGCTAAAAAGATCGAGGTTGACATACATGACGTACAATTGCTGCTTCTAATGGTTGTGTGTGCTGAAAACAGCCGTCATATCCAGGGCGATTGGGCAGAAGCGCGATTTGTCGGGACAGGTACTGTACCGGTTGTAACAGGCCCTCCTGCTGAAGAAACCGTTATACTCACTCCAAAACCCAGAGCGGCACCCCGGATCAATGGACCTAAATTGTATGGCTGTCGTCCCGGTAGTCCTTTTTTGTATCGCATACCCGCTACTGGTATAAGGCCAATGAAGTTCTCTTCCAGGAATCTGCCCGCAGGACTTAAACTTGATCCAGCCAGCGGAATTATTACCGGGTCACTGGAAAAACGCGGCGAATACAACGTCGTATTGAAATCTGAGAATGATAGTGGAACAGATTCACGAAATCTGAAAATTGCATGCGGCGACAAACTGGCGCTAACCCCTCACATGGGCTGGAACGATTGGTATGCGCATTATGACAGGATAACGGACCACATGATGCGGGAGGCTGCAGACATTCTTATTTCCACAGGCATGGCGGACGTGGGATACAACTATGTGAATATTGATGATTGCTGGATGAATGCAGAAAAGCATCAGGACAGCGGTCGCATTGGGCCCGCACGGGATAAAAGCGGGAACATCTTACCGAATTCATACTTCCCGGATATGAAGGAGTTGACCGATTATATTCATGGTAAGGGACTCAAGGCAGGAATCTATACTTCGCCCGGTTCTGCAACATGTGCGGGCTTTACGGGCAGTTACCGGCATGAAGCACAGGACGTGCGGCAATTTGCCAATTGGGGATTTGACTTTCTAAAATATGATTTCTGTTCTTATGGTAAGGTGCTCGGCAGCAAACCATACACGAGTGAAATGCATCAAAAGCCTTATCGGCTGGTAGGCTCCTTGCTGAAAAACCAGAAAAGAGACATCATTTATAATCTATGCCAGTATGGTATGGACAGTGTTTGGCAATGGGGTGCGAAAGTCGGTGGGCAATCCTGGCGCACGGCTGGTGATTTGGGATTTGGCCTTGATGGCATATTTGAAGTTGCCTTGAAAAATGCTGAAATAGGCAGATGGAACAAACCCGGCGAATGGAACGATCCTGACTATTTACAGATCGGGTATGTTGGAAGTGCCTTTCAGACAGGGCTACCTGAAACGACCAGCTTAACGCCTACCGAACAATATTCTTTTATGTCTTTGTGGTGCCTGCTCGCCGCCCCCTTAATTTATAGCGGCGACCTTACAAAACTGAATGATTTCACATTAAACATACTCTGTAACCCTGAAGTAATAGACATCAACCAGGATCCATTAGGCAAATGCGCAACAGTTGTTACTCTTTCGGAGAACACATTCATTATGATAAAGAATATGGAAGACGGCAGCAGGGCGATCGGTTTATGCAATAAGGGGGAATGGCCTGAGAACATCACTGCGCGTTGGACTGATTTGAATATTGAGCCAAACCAGCGTCTTCGTGATGTTTGGCGCCAACAGGACCTGGGAAGTTTCCAGAACGACTTTTCAACCAGGGTACCGCGGCATGGAGTGGTACTGATTCGCACCGCCCCGGGGAATAAATAGTGGTATGTTCAATTAAATAGTAGGTAATCCGAGGTATACATAACGGCATTTCGCTTTGGCGCTCATACTCAAAAAGATATTGTAAATGTTCCATTATTTTTGACAGATGATACATGACTTGATCTTCAAAAATATATCTAAGCACATTGACCTTGACGAAAAAGAAGTGAACGTTTTTACGGGATTAATTACAAAGAAGAATGTATCAAAAAAAACTTTGATTTTAAGAGAAGGACAAGTTTGTAAATACATAAATTTTGTTAATAGCGGAGCATTAAGAGCCTATCATGTAGACAAAGAAGGCAAGGAAGCGACAATAATGTTTGCAGTAGCCGATTGGTGGGTAACCGATATGTTTTGCTTTTTGAACGAAAAGCCAGCGATGATGTATATAGAAGCAATCGAGGACAGTTGCATATTTCAATTGAGTAAAGAACGTTTGGAAAAATTATATTCCAATGTGCCAAAGTTTGAGAGGTTTTTCAGAATACTTATGCAGAACGCTTACACAAGAGAGCAATTAAGAGTGATTGAGAATTTGTCATTGTCAGCAGAAGACAGGTATGATAGTTTTCTGAACAAATATCCACATATTGCCAATGCTGTTACTCAAAAACAAATTGCCTCCTACTTAGGCATCACACCTGAATTTTTAAGTGCGATCAGGAAAAATAAAAGCAAAAGAACTTCTTAATCTACCTTAACTCCTGAGCGAAAACTTCGACCGTCCTTTATGATATTAAAAATTTACAACCATGCTCATACTAATTGCAGGACCATACAGGAGCGGCACAAATGATGATGCGACCTTAATGCAGCAAAACTTAAACAAGCTTGAATCTGTTGCATTACCATTATTCAGAAAGGGACACGTTCCGGTGATTGGGGAATGGGTTGCTTTGCCATTAATTCATCTTGCGGGCTCTACCAAAACTGGTGACGAAGCGTGGGTGGAAGTTCAGTATCCAATCGCTCATAGACTTCTGGAAAAATGTGACGCGGTTCTTCGTATCCAGGGCGCTTCAAAAGGAGCGGATGAGGATGTGAGAATAGCTACGGAACGAGGATTAAAAATTTACTACAGTTTAGAAGATGTACCTAATGCAGAATAACAAATATGGAATTATTCCTTTTTATCAGAACGATATATAACAGGAAGACTCCAATTGTATTTTACTGCTATCAACCGGACAAGGACAATTATCGATATGCAGATTGCGTCGAGGACCGATCCCGGTAAACTCATTTTTAGGAGAGCAAAGTATAGAATCCCGCCAAAAATACAGGCCGTAGCATAAATCTCCTTATGAAAGATGTGGGGAATTTGGTTTAATGTTATGTCTCTTATCAAGCCACCAAAGCAGGCTGTTATTGCTCCAAGGGCAACACACAATCCCGGAGAGAAGTCAAAATCAATTCCCTTATGAATTCCAAGCACAGTAAAAAAACCAATGCCTATCGAATCAAACAAGAGTAAGATCCTGCCGTAATCTTTGATCCGTTTATAAAACAATATAGCAATGGACGCGCTGAGGAAAATTACAATACTGTAATTATTAGAACGCATCCAGGCGACGGGGAAATCACCAATGATCACATCACGAATAGTTCCGCCTCCAATTGCAGTAATAAAGGCGATGATAAAAATTCCAAAAATATCAAGCTTTTTTTCCATTGCCGCAAAGACGCCTGAAACGCTAAAAGCCGCAGTTCCTAATATATCAATCAAAGTGAAAACCTCGCTTTTCATATAAAGCTGCTTGGTGCTATTTGCCAGCAAGGATCAAAAATAATGAACCAAATACTCCTTTACCCTAATTTCTTTATAGTCGCCTTCGCACTTTAGAAATAGCCTTGGATAAGTAGCGTTTAGTTGAAAGATGTTTTTGCAGAAGTAAAAATTTCACTAAATTCAAAAAATAAACCCGCGAATATGCATAAAATGCTCGTTCTGTCTTTAGTCATTCTTGTTATAGCATTCTGTTCTCTAAGTTTTACTGACGAACCGAAATTTAAGAATCTAAAAGTGTTAGACAAGAACATCAGTAATGATGAACTGGAAATAATCATGAAACAATTTAAGACTGCTTTGGGCGTCAAATGCAGTTTTTGTCACATCGAAAGCAAAACAGATCCTAAGAAGCTGGATTTTGCAAGTGATGAAAAAGAGCACAAAGATATTGCGCGGGGTATGATGCGAATGACGAAACGTATTAACAGAAAATATTTCAAGGACGATAAGGAAGGGAAGATCACCTGTTATTCCTGCCACAATGGAGCAGAAGAGCCAAAAGATCCTCCTAAGGAAACACTTGATGATTAATAATCTGCCGACCGGATCGAAGGGATCAACCCGCAATTCAAGCCCCTGTCAGATCTCAAAATATCCACTCATGTCAACCCACAAAAGAGTCGCTGTCCAAACTCCCGTAGAATTCTAAAAAATTCGGGATCATTGTTGTCAATTCCCCTCACTAAATTCAATGGTCAACTATTAAAAATATCACGATCAATGTAAGAATTTGATATGTTTCCTGAATAACTTTTTTTGGTCTTCAAATTCTTTACTTCGAAAATTTCCCACGCGTTTGCATCAAACAAAAAATATTCTATAGAAAGAAATTTCTATAGTTTTTGCTCATAATAATGAGATAAAAGTATTTTTTCAATACCTTTTAACTTATAACGGAGATATGTATGGAAGAAAGAGTCGCTTTCAGGAAAGAGGAAATTCATGGCCAATCCTTAAAGAGAAGAAGCTTTGAGTGAATTTTGCTCAAACTTATGGGTAAGCTTATCTTATACTTTACAAATAGAACATCATGAACAAGAATAAAAACCTAATTCGGGATCGTCGGTCGTTTTTGAAAAATTCAGGCATTGCCTTGATCGGCAGTACACTTGCTTATCATTCCAGTGTATCGGCTCCATTGGGTAATACAAAAAAACCTACACTTAAAGTTGGCCTGATTGGTTGTGGTGGCAGAGGAACAGGTGCTGCCTTGCAGGCATTGCAAGCCGACCCCGATGTGGTGTTAACCGCCATGGGTGATGTTTTTCAAGATCGATTAAACGAGTCGTACCAGGAGCTCATTAAAGAAGTTAAGGACAAGGTGAAAGTAGACAATCAAAATAAGTTTGTCGGTTTTGACGCCTATTTGAAGGTTATCCAATCGGGCGTAGATGTTGTGTTATTAACTACTCCTCCCGCATTTCGGCCAGATCATTTAATTGCGGCAATCGATGCCGGCAAGCATGTTTTTTGCGAAAAGCCCGTTGCTGTTGATGCCCCAGGGGTGCGTAAAGTTTTAGCTGCCGCAAAAAAAGCACAGGAGAAAAAGCTTTCCTTAATTTCCGGTTTCTGCTTTCGGTATGACTTAGCCAACCGGGCGTTTTTTGAAAAGATTTTGAAAGGTGACATCGGCGACATCAAAACGGTATCAACGTTTCGTAATGGAGGAGAACTTTGGTATAAACCCCGGCAGGAGAACTGGTCAAACATGACCAATCAAATGCGTAACTGGTACTATTACAATTGGCTTTCCGGGGATTTTCTCGTTGAAATGGCCGTTCACAGTTTAGATTTGATGTCGTGGGCCATGGGCGACAAAATACCTCTTAAAGCAACCGGCACGGGTGGTCGACAGGTCCGGGTGGATGATAAGTACGGTAACATATATGATCATTTTGCCCTGGAGTTTGAGTATGCGAATGGTGCTAAAGGATTTCACTTTGCCCGGCAGCAGGAAAAAACATCACATCGCAACAGCGTTGATATTCTGGGTACAGACGGTTCTGGATTGATAAACGTCGGCAGTAAGCTGGAAATCACCGGGAAACATCCCTGGCAATATACAGGTCCTAAAAACGACATGTATCAAACGGAGCACGATGAACTTTTTGCTTCGATACGCAATGGCAAGCCGATGAATGACGGTGAGTGGATGGCTAACAGCACTATGATTGGCATTTTAGGCCGGATGGTCGCTTATACCGGACAAACAATAACTTGGGAAGAAGCTTTAAATTCCAATGAAACTCTAGGACCCAGAACTGAGGATTATACCTGGGATCTTAACTGGAAAGGTCCTCCCATTGCTAAACCGGGTATTTCGCAGTTTAGTTGATGATTTTTCTAAAAATATCCCGAAATGAGATTGATCATAAAAATTGCACTTTTTGTCTTTTTTATATTAAACCACAATTGCTTTCTGCGTGCACAATCCATTGTGTTCGGTAGTGAACAGCAACTTAGCCAGCTTAGGCCAGGTTCAAAGAACAAAGAGAATCCAGTGAACTGGGTGAACGTGAATACGGATCCCGATACCTGGAAAAAAAATAACGATTTACTGATATGTAGGGGTAAGCCCATTGGGGTTATGCGGTCAGAAAAGCAATACGAGAATTTTATCCTGCAGATAGAATGGAAGCATATGGAAGCCGGTGGTAATTCGGGTGTGTTTGTATGGAGCGACGCCAGGCCGGATGCGGATTCCCGTTTACCAGGAGGAGTTGAAGTGCAAATGCTGGAACTCGACTGGGTCAATCAGAACGTAAGTGACGGAATAAAACCACCCATTGCATACGTACATGGTGAACTTTTCGGAGTGGGGGGCGTAGAAACTGTTCCGGATAATCCCAGGGGGACCAGGAGTAAGTCAAATGAAAACCGATGCAAGGGAAAAGGGGAATGGAATAGTTATACGGTTGTATGCGTGGATGGTGTTATTAAACTTTCGGTAAACGGCAAGTTCGTAAACGGCATCAGCAAGTCAACCGCCAAAAAAGGCTATCTGTGCCTGGAATCAGAAGGCGCTGAAATTCAATTCCGTAACCTAAAAATTATAGAGCTTCCGTGAAAGGATTAGATTGAGGGCATATCACCAGACGGTTAAGATGAATTGAAGAAGCATTTAATCTGGAAGTCTGGTATTGACTATAAGCGACGCCTTTGACGCCCTTTAACAGAGTTTTGAGTACATATCCAAATTCAAATCAATCAGCGGACAATAACTGCATGAAAAGTTAACCGATCCATATCACGGTGGGGTAATGTCTATTCTTCATTCCGTTCTCAGGCTCTTTACGGGATTTGCTAATGCCGCCTTTATCGATTGAAAGCTTACCGTTAATAAAGTTATGAGTAATGCCAGCAGCGATGCAAATACAAACACCATCCAGCTGATATCGATCCGGTAATCATAATTGCTTAGCCAGCTATCGAGGTAAGCCAGGGACATATCGCCGATCACGTGTATAATCCTGTGGATACGCTCTTTTCAAAAGCAGACGTAGTGATCTTAGTTGCCTTCGCCGGCAGATGATCGCCACCAACGTATTCAATAATGTGATAGAGACAGAACTGGATGACTACCTTCTGCCTTTTCTACCACCCGTAAAATCGATCGGTGAACATGCATAAAGACCCTGAAGGAAAAGTTGCTTTTATTACTGGCGCCGCCCATGGTCAGGGTAGAGCCACTGCCATTGCACTGGCAAAACAAGGCGTGAATATCGTCGCCTACGATATTGCTCAAACGATCAGCTATCCCGGTTACGAACTGGGTTCTGAAACGGAACTGGATAAGCTGCAGGAAGACTGTAGAGAAATCGGCATGCGATGCAGGGCATTTATCGGTGATGTTCGTGTCGATGACGACATACAAAGGGCGGTGAACTTCACCAAAGAAGATTTCGGCGGTGTCGATATTCTATTCAATAATGCAGGCATCTGTGCCTATGGCCCCGTACTGGAACTCAAGGAGGAGGAATGGGATATTATGATCGATATCAACCTGAAAGGGCCATGGATGGTGGCGCGAAGGATTATCCCCCTGATGATCTCACAAAAATCCGGAGTCATTATCAATAACTCTTCTATAGCAGGTTTGCGCGGGATGAACAGGTTGAGTCATTATGCTGCGTCCAAGTGGGGACTCACCGGATTGACCAAATCATGGGCCATCGAACTTGCACCTTTCAATATCAGGGTTATTTCCATTCATCCTACTGGCGTCAACACACCCATGAACGATGGACTTGCAAAATTGGAAGGTCTTAATCCCCAGGAAGTGGCTGAACGGAGCGCGGGTAATCTGATCAATGTGCCCTGGGTGGAGGCTGAGGATGTAGCACATGCAGTGGTATTCCTGTCGTCTGATCAATCTAGGTATTTGACGGGTTCACAATATGTGCTCGATGCAGGGCTTTTAAGCCGATGATTCGCACCCCGTGGTTGCTCTTATCAAAAGAATGACAGCATTTTCTGACACCCTCATCGGGACTATGCTCTCTCAGCAATAAGAGCATTTACAAGAAAGCCAAACCCCGCAAGAAACAAAACAGCATGTATTGCGTGGGAGTATTCCCAACTTTGACGAAGTGATTCCCAATTCCCAGGTAACGAGGTCCAATTGTGCTTCCGCCGCCTGGAACGCCTGTCTATGATAAATGAATGCGACTCCCGGAATGTGAAGGAATTTGATTAGAAAGCCTTCCATCGCCTCTTCGCAATTGATAAAATGTATGAACTCAATACCCTCTTCCGTCTAAATTAAAATATTTTGCCAGGTAACTAAGCACTATCCATTCTCCATTATCACCTGCATTTAACTCCTTCGCATAGTAGGCAAGGCAATATTTACAATACTGCCGTCAAGGGTTGCCATAAAGGTTACATAAACACCATGCCATCCTCGAACCCCTTGTCAATCACTTACTACAACATTTCCATACATTTGCAGCTTTTTAATCAGCCAACCTCGTATAATATGTTCGGGAAAATCACAACCAAATTAAAACATTGGTTACCTCTTTTAATTCCTTCGCAAAAAGTTCTAAAAAAAACGGGGCTCGCCATATTAGTATCAAGTCTTCTTTTTTTCATTATTCCGCTATCGGTTAAAGTATACGACAGCATGAGCATCGCCCTCATCGCTTCTTATTTTCTCGTGTATATCCTCTACGGTGCTTTCATTTCCTGGCTAATCGGTTTGCTGATAAAAACGGTAGGTCGTATGCCCCTAATTTTAATTATTGCATTGCTACTTGCTTTCTTTGCCGCATTTAATCACTTCCACCTGCCCACCGTATATGGTTGGACAATACTGGTGTTTCTTTTCATCTTTCCATCGCTTTTCGCATATGGTATGTATAAATTAAGAAACGAAGGGTTGTTTCCTATAAAAGGTTTCATACGGCTTCGGACCTTCATCGTCTTGTTAATCGGGACTACCGGAATCATCGCCGGAATACTGCTGTTTTTTTACAAGGGCCCCCAATCATCGCCTGTAAAAAACTTTAGATTGCTTGGCAATTTGCCCCGTCCGATTTCCGCCCCGGATCCCTCCAGACCCGGAAATTATCAGGTGGGTGTGTTGCATTATGGCAGCGGTAAGGATAAACGCAGGGATGACTACGGGAAGGGCGCCGACATAAAAACACCGGTTGTAGATGGTTCTGTATTATTAAAGGACTGGAAAGGCATCTCAGGAAAACTGCGCACATGGTATTTCGGATTCGACAATACGAGGTTGCCATTGAATGCCATCGTATGGTATCCTAAAGATTTGCACAGCAAGGCTCCACTCGTTATCATCGTTCACGGTAACCATCTCGCGCAGGATTATTCTGAAAGCGGTTATGCTTATTTGGGAGAGCTGCTTGCAAGTAAAGGGTATATAGTAGCATCCATCGACGAAAATTTTCTGAACATCAGCATCACCGATATTTCCTTTGCCGGTGGAGAACTGGAAAACGAAAATGCTGCACGCGGTTGGATGATGTTAAAACATCTTGAACTTTGGCGCAAATGGAGTGATGACCCTTCCAGTATATTTTACGGCAAGGTCGATACCAGCAAGGTTGCACTCATCGGCCATTCCAGGGGTGGAGAAGCTGTTGGACATGCTGCGCTTTTTAACAGGCTTCCCTTTTTTCCGGACGATGCCAGAGAAAAATTCGATTTCAATTTTAATATCCGCGCATTTATCGCTATCGCACCTGTTGATGGACAGTATAAGCCTTCCGGAAAACTTACTCCATTGAGAGACATTAATTATTTCGTTATTCATGGCAGCCATGATATGGATATGGCTTCATACGGGGGACTTGGAACTTACAAAAGAATAACATACTCGCCAGGCTTCGACGGACTCAAAGCAGGATTATATTTTCAGCTTGCCAATCACGGACAGTTCAACAGTTCCTGGGGGAGACAAGATTTTACTCCTCCTTATTTAAACCGGTATAATGAAACGCAACTGATGGATCAGAAGGATCAGCAGCAAGTGGCAAAACTGTATCTGACTTCATTCCTTGAACTAACGTTAAGGGATAGCCTGGTGTACAAACCAATCTTCATGGATTACAGGTATGCAAAGCAATGGCTGCCAAATGTTATTTATCTCAACCAATTTGAAAGCAGTAAGAAAGTTTTCCTACTGGATTTTGAAGAAGACATGAATTTGTCTTCTGGGAGTGTCGCTGAGGTTCGAATCACATCAAAGAACCTGAGTGTATGGCGTGAGCAGCAGCACAAATTGCTGTTCGGACAGGAGCTTTCAAAAGCAGCGTATATAGGGTGGGACAGAAGTGAAAACGATTCCCTTTTAGCAGAATATTCTATTAACATTCCTGATAGCCTGCCCCAGGGAAGAGACGATAAACTGTTTGTATTCTCACTGGCAGAAAGTGAAGAAAGTGCGGCATTCAAACCCAAAGGGAAAACACCACAGATGGTGAGGAAGCTGGAGGAAAAAAATAAAAAAGATGCAAGAAAAGATTCACTTGCAAACGAAAAACAGCCAATCGACTTTACGATCGAATTCAATGATAAGAAAGGTGAAAAAATAAGTTTTTTGTTAAGCGACTGTAGCTATTTGCAGCCACCAATTAAAAGAAATCTTATGAAATTTGAATTCTTGAATGAAGGTGAGGATGCAGAAAGTATTCCTTCAACCTTCTACTTTGATTTGGCATCTTTAAAATTACGAAACCCCGGATTCGATATGAAATCGCTTAGCCATATTCGTTTTATTTTTGACAAGCGAAAATCCGGCGTGATCATTCTTGATGACCTCGGATTTATGAGCAGGTAAATGTAATCAAACCGGCCGAACCAATGGTTTTCGAACTGATTGCCGCTCCTGCGCTTCATTTTACTGCAACAAGTCAATAAAAACCCGGCCAAAATGAAATCGATATTATTGAGTGCCTTGACGGCGACATTGATGATATCAAGAAGCTCGCCGGTCCAAAATGATAACGGGAAGTATTATGAGTTGATCTCTTCAGCGGACGTATCGTCATTTCAGCGAGATCATATGAAGTCGCTCAGTTTCTTTAAGACTGCATTTCAAGAGTTTCCTAAATATGTCAAAGATCGGGAACGAGTTCGTGCGTTAAGGCAGCCGCGATTGCTAAGGACAATTCCTTTGCGAAGGACCAGGTAGGTATCTTACTCTCTCATGCGACGAGTGTTGATGCCGATACCTACTATGAGTTGAAGAAAATTTCAGAAGATAGTTCTGTGAGCGCACTGGAAAATATTTCCGGTTGGAAAGACCTGATTCATGTTTACAATGACAGCGTCATTCAGTCAGGTCCAAAATATATGAAAGCTTTGTCTGACAAGTTAGATACGCTTTTTGATGACGACCAGACTGTTCGACTTAGGATCGATTCATTATTAAAAACATCTGACAAAGCGAGCCACCAGACTGAAATTGACTCCCTCGCATCTCTGGCTATGAACCGTGATGCCTTGCAATCTGTTTTTGTGGAAGAAATAATTGACAGCTTGGGCTGGCTCCCAATTGGCGTGATAAATGCCAAAGCAAATGCCGCACTATTCCTGGCCATCCAGCATGCAGACGAAAAACCTCATTTGCAAGAGAGAATGCTTCCGATTTTGAAAGCGGCTGCCGAAGAGGGTAAAACGCGATCTACGTACTATGCAATGCTTGCTGACAGAGTACAGTTTCGAAACTCGGGCCAACAGAAATACGGATCTCAGGTTTTTTATGACAAAGACCACAATCCTATGCCAAAGACGCTGGCAGATACTAAAAATTTAAACCGACTTCGCGCATCAATGGGTATGGTCCCAATGGAGGCCTATCTTCAGGCAATCAAACAACGTTGATGATCGTGGAACTATACTGATGATTTTATGAACAAATTACACTGGCTTGCCTTGCTACAAGTCTCCACCGCCCATCTAGTTTGATCCATATATTAGTATAACGCCTGTTAATTGTCTTTCCAGCATCGGGAGATTTCCCTTTTGGTACCACGATCTCTTTACCCATTAACACAGCAGTATTCCCATGTATTTGTACCGCCTCGCATATTCGTTGGAACGAACCGTAGGTAACAGCTCCAGTACGAATTCTATTAGCTCTATCAATTTCATTAAAAGGATTAGTAACCATAAAGTCTTTTGTCCAGTATTTATCCATTTCCTTTAGATCCCCGCTCAAAACTGCAGCCGCATGCAGGCTATCTAGTTTTCTCACCTCTGTTTCAATCGATTTTTTCAAATTCACCGTTTGGGCGGAAACAAGATTGAAACCTCCAACAATTACAAATAGCGTGATTAAGATTGAATTTTTCATAAGCGTAAAGTAACGTTTCCCCCAATGATATCATTTATTATCTCCTCCACAACTTGGGAGTTTTTGTAGTCGTTTCAGGTCCGAAGTTCTTTATGTGTTTCTGTAAAATGACCCGTTAGATCCCGGGATGAAGATCCTAACTCCGAATACGGATGAATTAGGTTCATTATCCTCTTCCCCTCACCTCAACTGCAAAAGAGGTATTTGGTGGAAATTTCCTGCGTCTTGCTCAACTGAAGAAAAAGTATGATCCCAATAACCTTTTCATCTTAATCAAAATATTCTGCCATGCCAGGCAAAACCCGATTGCTTTAACAAGGGCGCTCAGAACCTGGTGAGTCGCTTACGGTTTAATACACGCCCAAAAAACCACTCTTTATTGATTTGCAACTAAGTAACTTTTTTAAAAACCGGAAAAGTCGGGAAATTTGCCGAATGTCGTTACTTTTGCACCCGATGAAGATCGCTGCTATTATTATGGCATTGCTGGTTTTGGCGCTCAGCTCTTTACCCTGTATGGATCGGGCAGCTTTTGCGAAATCCACCGCGAAGGCTAAAACTGTTGTTCATCAAATAGATAAGCACCACCAGCAGGAAGACCACAATGATGACTGTTCTCCATTTTGCTCCTGCAATTGCTGCGCGGGCTTTTCAATAAATCATCAGGTACCCACAGTCGGTAAGCAGTTCTCTCTTACTCTGAACAAATCTTTGTCATTCTATAATGTGGGTATCGTTGAAATCTCCCTTCCAGTCTGGCAGCCTCCCCAATTAGTTTAATTCTGTTTATTACAATTTGGTAGTTACTCTGTTGCCGTCTCCGTTTGTATCGAGACATTCAACGTGATCATTCACCTGTAATTCCAACTGGAGAAGTAGGCCGAGTGAGCTGAAGAAAGGCTTACTTCCTTATTCACCGGCACCATAATTTTTTGTTTCAATGACTGTATCGTGTTCATACTATGATCTATCAAACCACTATTTGACATGCTAAACAGAATAATTCACTTTAGTATAAAGAATAAACTCATAATTGGCGTAATGACCCTTGCACTCATTATCTGGGGCTTATGGAGTGCCAGTAAATTGCCGGTTGACGCCTTACCCGATGTAACCAACAACCAGGTGCAGGTTATTACCCGCGCTCCAACGTTAGCAGCCCAGGAAGTCGAACAATTTATTACCTATCCGGTTGAAAGATCGCTGTCTAATATTCAGGGCATTGAGGAAATGCGCTCGTTTTCACGTTTTGGTCTAAGTGTCATAACGATAGTATTCAAAGAAAGTATCAACATATACTTTGCGAGGCAACTAATTTCAGAAAAACTTAGAGAAGCCGAAGAGCAGATTCCGAAGGAAATGGGGAAGCCTGAACTGGCCCCTGTTACAACAGGTCTGGGTGAAATATATCAGTATGTCATCCATCCTAAAAAAGGTAGTGAACAGAAATATTCTGCAATGGATTTGCGAACCATGCAGGATTGGATTGTGGCCAGGCAATTAACGGGTATTGTAGGCGTGGCAGAAATAACAGGCTTTGGTGGCATTAGTAAACAGTACGAAGTGGCAGTCAACCCCGAGCGGTTGAAGGCAATGAACGTAACCATCCCTGAAATATTTACTGCGCTTGAAAAGAATAATGAAAATACAGGAGGCGCATATATAGACAGAAAGCCCAATGCCTATTTTATTAGGGGCGTCGGCCTGATCAAGACTTTTGCCGATATAGAAAATATCGTGATCAAACAACAAAACGAAATTCCCATACTAATACGGGATGTGGCGACAGTGCAATTTGGTTCGCCGCCTCGTTACGGCGCATTAACATATAACGGGGAAAAAGAAGTGGTTGGTGGCATTGTTCTAATGATGAAGGGAGCCAACAGTGCATCCGTGGTGAAGTTAGTAAAGGAAAGAATGCAAACGATTCGCAAGTCATTACCGGAAGACGTCGAGATTGAAGCATTCTTAGACCGCACGAATTTAATTGACCGTGCTATTAGTACTGTTAAGACAAACTTGATCGAGGGCGCATTGATCGTAGTATTGGTGTTGGTTTTATTTTTAGGGAACCTTCGTGCAGGTCTAATAGTAGCTTCTGCGATTCCTCTTTCCCTACTATTTGCATTGTCATTAATGAATTTGTTTGGTGTCAGTGCCAACCTGATGAGCCTCGGTGCTATTGATTTTGGCTTAATAGTAGATGGGGCTGTAATTATAGTAGAAGCCACCCTTCACTATTTTGCGGGTCAAAAGCTAAATGGCAAATTAACCCGACAGCAAATGGATAACGCAGTGGAAAGCAGTGCCGGACGTATGATGAGCTCGGCAGCCTTTGGGCAAATTATTATCCTCGTGGTTTATTTGCCAATTCTTTCTTTGGAAGGTGTGGAAGGAAAAATGTTTCGTCCCATGGCCCAAACCGTGGGATTTGCTATACTTGGGGCCTTGCTATTGTCACTTACTTACATTCCCATGATGAGCGCTTTGTTCCTCTCGAAAAAGATAAATAATAAAAGAACATATTCCGATAAAATGATGGATTTTTTTCTGCGGATGTATACGCCGTTGATTAAAGGGGTCATTCAAATAAAGTATACAGTCATTGCCATTGCTGTGGCAGTGTTAATTGTTGTAATAATACTGTTTAGAAATATGGGTGGCGAGTTTATACCTACTTTGGAAGAAGGAGATTATGCAATAGAATTTGTGTTGCCCCAGGGTTCATCCCTTTCGCAAACGACGGAAACCGTAATGATGGCCGAACGGATGCTGAGAGAATTTCCGGAAGTGAAGATGGTGATAGGCAAAACAGGAGCGGCGGATATAGCGACCGATCCCATGCCACCAGAGGCATCGGACCTCATAGTGATTTTGAAACCGAAAAATGAATGGACCACCACCAACGACTTTTATGCTTTGTCCGATATGATGAGAGATAAACTTTCCACCATACCGGGAGTTATTGCCGAGCCAAGTCAACCTATACAAATGCGGTTTAACGAATTAATGACAGGCATACGGCAGGACGTCGCCGTAAAAATTTTTGGGGAAAACCTCGATACGCTGATCTTCTACGCAGACAAAGTGGCGAAAGTCATCAATCCGATTAAAGGTATAACACAACCCCAGGTCGAGAGAGTGGACGGATTGCCTCAAATAACCATTGAATATGACAGGGCAAGACTGGCACGATATGGTTTGAATATTGAAGACATCAATCACATTATAAGCACGGCATTTGCCGGAGAAGTAGCCGGAGTTGTTTTTGAGAATGAAAGAAGATTCGATCTGGTATTGCGGTTGGACAGCACCCACCGGTCGAGTTTAAATGATGTCAGCAACTTATACGTGCCGACAGGCAACGGCAACCAAATCCCTATATCTCAAGTAGCTAACGTATCATTTAAAACAGGGCCAGCGCAAATCAGTCGTGAAGCTGGTAAGCGAAGGATATACATCAGCTTCAATGTAAGCGGACGGGATGTGGCGAGTGTAGTAGAAGAAACGCAACAAAAGTTGAATGAAAAGGTAAAGCTGCCGTCCGGTTATTACTATACTTATGGAGGGACTTTCGAAAACCTACAAAGGGCCTCCGAGCGGTTGCTGATTGTTGTGCCACTGGCCTTACTCCTCATATTCTTTATGCTATATCTCACTTTCCGCTCTGTTAAAGAAGCAGCATTGATTTTTACAGCTATACCCATGAGCACTATAGGAGGTGTATTTGCCTTATTATTAAGAGGAATGCCATTCAGCATTTCTGCAGGAGTCGGGTTTATTGCCCTATTTGGAGTGGCAGTGTTAAATGGTATCGTTCTAATAAGCACTTTTAACCAATTGGAGAAAGAGGGAATCAAAGACGTCATTCAAAGGGTCCTGGAAGGAACAAAAATTCGTTTGCGACCCGTATTGATGACTGCGACAGTGGCCTCGTTAGGGTTTATTCCAATGGCACTATCTACAGGATCAGGGGCAGAGGTGCAAAAGCCTTTAGCCACAGTGGTAATTGGGGGTTTAATCTCTGCTACATGTCTGACGTTAATAGTATTACCATTGCTCTACATTATTTTCTCATCAACAAAAAAAATAAAAATGAACATCGCTGTAGCCCTTATTACAGCAGTTTTGTTGTCGTCAATTCCCAGCAATGCACAGGAGCAAAAACCCATAAAAAGGATAAATATTAGTGAAGCGATAACGCTGGCAAAAAACAACCTGCAATACCAGGTAAATACTCAACAAATAAATAAGGGTAAGGCCCAAACCAAGACTGCCAGCGCATTACCCAAAACCGGCGTATTTGCGGAAAATGAAGACTTGCGACCAAGTGATCACACGGGGATTTTAAAGATTGGTTTGTCCCAAAGTATTGCATGGCCGGGCCTCTATAATGCGCAAAAAAGACTCTACGGCGAGCAGTTGAAGTATTATCAGTCTGGTACTGCTGTTCTTGATGCAGACATCAAAAGAGATGTAAGATCGGTTTATTATCAACTCTGGTATTTACAGGATAAGTTGCAACTGTATAATCGTTTAGACAGCGTTTATAATTCCCTGAATGAAGCCGCAAGGTTGAAAGTGACAACGGGCGACAGCCCCGGATTAGATAGTATCGCAGCCCAGGTACGGCTGGAGGAGCTGCGGGCATTACGCAAGCAAATAAATCAGGACCTACAAATTCATCAGCAGGGAATGATGCAATTGCTCAATATGAATGATTTGGTGCTGCCCGTAGTGACGCCATTGGAAAAATTAACCATGCCCGTCATAGCAAATGACAGCTTACACCCGGTCCTGAATCGACAAGCACAAAGCGTCAATATTGCGAACGCCGGGATCGCAGTGATAAAGAATGAAAACAAGCCGGAGTTTTCAGGCCGGTTTTTTAGTCAACGGTTATGGGGTGCAGCAAATCCTTTCGCAGGATTTTCGGTGTCAGCAGCATTTCCCCTGTTTGGAGTAAATGCTTACCAAAATAAAGTAAAAGTGGCGCAGGCTGACAAACTAAGTCAAGAAAAGCAATACGAATATGACAAACAGCTTGTAAACAGCCGCAAACTGCAAATGCAAAGCGAGGTGGAAAAGAATAGGAGTTTGGTATTATTCTACGAAACAACTGGTTTAAGGCAGGCAGATGCGATCATTAAGGCAGCTTCTCTGGCATATCGTGCCGGGGAAATCAGCTTTGCAGAACTGTCGCAGTTCCTTTCACAGGCGATCGAGATCCAGAAAAATTACCTCGACAACTTAAACGCATACAATCAGGCGGTTATTCAATACAACTATTACGTCAATCAATAAATAGACATGAAAAAGTTTTTAATTATAGCGATGGTCTCGATAATACTTGCGACGGTGTTTTCATGCGGACGAACGGAAAATACCAAAGTAAATGAACCTGAGGAACAAGTTCATGCAGACGAACACGGGAACCCTAATATCGCCACACTTACGGAGGAGCAGATCAAAAGTATAGGCATCGAATTCGGCTCAATTGAAAGAAAGCAATTGACTTCAGCGCTTAGAACAAATGGTGTATTGAAAGTGCCTAACCAAAACAAAGCGAGCATTAATTCATTGTACAGTGGTGTCGTTAAGTCATTACTTGTGCAACCTGGCAATTATGTTAAAAAAGGGCAAACGATCGCCACTGTTGCCAACCCTGAGTTCATCAAAACACAAAGCGATTACCTAAACGTATCAGCTAAAATCGGTTTAGCCGAATTGGAAGCAAAGAGGCAAAAAGACCTGACCGAAGGCAATGCAGGAGCGCTAAAGAATTTACAGGCCGCAGAAACCCAGTTGAGTACGTTGAGAACAGCTAAGGCTGCATTGGAGCAGCAAATACAACTTATGGGACTCGTTCCTGAAAGGCTATCGAACGGGAAATTGGTTTCCGTACTGTCTATTACCAGCCCTATCAGTGGAGTAGTGAGCAGCGTAAAGGTGGAACTTGGCAGATATGTGGATGTAACTACACCAGTAGCGGAAATAGTAGACAATAGCCAGTTGCATCTTGATCTGTTTGTATATGAAAAGGATTTACCAAAACTGAAAAACAATCAGACCATTCATTTCACCATAACCAATAATCCGGGTAAAGAATACGACGCCCAAATATTTTCGCTGGGGTCTTCTTTTGAAGGAGAGAGTAAGGCGATAACGGTGCATGCAATGGTGAAGGGGGACAAAACGGGTTTGATTGACGGCATGAATGTTACTGCTGTTATCAGCTTAAACCAAATAACTGCGCTGGCTCTGCCGAATGATGCGATAGTAACTGTAGATGGTCAGGATTATGTTTTCGTGCTTACCGACACCCAGAAGGAAGGTGGAGGTACCGCCCCAGCCGGAGACAGCCTAAAACAGCCCAGAAACCCGGGTGTTAACGTGAAGGAAGAATATACATTCGAACGCATACCGTTAGCTAAAGGAGTATCTGATGTGGGTTACACAGAAATTACATTGCTGAAAGAAATCCCCAAAGATGCAAAGTTAGTAGTGAAGGGAGCATTCTTCGTGTCAGCAAAAATGACGAATACAGAGGGGCATGAACATTGATTGCTCCTAAAATTTCTAAAATCAAAGAAATAGGCGACGGGGTTAACGATGCGCCAGCAGTGGCCAAAAGAACTGTAGGGATTGCGACGATCGGTCCAGCAGTCATTGCCCATGAGGGATCCACTTTGTTGTAGTTGTTAACGCCCTGCGTTTATTAGCCTATAAAAAATAGACATGTCGGTGTTGAGTTAGTCAAAGTTTAGCAGCTCACTAACACATTATCTGCAAATTTGTTTGATACAGTTGTTTGGTGCCCTTTTCTAAAACTTACTATCAGGGAATTATCATAGGCAATCTTTTCAAGCACTTTAATTTTTGTGCCTATTCCTACATTGATCTGTTGTAGATATTGCAGGAAATGAGTTGAAGAATCTTTGACACCCACCAGCTGGCAGGTAATTCCCACATCAATTGCAGACAAGAGTGATCTTTTTGATTCGCCAATTTCCCCATTAGCGTTTGGAATCGGATCGCCATGGGGATCATATTTTGGAAACCCGAGATATTCGTCCAGGCGCAGGGTTAGCTCCTCTGAATGTATATGTTCAAGCTGTTCAGCAACTTCATGCACTTCATCCCAGTTAAAGTTTAGCTTGTCGTGTAAGAAAACTTCCCAGAGCCGGTGTTTACGTATCACCTGTATAGCAAGTTGTTTGCCCGTTTTGGTGAGTGCTACTCTTTTATATCTTTCATAACTTACCAGCTTTTTGGCTCTGAATTTCCGAAGCATGTCAGACACTGTGGGGGGCTTAGTACGGATCCTTTCCGCAATTTCGCTGGTAGAAGTGTCAAATGAGGCGCCTTTTTCCGATAAGCTATAGATAGCTTTCAAGTAGTTCTCTTCGGTGTAACTCAATTGTAATTGGACTCCCATATCCGAAATTAGGCGTATTTGCCGAAATATTAAATTAGACCCATCTAACTTATATTTTCGATAAGTCGAAAAATGTTATATCTTTATTATAAATGGCTATATGAGAAAGCGACATTTCATATTTGTTGCCACACTGTTGTTGTTGGTCGCCGGCTTTGTTTCATGTCAAAAGTTATTGTCAAAGACCCCATCAGAGGACCAGCTTTTGGATGGACCTATTGATGGGCTGGCTGCGCAGGAAAACAGGAGGTTTTTGAATGGAGACAGAGCTTTTAATGATGAGGTTTTTACCAAGGAAACGGGGTTAGGGCCCTTATTCGTTGCCAATTCCTGTGGCAGCTGCCACGCTGGCGATGGCAAAGGCCATCCTTTCTCCACCCTCACTCGCTTTGGGCAAACGGACTCTTTAGGAAATTCATTCTTAAATGCTGGCGGCCCCCAATTGCAACATCGGTCTATCCCTGGGTTTCAACCGGAAACAATCCCCGGCGGCGTCCCTTTTGCGAGTTTTACGCCACCAGCCAACACAGGACTGGGGTTGGTAGAAGCCTTGTCTGACGCCACACTTATGGTTTTGGCAGATGAAAATGATGAGGACGGCGACGGGATTTCCGGACGACCTAACTGGATCAAAGTACCTCCATATTGCATCGTTCGACCTGGCACAATCGAAAGAAACGGGAAATACATTGGGCGCTTCGGAAAGAAGGCCGCAGTTTATGATCTGTTTCAGCAAACAGCAAATGCTTATAACCAGGACATGGGCATAAATTCTTCTTATGAATATACCAGTACTTTTGACGGACAGGAAACAGATCCGGAAGTCAGCAACCAAACGGTGCAGGATGTGGTCTTCTATCTCCAGACCCTTAAAGCGCCCATACAAAGAAGTCAGCAGGATCTAGTGGTACAGGCAGGCAAGCAAATATTTTCTTCTATCAACTGTTCAAAATGTCATGTTCCCCAATTGGAAACAGGGAATTTCAAGGTGGCTGCATTAACAAATAAGACCTTCTTCCCTTATAGTGATTTCTTACTTCATGACATGGGGCCAGGTCTCGATGATGGATATACTGAAGGACAGGCGCTCACATCAGAATGGCGTACACCGCCATTGTGGGGCCTCGGCTTATCAAAAAATTCACAGGGAGGCCGCTATTTTCTCCTGCACGACGGTAGGGCAAAAAGCATCGAAGAAGCTGTCGCGTTGCACGGTGGAGAGGCAGAACAAAGTAAGAACGGTTTTCAGCAATTATCGGCATCCGATAAAACCAAATTGATAAAATTTCTTGAATCGCTATAATGCCATGCACAGAAGAGCCTTTTTGAAAAATGGTTGCACCGTCTGTTTATCTGCTACTGTTCTTTCTGCCATGGCAGCCAGCTGTAATATTACCCAATACGCCAGCGGAACATTAGTAAAAGACGGAATTACGTTGAATAAAAATGACTTTGCTATCAAAAAGAACCAAAGTACAGCATACAGCTCGTTTATTATCGTGAGAAATGATGCGCTGCTATTCCCCATATGTATTTACCGGTTTGACGAGAATGAGTATTGTGCGATCTGGATGAAATGTGCACATCAGGGAGCCGAATTGAATGCTTCAGGTGATAAACTCCAATGTCCTGCGCATGGCAGTGAATACAACAATAAGGGAGAAGTTACGCATGGCCCGGCTACTTCTAATCTGAGAACCTTCCCTGTCATTATACGAAGCAACGAACTATTCATTGACCTGCGGAAAGAATCATGAAACGGATAAGCATTTTACTTTTTTCCTCTTTTATCTGTATATACTCCAAAGCGCAGATTGACCAGGAGCTCTTAAGAAAGCCGCTATCAACTAAGGACAGTCTAAAGTTAAATATGGACGCCGTGTATGACCGTCCGCTAATCAAGCCGGGAAAGTTGCCGGTTGCAATCGGCGGATATGTAGAAGCCAATTACCAGTATTTGAGTCAAGATGGAATAACAGAGGGTCACCAATTTCAAATGAGAAGACTCACGCTTTTCGTCTCTTCCTCCATTTACAAACGGATCAAATTCCTTACAGAAATCGAATTTGAAGATGGAACAAAGGAGATTAATATTGAATTCGCATCCGTAGATTTTGAACTGGCTCCGCTACTGAATTTCCGGGGAGGTGTAGTCATGAACCCGATCGGCGCGTTTAACCAGAATCATGATGGACCAAAATGGGAGTTCATAGACAGGCCGTTAGCTGCTACCCAAATGCTGCCAGCAACATGGAGCAATGTAGGGTTTGGTGTATTTGGAAAAAAATATAGTAAGAACTGGGTATATGCCTATGAAGCCTATTTGACGAATGGTTTCGATGACAAAATAATTGAGAATACTGAAAATCGAACTTTTTTACCAGCGACGAAATTAAATAGAGATCGCTTTGAAGAAAGTTTCAATGGCAGTATGCTTTTTACCGGAAAAATTGCATTGCGCAATAGTAAGGTCGGTGAATTAGGTATATCCTACATGGGTGGCGTTTATAATAAATTTAAAGACGATGGCCTAATTCTCGATAAAAAAAGACGTGTTGACGTTTGGGCAATAGATTTTAACACTGCAATTGCAGCTACTCATACCAATATTAATGCCGAGTGGGCCTTTGTCAACGTAAATGTACCCGCCACCTATACTGAACAGTTTGGCCGCAAACAACAAGGCGGGTTTTTAGATTTAGTTCAACCAATATTGCGAAAACCAATGTTTGGCTTTGAAAATGCTGTTCTCAATGCCAGTATCCGTTTGGAATATGTAGACTGGAACAATGGCAGATTCAAATCGACGGGCGATAAAATCGCGGATTATGTCATTGCCTATGTTCCTGCAATAAGCTGGCGCCCCACGGCTCAAACGGTGCTTCGATTGAATTATCGCCAGCATCTACAAAGGGATCTTTTGGGTAATCCACCTTCCAAAATGTCAGGATTTCAGTTTGGATTTTCGAGTTATTTCTAGCCGTAGAAAATACCCTTTTAGGATTTAAGACTTTCATATCCCGAATTAAGCTGTCGAACATATAACAGGTTGCAGGATTTACCCTCACTTTCTGGCAATAGTGAGTGATCCTGGATGTTCTCTGATGACTGCAAACAAAATTTTTGATAGGCATAAGCTTCCTGCTGTTGTCAATCGCTGTCACCCCATTTTGGCAGAGCATTTAACTGACAAATCAATTGATATAACAGCACTTAGGAGCGTTTTTAGAATTTGAAGCGAGTAGTCTGCTGTCTTCAACAGAAAACACACAACTCAAATACCGATTTAATTCAGGACAAGAAATGAAAATCCACCCTGGTGATTCCGCACTGCCCTATTCCACGCCAGTAACGGGTTTAAATCAAAGCTGGAAACAACGGTCCCGGCTGTGCGCAGGTCGGGTCATATTATGATTCTTTATTGGCATATATTGTGGCTCTCAACCCCTGAGAGATGGATAAGACCGGTCCAATAGTTATCATTGATGACGATCCTGATGATCAGGAAATAATGAAGGAACTTCTTGAAGAACTTACCGGACGCCAGGAAATAGTGATTTTCGACAACAGTGATGCCGCTTTAAAATTTCTGAGGAGGTCCGAGGTTAAGCCGTTTCTCATTCTCTCTGATATAAAAATGCCAACATCTGGTGGCTTTGAACTTAGAAAGGAAGTATTCGATGACACTGATCTGCGTGAAAAATGCGTCCCTTACATCTTCCTGACGACTGGTGCAGTTCCTGAGGTTATAAGGGAAGCTTATGGATTGTCAGTTCAGGGGATATTTCAAAAAGCGAATTCGATTGGAGAATGGAAAAATCAACTCAAGAAAATTGTAGATTATTGGCTGGAGGCAAAGTCTCCAAATCGGTATTAATAATGTCGGGACCAGCACAGGCAACTGTGCTGCTTTTTTTCATTAAAAAGCTACCCATTTCACCTTTGATTTGTACAAATCACTAATTTCGCACTAAGTCAGACTCCTGACTGTACCGCCAGAAAGGCGAGGGTCTTACACCATTTACATTTTTGTTTGGGGAATCTATTTTAGGCAATTAAACCGTCATGCAATGTCAGTACTAAACACATATGCATTTGAGTTTGAAGGCAACAAATATTCATTTGACACATTCCTAAATGATCAGAGTGAATTCTGCCTGTTTATTTCAGACACATCTTTAGTAAAGCTGATCGGCTGCACGGCTTTCGCATTTGATATTTGTCAATCCTCAGAAATTGACAAAGTAGTTCTCGTCTCGACGAATAAAGATGCTACTCAGGTTAAAACTGTCTTGAATATTATACGCGCCACATTATTCGAAGAATTAAAGAAAGAACCGTTTAATGGAGATTTTGCACACGCTTCGATATTTCTGCGGGCATTTTTGTCATGATAAGACAAAATTTTTAATTCTATCCAGCGATTGCTGGCCACTCTCTCTCCTCAGAAAGAACAATGAATCCACCGGTTTTCTAACTGGGGCTTCGACAATTATAGTAGGGTGCGTAAGGCCAGTATTAATTTGGGGTAATTATATCCCCGTTGACACAGGCCTTTTGCGAAGGCCGTAGATAATAAAACCAACAGCCACTAATATCAGCGGAATACTTAGCATTTGCCCCATGTCTAATATCAACCCTTCTTCAAAATCAACCTGCCTTTCTTTTATAAATTCGATGAAGAACCTTGCAGTAAATATTAAGGAAATTGAAATACCAAAGTAAGTGCCTCTATTTATCACAATGCGTTTTAAAAAATACAGGTAGAAGACCAACAAAAATATTAACAGGTAAATAATGGCTTCGTAAAGTTGAGTGGGGTGCCGCGGTACGTTGTCAACTCTTTCAAATATGAAAGCCCAGGGTACACTTGTTGAAACACCAACGATTTCGGAGTTCATTAAATTTGCCAACCGGATAAAGCAAGCTCCAAGGGGTGCCGCAATAGCAACTATATCGAGAGTTTTTACGATCGGTTCATGAGTTCTGCGGGAGTATAAGATCATAGCTATTATAAGCCCGATCGTGCCGCCATGACTCGCAAGTCCCTGAAATCCCGTGTACTCGACCCCTCCTTCAGGTAAAAAATGAACAGGTAAAATTATTTCCAGTGGGTGATTGATATAATAAGAAGGCTCATAGAAAAAGCAATGCGCTAGTCTTGCTCCTAAAAAAATTGCTACAAACCCGTAAACCAATAATTTGCTAAGTTTTTCCTTAGACAACTCTTCTCTTTTGAATATCCACGAAAGGACATAGCCGCAAGACAACAATCCCATAGCAAACAGAATCCCATAATATCTGATTGGTAAACCAGAAACATTGAATATTTCTGGATCTACATTCCAACGGACATACATAAACGGCATAGAAATAGAATGGGTGGAGTCTGCTGAAATTACCGATTTTTCTCTGCCTTTTGATGTCGGGTTTGAACCCGTTCTGTCATCGAAACCTCGTATAATTATGAGCAAATGGTGTACATGGGTTTATTGGTAAAAATCTATTGCCTTTGCCAAATGGCTGTGGCAAGACATTAACGGTAGGAAGTTTCCATTATTTAGCACTCGACTTGTTGTTATTGCGGTAAATACGGTATTATGCTTAGTATATTCCTATACACTACACGGAACATTAGTACTAACTTTCATGAAATCATTATGAAAGATCAAATCCAAATCCATTAGTCGGTAATGGCTATGATAAACATTCAGATATCGAATACCTACCTAAAAATAGACCCCGCAGTGCGGGGTTATTTTTTTAAATGAATTGTTCCCAAAACTTCGCAAGCAAAGATTACTATTCTCAGCATCTCAGCCGCTCAACACGTTGATAGGAAGCCAATGCAATATTAATATTAAGGAGACTTGGGTAAAATGATTTAATGGTCTGTAAGTATCCACTGCACGCCCTTAAGGAATGCTGGGATCTGCGTATCCATGTGATCCATTTCGGAAAAGGTGGCTGTCTTTATTTTTGCGCCTGGAATTTTCGAAAAATAGACTGAAAGATGTTTTAAGAGGTCGTCCGCAGTCAGGGTTGTACTGCTTTTCAATTCCGGGTTTTCCAATTCCCCATAAGCAACATATAATTTTCTTTCACGACTGGTATGCTGGCCGACAGAGTCATATTGTTTGATAAGATAATTTTGGTTGTAATGAAGAGAGGGGCTAGCTGCAATAAAGCCCCGAAATACGTCCTGGTTACCTTTTATTTCCTCCAGGAGGGCATACATTGCAAAATAACCTCCTAGTGAGTGACCGGCCAGAATCTTTTTGGTTGTATCGGATGGGAATTTCCGATCAATCTCAGGAACCAATTCGTTGCGTACAAAGTTGAGGAACGCATCTGCCCTCCCACTGACAGGCATCTCGTACTCCGGTAAGCCCACAGGAAAGGTATAATCCCGCACGCGTAGCGAATCCATCTTCTCAAAACTACTATAGCCTATTCCGACCAGGATGGCTGCAGGGATCAAACCAACCTCTGAATACTTTCTCAAAATCGAAGCGTAAATATCAAAGTACAAATTGGCGTCGAGAATATAAATCACCGGAAGTCGCGCCCGGTTTTCTACAAGTGAAGTGTCCGGAACATAAACGTTGATCATGAACCTATCCCTGACTGAAGCTGAATAAAGAGCAAAACTGCTTATTGTGTCATCCGATTTGGCTTTGGCATGCTCCGCACCCTGCTTACATCCAAAAATTAAACCAGAAATTGACAAGAATAATAATGTTCTCATAACATATTTTTGTACCGCAAAGCGTCGTTTATTTCGCTTTAAGCGACCCACGCCCATACTTATCTTTATATTCCCGTGGTGTCATGCCCACATGTCTTTTGAATACTTTTCTGAAAAAGCTCATGTCTTCATAGCCACATTTCATTGCAATTTGTTCGATTCCGTCATTTCTGTTCTCAAGCATCTTTTTTGCATTTTCTATCCTAAAACGCTGCAGGTATTCGAGTGGAGTATTACTGGTTGCCTGTTCGAACCGCCGGATCAGGTTTCTGGGGCTCATGCTGCTGATACCAGCCATTTCAGTCATAGTGATGGTTTTGTTATAGTTCTTCTCCATATACTTTTGCACCATGGCGATCGCTTCATCAGCATGATTGTTTTGAAATTGAAAAATGGAAAAGCTCGTCTGGGGCTGCTGGTGCACATTAATCATCAAAATTTTTGAAGCAGTAATTGCAACCTCATGCCCACAAAATTTTTCGATCAGGTATATCATGAAAGTGGTAAAACTAAAAGCCCCTCCGCAGGTGTAAATCTTACCCTGATCAACGATGATTTTATCGTCTTCCAAAGTTACGTGTGGATAATTCTTTCGAAATAAATCCGCAAACATCCAATTGGTCGTCGCTTTCTTTCCGTTTAAAAGCCCGGTAGCAGCCAATAAAAAACTGCCTACGCAAATACTTGCCAGTTCGGTACCGGCCTTATATTGCTGTTTCAGCCAGTCAATAATCTTAGCCTCTTTCCGAACCACTTCCAAAATTCTAGTGGAAAACATGGCTGGAACGATTACCAAATCATAAACATCGTTCCGGGTCATTTTCTGCTGTTCCGTTTCACTAAATGGCGTTCTCCAGAAAACACCCTTCTTCTCCGAGATGAAGTCTATTTGAAAATCAGCGTCTAATTCCTTGCCTGTCACAACAGGATAGGTTCTCATTAAAGCAGCAAAAATATCAGCAGGTCCACTTACGCTTGTTGCCACAGCATACTTATAATTCAGGATACCAATTTTCATACGACATAATGTGTTTGAGTTTAGTAAACCTCTATTCGTCTCTAAATTACAGGATTTGTCACTTTCGCCCTCATTATTGTCAGTTTAGCCAGCCCTGACCAAAACCAGGGGACGCTATTTTTGTTTGGTAAAGCAGTTGAAGAGTTCGCTTGCCAAAAATAGCGACAGGCAAAACCAAAAAGGATGAGAAGAAGGGATTTCAGTTATAGATTTTCGGTTGCTAAAACGCCAGCAGATGTATTTGATAAAATATGTCTGGTTTCAAAATGGTGGACAACCGAAGTCGAAGGGGTGATTGAAAAGTTGCACGATGAGTTTACCGTTTACTTTGGCGACAGCTTTGTAAAAATCGAGGTGATGGAAATAATTCCGGGAAAGAAGATGTCGTGGCTGATAAAGAATTGCTCTTGGTCCTTCCTTCAAAATAAAACCGAATGGAATGGAACAACAATCATTTGGAACATTATCGCTAACGGGAATGTAACGGAATTAAGTATAACACATGTTGGACTTAGTCGAGGAACAGAGAGTTTCGAAATCTGTAAAGAAGGCTGGGGCTTATATGCGGGCAACAGCTTGTTTCAACTCATTACTGAAGGTCGGGGAATTCCTTTTGAAAGCGACCAAAAAGAAGACAGATGCAGAAATTGAAATCATTTTAATACGTCAAAGAATAAAACTAAAAACTATGGCAGACATCAGACACAATGTAGCAATTAAAGCTACACCGGAAAAAGTTTATAAAGCTGTCACAACCCAGGAAGGGCTCGAGAGCTGGTGGTGCAAGCAGACCACAGCCAAACCAGAGTTGGGATTCATAAACATATTCATTTTTGGTAAATTCCGAAACGAAATGAAAGTGACCGAACTCCTTGCTAACAGAAAAACGGAATGGGAGTGCATTAATTCAATCGACGAATGGATTGGAACGAAAATATCTTTCGACCTCGAAGAAAAGAATGGGAATTCAATATTGAGATTTACTCATGGAGGCTGGAAGGCGGTTACGGATACGTACGCCGGTTGCAACTATGACTGGGCTCAATTTATGAAAAGCCTGAAGACGCTTTGTGAAACAGGAACCGGAACACCTTCTTAGCATACAATTATCATTTTGCAGTTATCGTAATTAAAGTTAAGCAGCATAAATAATTAAATTATGAAAAAACAGGATTTTACAACCACAATAGTAGTAGACCAGACGCCAAACCAGGTATTTAATGCCATCAACAATCCGCGGGCCTGGTGGTCAGGCGAAATTACAGGCAATACGGAGAAACTTAACGATGAGTTCACCTATCGTTATAAAGAATTCCATATCTCAAAACAGAGAATAATTGAAATGATTCCTGACGAAAGAGTGGTGTGGCTTGTTATTGAAAGCCAACTAAATTTTATTGAAGACAAAAGAGAATGGAATGGCACAAAAATCAGTTTTGAGATCTCCCCAAAGGGCGACAAAACTCAACTCCGGTTTACTCACCTGGGACTGGTTCCCGAAATTGAGTGTTTCGACAGCTGTTCAAATGCGTGGAGCGAACTTATTCAGCAAGGTTTGTTTAGCTTGATTACGACAGGCAAGGCCAGGAAGGTTATGTTAGGGTAAAGTCTTTACCCATCAGGAATCAAGCTTAAATTCAGGTTTGACGCGATATGCCTGATCATTTCGCAAAACTCTCATAGGAGCGTATTTATAACTAGTATTACAATAATAATCTTTTAACAATGACAGCGACAAACAACAAGGTGGCGACAACTCAGGAAGTTGCAGCCCGATTCCATGAACTTGCCCAACAGGAAAAATGGTTTGAAATCCAGGATGAATTTTTTTCAGAAGACGTCAGGAGCATGGACCCTCCTAATTCTCCCTACTTTGGGTATGCGGAAGGCAAGGCAGCTGTTCGCAAAAAAGGTGAAGACTTTGGAGGTCGGATAGAAGCAGTCCACAGCCTTTCAACAACGGAACCTCTTGTTACCGGCAATCATTTTGCAGTGGGAAGGGAGAAAGATATCACCGTGAAACCACATGGAAGAATACAAATAAGACAGATAATGATGTACGAAGTGAGGGATGGACAAATTGTGCTGGAGCAATTCTTTTATTAAGACAAACCCATCAATTCGCAGGAATGCTCGGGTGCTGCATCTGCCCGTTCTTATTCATTTCTTTATGTAAATAGGCATTGGCATCATGTGAAAGTGCAGTTTTAGGGAGCCATTGCCACCAGGCACCCAAATCTCTTTGAATAATATTTTCATAGAATTTGGGCAACTGGTTTGATTCGCCCTCAAAATATCTTCGGAAAGACTGATCCTGAATGAGATTTTGCCTTACATGACGATAAAAACGTAACCGGCCACGCCCTTCGTTAGAAATGGCCCGCATGAAATTCATCCAACGTGCCGTAGGATATGGGGTGGCCATAAAGCGACGGTAAAGGACTTTTGGAGAAAAAGTATAGCTTGTCAGGTCAATCACCTTATCATAAAAATCTATCCAATCATAATTTTTGGGTTTGATATTCATAGCCAGGTGATTGTTGAGAAAGTGATGAGGGAAAGGGAGAACACGTCCCGTCTTTTGATATTCCAGGTTAAGCGGAGCAGCCTCGCCAAAAGCAGTTAGCAGCGAATAACCCGGAAAGGCGCCTGGTGAAAGGTTGATGAACTGTTTAGTAAGTTCAAATGGCGCCGAACCCTCATCACTATCCAGCCCTAGAACAAAGTTCGTTTGTACATATGGTACATAGCGAAATATCGTGTTGACATGTTCAGCCACTCGCTTCACCTTTTCCTCTCCGCTAATGCGTGATGTTCGGGACTTATTGCCCAATTCGAACCAGGATTCAATCCCGGGGAGGAGAGCGATAAAATTGTTTTCATGTAAAACCTTCAGGTGACTCTCTGTAAGAACTGACAGGCTGCTTTCTGCCATAAAACGAAAGCTTTTAAGCGGTGCAGCCGATGCAATTGCTTCCATATTTTCTTCAAAGCGTATTCCGAAATTCGGATCATGCCAGGCTATAAGGGGTTTTTTGAATTTGGTGAGAAGAAATTGCAGGTCTGCCTTCATCTCCTGAAAATCGAACGGCTGATAAGGCACCGTGGAGTCAATACAGAAAGAACAGGTATAAGGACAGCCTACGCTGCCCAGCATAGGAATAAACTTAAGAAAAGGTGCCTTTTTTAGAGTGGGCGCTATAAATTTCCAGCGTTCCTGTACCCCACATAAATTAACTGGCTGTTTGCCGGCAGACAATTGTTTTCCTATTGGTCGTTGCGGCGTACAATTATTTAGAATTTCTGTAACAATGGATCGATTGGTAAATCCAAGCACAAAGTCAAAATACTGAATAGCATCGTCAGGATAACACCGGGCATGCGGTCCGCCAAGAACCGTAACCGCGCCCTGACTGCGAAAATAGTTGCTCACTGCATAAGCCAGCATGGCAGCCTGGCTGAAGGAGCTGATAAATAAGAGATCAAATTTTTTTGGAAGTTCTTTACTGAGATCTTCTCGCCCCGTGTAGCATATCATGGTGACCTCATGGCCCTCCTGTTCGCACCATGTTGCTACTACCTGCGGCATAATACTCGCCAGGTTGGCATGCATAATTTGGGCCCATAGTGTATTGGATGGGCCTTTACAAACCAGGTCAATGATTCCGATTTTAAGACGTTTCATCAAGCGCAGTTACCCTTTTACAAACAAAAATTGTTACTACTCTTCCAAGGATTATTTAAGGTAAAATAAATTATTGATTTTCAATAAAGTTTGTGCAGGATTCTTGCGGGCTTTTTTTCGAGCCGATTTATGCAAGTAAGGCATTTCGTGTGATAAATCAAACGGCCTCGCGTGTCGACGCCCAGACATATTGGAGGCTGATTTGTCTCGAAAATGCCAACAACACATGTAACTCGACACAAAGCGTACAAACTAATAAATTAAGTAGTGTATGATTTTCACGTGGCTAATAATCTGAGATTCCAAATGGGCAAACGTTAATCTATTCGTTGTTGATTATTGAAAACGATTCGCTGTGAACGGAGAAACATTCCACTAAACGAATAACTTAGCGCTTATTTGGATAAGCAAGGTTGTTGATGACGGAAGAGGAACAGAATATCGGTTATTGGCTGGAAATCATGAAAGGAAAGCAAGAGGCGCTTTTCGACCTTTACAACAATACCTATTTCCACCTGGTTCGTTTTGGTCTCAAACTAGTAGCTAACGATGAGCTGGTTAAGGACTGCATCATCCAACTCTTCCTCAAGATCTGGGACAAACGCGCGAACCTCAATGTCGTCCAGAACGTTAGATCTTATCTTTTTACCTCGCTCCGAAACATGCTTGTCGACCAGCTTGAACAGCTATCCAGGATGTCGGATGCCATTTCGGGCCTTACCAAACAAACAGAACTCACCGAGCTGTCCTACGAAGAAATTATTATCCGTAGTCAGAATGATGAAGAGATGAAACAGAAAGTCCGGCATGCAATGGATCGGCTTACCCCAAGACAGCTCGAAGCGATAAAACTGAAGTTTTTTGAAGGGCTCAGCTATGAGGAAGTCGCCCGGAGGACAACACAGACAGTGAAAACAGCGTACAATAATATCTACGAAGCGATCAAAATTCTGCGCAAGGCGCTGGCCGAATGAAATAACTAACATAAGAGCGGCCAGGGGAAACCGCCAGGGAAAAAAGCCGGCACTTCCCGTCTGTAATAATATGAAGTCTTTATTTGCCCTGCTTCTTGCCCTGCCCGGACACTTGATCGCGTTGGCGCAGGACCAACCCCGATGGTTGCGCTATTGCAGCATTTCGCCCGATGCAAAGACCATTGCATTTTCATACCGGGGAGACATTTACAGGGTTCCCGCTCAGGGCGGAGCAGCGATGCCACTAACCATCGGGGCCGATTACGAATTCAAACCGGTATGGAGCAGGGACGGGAAAAACATTGCCTTTGCCAGCGACCATTCCGGAAATTTCGATGTGTATCTTGTTGCTGCAGCCGGCGGTGAACCGAAGCGCCTAACCTGGCACTCAGGGGACGAGTATCCATACGATTTTGACAACACCGGGTCCAATATTTTATTCGGTTCTGTAAGGCTCGATAATCCAACAAACAGGCAGTTTCCATCAGACGCCTTGCAGGAATTATATTCAGTTCCAGTCGCAGGCGGGCGCATAAAACAGTTGCTCACCACTCCCGCCGAAGAAGTGAAAATGAGTGGAGACGGGCGCTACATCATTTATCACGACAGAAAAGGAAGGGAAAACCCCTGGCGCAAGCACCAGGTTTCATCGATCACGCGCGATATTTGGCTTTATGATATAAAATCAAAAAGCCACAGTAAACTGGCTGGAACGGTTTTCGAAGACAGAACACCCGTTTTCGATGCCGACCAAGGTTTTTATTATCTCTCCGAAGCGGACGGCAACTTCAATGTATTTCACCGCAGCCTTAAAGACACCGCACGGCTGAGACAGGTCACATTTTTCAAACAATATCCTGTTCGGTTTCTCAGCGTAGCCGCCGATGGAACACTTTGCTTTGCGTACGATGGAGAGATTTATCTTGAAAGACCAGGGCAGAAGCCTGAAAAAGTCCCAATTACCATTGCCATCGGCAAAAAAGAAGGAGATGAAAAGTCAGTACCCATAGGCGAGGCTGACGAGTTGGCCGTGTCGCCCACCGGAAAAGAAGTGGCGTTTACTTTCAGGGGAGAGGTTTTTGTGAGCAACGATGAAGGAACGGCAATAAAACAGATCACTCGCACCGCAGGAAGAGAAAGGGGAATAAGCTTCTCTGCAGACGGAAAGCGGTTGCTGTATGCTTCAGACAGAGACAACACCTGGAAGATATTTGAGGCTTCAATGGAGAGAAAAGAGGAGCCCTACTTTTACTCGGCGTCCATAATACGGGAAACACCTCTGATCGCAAACGAACAGGAAAACTATCAACCCAAATTTTCACCCGACGGCAAAGAGATTGCCTTCGTCGAAAACAGAACAAAAATAAGAGTATTCAACCTGCTCTCGCAAAAGAGCAGAACAATTTTAGGATCCGAATACCTCTACAGCAGCAACGACAACGACCAATATTTCGACTGGAGTCCGGACGGCAAGTGGCTGCTGATAAAATACAGTGAGCAGGGAAAAGGAAACGATGAAGTCGGCATCATTAGTGCTTCGGGAAAAGGGTCCTTGATAAATCTCACGCAAAGCGGGTATTCAGATGACCGTCCGAAATGGATGATGCATGGTGGTATCATGATCTGGAATTCCGACCGAAATGGCTTACACAGTTATGCCAGTAGAAGCACCCGGCAGTCTGATATATACGCAATGTTCTTTGACCGAAAGTTGTGGGAGAATTTTAAACTGAACAAACAGGAGGCTGCGCTTTTGAAAGATACTGCAAAGCATCCTGCCGGACTGAATGGAAGCGGACAGATAGCCTGGGACGGACTTGCCACCCGGAAAGAAAGACTTACCACCCAATCCGCTTTGCTCTCAGATGCAGTCATTACAAACAATGGTGAAAAATTATACTACCTCGCAAAACTCCAGAAAGGGTACGACCTCTGGGAAATCTCTCTCCGCACACAGGAAACAAAAATCCTACTACCCCTCAATTCCGACGAGGCTTCATTACAATGGGACCACGATCAGCAAAACCTATATATACTTTCCCAGGGAAAGATTTCGCGGATAAATGTGCTCACTGGAAAACGTGATTTCATTTCAACGAAGGGAGCGATGCAGGTAAATACCGCCGCAGAAAGAAAGAACATGTATGAATACATCTGGCGGCGCACCAAAGAAACCTTCTATGCAGCCGAAATGCATGGAACGCCGTGGGATCTGTATAAAACGGGATATGAAAAATATCTTCCATTCATCGACAACAACTACGACTTCAGTGAAATGTTGAACGAGTTATTGGGCGAGCTCAATGTAAGCCATACAGGTGCCGATTATCACTACGAAAAAAAGGACCGGGACAAAACCGCATCTCTCGGTGTGTTCTATGACGATTCATATAATGGAAGTGGCGTAAAGATCCAGGAAATAATGGAGGATGGGCCCCTCGACAACCCATCTTTCAATATCGGCAAAGGAACCATAATAGAGGCCATCGATGGAGAAAAGATCACCAATGAACGCGATTTCGCTTTCTGGCTGAACAAAAAAGAAGGTCGGTCTACGTTGCTCACACTGCGAGCGGTTAAAGGCATTCAGCAGGTCAGCATAAAGCCTATAAGCCTCGAAAGCGAATGGAAACTGATTTATAACAGATGGGTTAAACGAAATGAAGAGGAGACCGATAAATTAAGCCAGGGTCAACTTGGCTACGTTCATTTGTACAGGATGAACGATGAGGCCTACCGCAACACTTATGAAAATGTGCTGGGTAAATATGGCATGAAAAAAGGCATTATTGTAGACACTCGCTTCAATCGTGGCGGCGACCTGGCATCGGATCTGGTTATGTTTTTGACCGGCCGCAAAACGAGAAACAATACAAGCGATCATTTTCTTGTAAGCACAGAGCCCTTGTTCAGGTGGACAAAGCCTTCAGTCCTGTTAGCCTGCGAAGCCAATTATAGCGATGGTGCCTGCTTCGCTTACGACTACAGAACGCTGAATATGGGTAAGTTGGTCGGCATGCCCGTTCCCGGGAGCTGTACCTGGATGACCGGCCAAAGTCTCCAGGATGAATCGATGCATTTCAGCGTGCCGGCCCTGGGCGTCAAGACCCTTGACGGCCGGTACATGGAAAATGTGCAGCTCTTCCCCGACATACAGGTGATGAACTCGTACGGCACGGTAAGTGAAGGTCGCGACATTCAGCTTGAAAAGGCCATAGAGGAACTAATGAAAGAAACGGAAAAATGAAAATGAAAAGAAAAATTCCAAAAGGCCGGGAAAACCCCGAAACATTTCCGTCTTTAACTATAGTAACATCATCTTAATGGAATTTGTCCAATATAGAGTAGAAGATTTTGTTTGCGACGAAACCTTCCAGGAGTATTGCCTGCAAAGCAACAGCAATTCTATAGATTTATGGGATCGCTGGATCAGCTCGAATCCTTCAAAATATGAGGAGGCGATGGAAGCGAAGCAGATTATCGCATTGCTGAGCGCAAGACAGGGAAATCTCAGGGAAAGCATTTCGCAGCTCAGGGACGGAATCATGCGCTTCGATCATCTCAAGCATACAATTAGTAACCGCGATGCCGAAATCAGGGATAAGGCGCTTTCCGCAGGTAGCGTGAATACGCGCATGCGAAGCAGCGGCACCGCCTGGAAATATATCGGCATAGCAGCTTCATTGCTTTTATTGGCTTTTGCAGGATGGTATTTTTCCTCTCAGAAGATCAGCCCTACCGTACCCGAAAGAGTCGTGAGCCTTCAGTCCACACCAATTACTTCTGGCACCCTTAATCGTAAGACGATCGTACTGCCCGACGGATCGGTCGTAACGCTGCATAAGAACAGCACAATTATTCTTTCCAGCGCTTTTGATAAGAATGACCGAAATATTACGCTTACCGGTGAGGCCTTTTTTGACGTAACGCACAAGCCTCTGCCATTTATAGTCCACACGCCGAATTTGAATGTGGAGGTCCTTGGTACAGCTTTTAATGTGAGTGCCTACCCGCAACTGCCTTCCGAAACGTCGCTCTTCCGGGGTAAAATAGTGATTTCGGTGAATGACGATTCAGAGCGGCGGATCGTGCTTTCACCCAATCAAAAATTTATTCTCCACCAAGAGAAAGGGAAAAGAATTTTGGAGAAAAATAAGGATTATAGGGTAACTCCATTGTCGGTTGATCCCGCCGATCAAAAACCAAGGGAAACCGCGTGGCTGAGAAACCGTTTGGTAATTGAAGACGAATCGCTCGAAACGATTGCAGAGAAGCTTAAGCAATGGTATGGGATTCAGATCAGCTTCGCTGATGACGAGTCGAAGACATATCGTTATTCCGGAACATTTGAAACGGAAACCGTGATGAAGGCATTGGAGGCACTACAGTTGTCATACCCTTTTAGCTTCAGAGTAGAAGATAACAGGATCATCATTAGTAAGTAGGAAACAAGCAATAAGAAAGGAAGTGTTGCGAGCACTTCCCCGGTTCAGAAAAATGTAAGTGTTGTCTCACCGATCACCATCCAAACCAATTCAAATTTATGAGAAAAACCCGCTCAGGGAAGAATGATAACATTTCTTTTCCGCCAAAACAACTGCTATCAGCAATGAAATTAACAATCTTACTTTTTTTTGTGATGGGTCTGCAGGCACGTGCAACCATCTGCGGGCAGGAGCAGATCAGCCTCCAATTGGAGCAAAGTACAATCAGGCATCTGCTGAAAGAAGTTGAAAAACAAACGGCCTATCGCTTTGTGTTTCATACAGGCACATTGCCTGAAGACAAGCTCGTTGACCTTACCGTTCACGATGCGGCGCTCAACGACGTGCTCGATCGTGCTTTCCAGGGTTTGCCGCTCCATTACTCACTGCGCGAGAATAACCTTGTGGTAATCTATGCGGATAAGGCCGCGTACGACAAGGTGCTTAGCGGACGAGTTACGGCTGAAGACAAGACGCCACTGGCAAATGTGTCGGTTAAGATCACGGGCACCTCAATAGGGACAATTACGGACAATGATGGCGTTTACAGCTTACGCGTTCCCGACAAGGCGCGGTTTATAGAGTTCTCACTGGTGGGCTACCAGGCGAGGAAGATCGCAGTGGACCAGGGGCTTGTCGTTGATGTCGTCATGGAAGAACTCGCCACTAATATGAGCGAGGTTGTCGTGACCGGGTACACCAATTATTCGCGAAGCAAATCCGCCTCAGCCTCAACGGAAGTGATGGCAGACAAGATCAACGATGTTCCCATCGCATCCTTTGAACAATCTTTACAGGGGCGGACGCCGGGCGTAGACATCGAGTCTGTTTCGGGCCAGCCGGGTACGAGCGCGTCCGTACGCATGCGAGGAGTGGGTACGATCAATGGTAATTCAGACGTATTGTATGTTCTGGACGGCGTCCCGATCGAACCAGGAGCTTTCCAATCTATCAATGCGCAGGACATCGAATCGGTTACGGTGCTAAAGGACGCATCTTCCAAAGCGCTGTATGGATCAAGAGGATCGAACGGCGTGATCGTCATCACAACAAAAAAAGGTAAGGCCGGGCAGCTTTCCATCAACTACAAATCACAATACGGAGTATCGAACCTCACTACTCCTAACTTCAACATGATGAATACGCCCGAACGCCAACAGTTTGAAGAAGAACTGGGGCTGGAAGGTGCAGAAGCAGGACCATTTTGGACATATTCAAAAAAGAATCCTGAATATGCCGGCAAGACAGCTGAAGAGCAGCAAGAAGCCGACGCAATAGTAGACAGCCTGTTAAAATTAAATACCGACTGGCGCGACTATTTTTTTCGCCAGGGTCAATTCATGGAGCAGCAATTGAGCTTTAGCGGCGGTAACGAAAGAACTCGCTTCTACACTTCGCTAAACTATTATAACCAGGATGGCATTTCTATCCGTTCGGGTCTGAAACGTTATACGCTTAAGAACAATCTTGATTTCAACATGGGGCGGCTCACCGCTAACATCAATTTAAACATAGGCTATTCTGCAAGCAGCTTCATTGAATCTGAAGGAAGCACCGCCGGAAACAACCCCATGGCTGCGGTTTTCTATGGTCTGCCTTACGAATATCCCTATGCCCCGGATGGGAAATTGGTAACATCTGGCGACGCGGCCGAATACCCTGTGCTGGACCTTCGCGAGGGAAGCAACTCGCTGGAACGGGCGCTGAACTCAACAAATAACTCAAACCAGTTTAAAGGCATACTTAGCGCATCGCTCAACTATTCCATATTGAATGGATTGACAGCAAGGACAAAAGTCGGAATTGATTTTACAGACAATGTTGGCGATCGCTGGATCAATCCTGATTCTTACGCGGGCTTCAGACAGGATTTCAGCGCTGGGCTGTTCACTGAAAACTTTCAGCGTAGATTTTCACTCGTTTCTACTTCCGGCCTTACTTTCAACAGAAGATTTTCTGATGTGCATGAGCTGGAAGTCTCGGGGTATTTTGAATTCATCAGCAATCGCAGGCGTGGCTTCGAATACACAGGATATGGACTAGATTCGCGATTGCCGCAAAGCCCGGCCGCCGTCGGTGCCACCAGCACCTACACACCAGATCTGTCGGGGTCACGCACGCGCAATGCACTCGCATCTTACATAGGCCTGGTTCGTTACACATATAATGATAAATACACGTTCAACGGAAGCTATCGAACAGACGGAACATCCACGCTGCCTGCAGAAAACCGCTGGCACGGCTTCTATTCCGCTGGAGTAAGCTGGGAAGCAAAGAAGGAAAGCTTTCTCGAAAACGTGGGGTTCATTACTACACTGAGGCTTCGTGCAAGCTATGGCACTACTGCCAGCCCGGTCGGCGGCGACTTCTTGTACCTGCCTACCTACAATACGACGTCATATGGCGGCAACGCTGCACTCGCACCGGTGCAACCGGGCAACCTGAACAGGGATTGGGAGTACGCACGTGAGTTCAACGCCGGCTTCGATTTCTCGGTATTCAAAAACAGGATTCGCCTTATTGCAGACGTTTATAACAGGATAACAACCAACCTGTATTTTGGAGCTCCCGTTTCATCAACAGCAGGGATTCCTGAAACCGACGATTATCCCGCCAATACCCTGCCTCAAAGCCTGGGCAAAATGCGGAATCGCGGCATTGAACTCGATCTCCAGGGAGACATCATAAAAAACAAATCAGTGATCTGGACCCTGGGCGGGAACATTGCCTACAACAAGAATCGCATCCTCGATCTGGGTGGGGCTGATGCTTTTGTGATCGGTGGAGAGGAAACCAGCATAATCGAAGTAGGAAAGCCTTTCGGAGCCCTGTATGCGCCCAAATGGGCCGGCGTAAATCCCGACAATGGTGATCCGCAATATTACAATCCCGATGGCTCGATCACAAATGTTTACAATGCCGTAACCCAAAGCGTTGCAGAGTTCGGAACCTATATCCCTGAAATCACCGGCGGCCTGAACACCTCTGTTACCTGGAAGAATTTCACACTCAGTGCGCTGGCAGTGTTTAACGGAAACGTCGCCAGGTACAACAATGAAGATTATTTCAATGAGAATCCAAGCTTCGTAACAAGCAATCAGTCAAGACGCTTATTGTACGACCGGTGGAAAAAGCCCGGCGATATTGCCCTGCTTCCGGTGATCACAGCCGACAGGAGATATACATCGCGCGATATTCAGAATCCATCTTACCTGCGACTGAGAAACGTTATGATCGGATATACGGTTCCGGCGGCTGTTCTTGGAAATCAGAATATAGTTAAAGGGATTAACGTATTCATTCAGGGCCAAAACCTGTTGACATCGACCAAATGGAGAGGACTTGATCCTGAAAACGGTAACGAATATGCGAGATACAGTTATCCAAGCGCCCGCACGTATTCTGCAGGGTTAAATGTTAATTTTTAATCATCGTTTATGAACATCCAACATAAAGTTCGCGCCGCATTTATCATTTATACCGCATGGACATTGGCCGGTTGCAGCAAACAGCTCGATCTGCGGCCGACGGATAGTATAGATCCCGAAAAGGCATTCAAAACAATTACCGACGTCAACCAGGGCGTTCTGGGGGTCTACGATCCGTTGTCATATAATAATATTTATTACAATTCCCTGGTATCCGACGAAGTGATGCTTCCATCCGAAAATTTCACCGGTTCCGGGTTTGCAACTTATCGCTGGCAATACGACGGCTCAAATACCTTCGAGTCGTGGGATGAAAACTATCTTGCCATTGACCGTGCGAACAGGGTCCTTGCAATTATTGACGACATTCCGGCCAAGCCAGGAGAAGAGGAGCTTAGGACACAATATAAGGGCGAGCTACTGGCCTTGAGAGCCTACTGTCATTTCGAACTGATCAGATTCTTTGCCTCTGGATACGAGCCAAACAGCCTGGGCGTGCCTTACATGGAGAAATCAGAGATCGGCATGCCGCCCCGTCTGAGCTTTGCCGAAACAATGGCTAAGGTTGATGCAGA
>Ga0193752_1000404_pt1 | contig 42392 bp, 38 predicted proteins | sample H1c1metaG_FD_144924 | JGI IMG/M metagenome (GOLD analysis project Ga0193752, IMG submission 144924) | Soil microbial communities from a riparian zone of the East river system, Colorado, United States - H1c1 | ecosystem: Environmental > Terrestrial > Soil > Riparian zone | place: USA: East River...
ATCGACTTGCGCAACGACGCCCGCGGAGCCAACAATGATTGCGTGTTTCTCGTGGCCACGAGCGTCGTTGCGCAAGTCGATACCCTTCAAGCTGCACACGCCGTCAGGTCTACAGAACGCGTTCGATTCAGTGTACGCAGCATTGGCCAAGACACTGAAGACTACGGTCGCGCCAGCGCCGAGCACAGCCGCCGCCCCGGCCCCAAGAGCAGCCGCTCTCTGTGATCCTATGCTGGTCGAGCTCCATAGGACTTCGCGCGCGTTCTCTGCCGGTCGAACTTCTTTGGTCAGTGCCAGCGTGGTCGCGAGTTGCGAAGTCAACGGCGGCTTGACCGAGTGGTCGGAAGGTGATGCTGAGTCGGAGTTCATTGCCAAGACGTCGCCGATCTTTTGTCGCGCCGCTTTCAACTCTGGAACAACCACGAGGCGCTGCTGCCCGGCCGAAACGCGAACTACTCCACTCCATGAGTGGCCATCTCCCTCTCGAACAACCAGCACGTGCTCGCCTGGGTCAACGTAGATAGCCAGTCCCCACGCATCCTTCGGTTGTTCTTCGCCGTCGATGACCATTTCCACCGTATTCGAGCCGCTCGGACTCAGTGTAATCGGCGTGATTATGCCGAGCATTGGTGCCAAGCGTTGCAACTCCGCTCCGGCGACCCCAGCACGCGCGCTATCTGCCCGGCCCACGGCGGCTTGGTGCGCGCGCTGATAGTATTCGTAAGCGCGGCCAAGTCTCCCAAGCTGAACGCAGCACAACTCCAGATTTAGAAGCGTGCCGATTGTGGCAGATCGAGCATTGCTTAGTTCCAAGCGCTCACATGCCTCGGAGATACGGCCGTTCGCCAGCAGCGCGCGCGCTTCGACAAAAAGTGCCCGTGCAAAACTTCTGACTTGCTCGGCGACCTGCTGTAGTTCGCCCCACGTGTACCAGCGCTTTCGCTCTTTCGAGCCGCAGGGCACCTACGCCCGAGGTGTCACTTCTCGCGCGTGATCCGCAACAGGACGGTGCCCTCACTCACCTGATCGCCCGTCTTGTGCGCGAGATCAGCCGCGTGGCCGTCGAACGGCGCCGTGAGCGTATGCTCCATCTTCATCGCTTCCATCGTGATGAGCGCTTGCCCTTTGACGACAGCAGCGCCATCCGCGATCTTCACCGCAATGATTCGCCCCGGCATCGGCGCGCGGATCGCACCATCAGCCGCAGCACCGGCGCCTGCAGCGAGTGACTGAGGCTCGCTGAATGCAAACGCATTGCCGCGCTCGAACACGATCGTCTCGGCGCCTACTTTCGCGGACCGCAGCGATCTACCGCTCGTCTCATCGAGACTGACGATCTGACGCTCCGCACCGCACTGCACGTCGACCTGAATCTTTGCCGCGGCATTCAGGCGAAGGCCGTTCGCGGCACCCCAGGGAGTCGCGGGCTCTCGATAGGCATCGAGCCTCGCACGCGCCGCAGCCGCGAACACGTCCTCGGAGATTTCCGCAGCAGGCACGAGCTCTGCGATGTGCTTCTCGATGAAGCCCGTGTCGATGTGCCCCGCAACGAACTCCGCATGCGACGCAGCGCGCGCGAGAAATGCCGCGTTGGTCTTGACTGGCCAGACTTCTACTTCAGCGCATGCCGCTGCCAGCTTCGCAGCGGCAGCCTGTCTCGTGGGCGCTGCTACGATGAGCTTCGCGATCATCGGATCGTAAAACGGCGTGACGGCGCCGCCCTGTTCGACGCCGGTGTCGACGCGAACGCCTCCACCAGGCATGCGAAAATGTGTCAGCGGTCCGGTCGATGGCAGGAAACCGGTGGCAGGATTCTCCGCATACAGCCGAGCTTCCATCGCGTGACCTCGGATCATCAGCTCGTCCTGCCCCGCCGGCAATCTCTCGCCGCTCGCGACACGCAGCTGCCACTCCACGAGATCGACACCAGTGATCAACTCAGTCACCGGATGCTCGACCTGGAGCCGCGTATTCATCTCCATGAACCAAATGCGATCGGCGCGCAGCCCTTCCGAAGCATCCGCAATGAACTCGATCGTGCCCGCACCTTCGTATCCCACTGCCAACGCAGCTTTCACCGCGGCGCCGCACACAGCTTCACGAGTCGCTGCGTCCATACCAGGCGCAGGCGCTTCTTCGATGACTTTCTGGTGCCGGCGTTGCAGCGAGCAGTCGCGTTCGAACAGATGAACTGCGTTGCCGTGACTATCCGCAAACACTTGCACTTCGATGTGACGCGGACTCGTGACGTACTTCTCGATCAGCACACGTTCGTCGCCAAAGCTGGCTGCGGCTTCGCGACGACACGATGTCAACGCCGCCGCAAAGTCCGCTCCGCGCTCGACTTTGCGCATGCCTTTGCCACCGCCGCCAGCGACCGCCTTGATCAACACGGGAAAGCCGATCGCAGCCGCTTCCTTCTGCAAGCGAGTCGCGTCTTGATCATCGCCGAGATAGCCGGGCGTTACAGGAACGCCCGCCTTCGTCATCAACTTCTTTGCGGCGTCCTTCAACCCCATCGCGCGGATCGCGGAGGCTGGCGGCCCGACCCAGATCAGTCCCGCGCCTTTGACTGCTGCGGCAAACTCAGGATTCTCGGACAGAAATCCGTAGCCGGGGTGGATCGCGCGCGCACCTGTTTGTGCCGCCGCAGCCAACAGCTTCTCCGGCCGCAGATAACTTTCGGCTGCAGCGGCGGGACCGATCAAAACCGCTTCATCCGCGAGCCGCACATGCAGCCCACTGCGATCGGCTTCCGAGTACACCGCGATGCTGCGCACACCGAGCGAACGCGCGGTGCGAATGATGCGGCAAGCGATCTCGCCGCGATTCGCAATGAGCAGTGAATCCATCATTCGCTACATCCTGAACACGCCGAAGCGTGTCGGCGGAATCGGAGCGTTCAAGGTAGCGGAGAGCGCAAGGCCGAGGACATCGCGTGTCTGCACCGGATCGATGATGCCATCATCCCACAGGCGCGCGGTCGCATAATAGGGATTGCCTTCGCTTTCGTAGCGTTCGCGCACCGGCGCACGAAACGCCGCTTCTTCCTCCGCAGACCAAGATTCGCCGCGCTGCTCCATCGCATCGCGCTTTACGGTTGCCAGAACACTCGCGGCCTGCTCACCGCCCATGACCGAGATGCGACTGTTCGGCCAAGTGAACAGAAAGCGCGGCGAATACGCACGCCCGCACATGCCGTAGTTTCCAGCTCCAAAGCTGCCTCCGATGATGACAGTCAGCTTGGGCACTTCCGCGCAGGCGACAGCAGTCACGAGCTTGGCACCATCCTTCGCGATGCCTCCTGCTTCGTATTTACCCCCGACCATGAAGCCTGAAATGTTTTGTAAGAAAAGCAGCGGTCGGCGCCGCTTGCACGCGAGCTCGATGAAGTGCGCGCCCTTCAATGCGCTCTCCGAAAACAATACGCCGTTGTTCGCGAGAATCGAGACGGGTTGCCCCCAGAGGTACGCGTCACCGCAGACGAGCGTCGTCCCGTACAGCGGCTTGAACTCGGCGAAGCGCGAGCCATCGACGATGCGCGCGATGACTTCACGAACGTCGTACGGCGCACGGACGTCCTGCGGCACGATACCGTAGAGCTCGGACGGAGCGTAGACAGGCGCTTCGGGCGCGATGATCTCGAGCGTCGTGTGTTTGGGCCGGTTCAAACGACTGACGATGGAGCGCACGATCTCGAGCGCATGCGTGTCGTCTTCCGCTACGTGATCGACGACGCCGGACTTTCGGCCGTGCGTATCCGCACCGCCGAGCTCTTCCGCTGTGATCACTTCCCCGGTGGCCGCTTTCACCAGCGGTGGGCCGCCCAAAAAGATCGTTCCTTGATTGCGAACGATGATCGTTTCATCGCACATCGCGGGGACGTACGCGCCGCCAGCCGTGCAGCTGCCCATGACGCATGCGATCTGCGGGATCTCGAGCGCGCTCAGGCGCGCCTGATTGAAGAAGATGCGACCGAAGTGTTGCTCGTCGGGAAACACGTCGGCTTGAAAGGGAAGGTTGGCGCCGCCGCTGTCGACCAAGTACACGCACGGCAGTAGATTCTCGAGCGCGATCTGCTGCGCGCGCAGATGCTTTTTGACTGTGAGTGGGTAATACGCGCCGCCTTTTACTGTCGAGTCGTTCGCCACGATCACGACTTCGCGACCGGCAACCCGGCCGATGCCGGCGATGATCCCGGCTCCCGGCGCGTCCTCGTCGTACACGCCGTGCGCCGTCAGCTGTCCGATCTCCAGCAGCGCGGACCCTGGGTCGAGCAAGCGCTCGACTCGATCTCTGGGCAGCAGCTTTCCACGCGCAACGTGCCGCTCGCGAGTTCGGGCTGGCCCACCGAGGGCTGCAGCAGCCACGGTCTCTCGCAGCGTCTGAACGAGGGCGAGGTTCGCCTGGGTATTGCGTTGTGATGCTGCGCTACTGGCGTCGAAGCTCGAGCCGAGTCGATTCATGTAGGATGCGTCCACCGGCCTGAGAAATTATCACGGACGCGGGCGTTTCGCAGGCGGCACCTACGCCCAGAACGCCGTTCGTGACTGCGCGAGTACCGGTATCGCGATCCAACGCGCATCGGCCGCCGCCTGACAACCGATGGCCGAGGGGGGACGACCCTCGATCGCTGTCGGAGAGGACGCCAATTGCCGACACTTCGGGATTGCTACTTCCGAGTTTGCGCTTTTCGTATGCTGATTTCCTTCGTTACAGTTCTTGCGATGTCGGTCGAAGCAGAATCTCGTTGATGTCCACGTCGCCGGGTTCTTCGATTGCGAACGCGATGGCGCGCGCAACCGTGTCCGCGGGGATAGCCTGCTGCCGGTAAAACTCTTTGATGCCTGTGGCGGTGTCCGGGTCAGAGATGCCGAGCGGCAGTTCCGACTGAACAGCGCCGGGTGAGATGATGGTTGTGCGGATCCCGTCCACCTCCTGTCGGATGCCTTCGGAGATCACGCGCACTGCATATTTGGTCGCGCAGTACACGGCGCCGCCGACGGTGACCTTGTGGCCGGCGACGGAGGAGATGTTGATGATGTGTCCGCTCTTCTGTTGTGCGAACACTGGCAGTGCGGCGGCGACACCGTACAGCACGCCTTTGATGTTGATGTCGATCATGCGGTCCCACTCGTCGACCAGTGTCTTTGAGATCGGACCGAGGGCCATCAGGCCGGCGTTGTTCACGAGTACGTCGATGCGTCCGTACTTTTTGATCGCGCCCTGTACGAATGCATCGACTTCTGTGCGTTGGGTAACGTCGACTTTCATGGAAGCGGCGTTTCCGCCAGCGCGTCCGATGTCGGCGACGACGGTTTCGAGTCGCTCTTTGCGACGTGCGCCAAGGAAAACTTTGGCGCCTTTGGAGGCAAGGAGACGAGCGGTGGCTTCGCCAATTCCGCTGGATGCTCCGGTGATGACAACGACCTTTCCATCAATGCTCGGCATGTTTCTCTCGCTAATTGCGGGTGGTGTTGGCGTCGACGACGTCAACATACGCCCGCGAGAAGGGATGCAAAACCAACGCGATGAGGATGGGGTGTTTAGGACAACTTCACGGCGGGGCCTGGTCAGCCCGAGCTTTTCACGGCGCGCCCGCCATCTGCATCCCGAGAAATCAACGCTGGTTACTCGGAGAATGTGTCGGCGACAGGTATGCCTGTCTGTGCTACAATAGGCATACACGTGGAACTGACATGGCCAAGCCGACCCAGCTGAAACGCAAATCCTTTTTCGTGGACGAACGCGTGTTGCAGCGCGCAAAGCGTTTGCTACGCGCATCCAGCGATGCCGAGGCCATTCGTATCTCGCTCGAGCGAGTCGCGGAAATGGAGGGCTACTGGAAGTTCATGGACAACTCACGTGGAAAGGTCAAACCAGGCGCGTTCGAGGAGCCCTGAGTGGCGTTTGCGATACTCGATACGGGTGTCTACATCGACCACTGGGAGCACTCGCGCCATGGCCGGGTCCTCGTTGCAGTGCGACGACGCTTCGTAGTGCGTCAATCCGCAGTCGTTCTCAGTGAACTGCGCCGTGGCGCACGCACGAAGAGCGCTCTCAGGCTGGTGGACGCGTTGCGAGACTTGTCGACGGTGATTTGGGAGCCGACCGCCGAGGATTGGTGGAGAGCCGGAAAGCTGATTCGTGCGATCGGTGACGCTCAGGACTGGGAAACAACGAAGCGTCGCGAGTTTCAAAACGACGTTCTGATTGCGCTCACTGCAGTGCGACACGGCGCAACGGTTGTCACCACTAACACGAACGACTTCGAGTTTTTGGCGAAGTCGATCAAGGTCAGAGTCGAAGATGCTAGAGAGTAGATGCGCCGTGCGTTGGCGTCTGATCTAGTGAGTGATCTCCTGAACAGCTCTCGGATCCCAGAGCGGCGGCGACCAGATCAGTGGCGCCGACACCAGGTCGTGCCGGAGACCACGTAGATTTCATCGCCGCTGGCAATGCTTCCACCACAGCTCTCGCAGCGACTCGTCCGCGTCGCGCGCTTGAAGATGCCACCGTTCGGCGGCTTCTGACGCGGCGGCTCCGCAGGCGCATTCCAGGCGGATTCGGCCGCAGGACGCGCGCGGCTGCGAGGCGCGCGGTCGAAGTCGTATCGCCCATCGACACTGAGCCGCATGCCGTGTTTGCGGATCAACCGGCACGCGGTCAGCGCCGCCGTACGCGCCTCTTCCTCGTGCGTAGTCGAACACGCGAGGTCGATCAGCTTCTCGGCTTGGTACACACTCATGGGCGCACTCTAGCCTAAATAGTGCTGCGCCTGGGTCACCCGCGCGGCTATTGCTCCGGCGTCAGCATCGCGATGATCGCATCCGCAGCTTGCTCCGGTGTCAGCACGGTCGTATCGATGCGCAACTCGGGTGCTTCTGGCGGCTCATAGGGACTGTCGATCCCAGTGAAGTCTTCCAGCTGACCTGAGCGCGCCTTCTTATACAACCCCTTCTCGTCGCGCGCTTCGGCCTGCGCGAGCGGCGTATCGATGAAAATCTCGAAGAACTCACCAGGCGCAATCATCTCTCGGAGCCTGCGACGCTCCGCGCGAAACGGCGAGATGAACGCCGTGATCACGATGAGGCCCGCATCCGTCAGCAACTTCGCGACTTCGCCCACGCGCCGAATGTTCTCGAAACGATCGGCATCGGTGAATCCCAAATCTTTACTGAGGCCGTGACGCACGTTGTCGCCGTCGAGCAGGAAAGTATGGCGATTCATGCTCGCCAGCTTCTTCTCGACGAGATTCGCGATCGTGGACTTGCCCGCACCCGAGATGCCCGTGAGCCACAGCACGGCGGGTTTCTGATTCTTCAGATTCGCACGTTGCTCACGGCTGACGTCAGTCGCCTGCCAGTGGACATTCTCGGGGCGATCAGGGGCGAGCTCGCTCATGCTGAAGTCTCGGCGACGGGACCCGGTTTGCATACTCCCCGTGACGGCCAAAATGCCCAGCGCCCCGTGAGCCCACTCCGAGTGCACGATCGCGGGTGGTACGTCTGAGATTCAGCGAAACATAATCGCGGAACGAGTACTCGGCCTGCCGAAGGGCCCACGTTAAGACCGGGAGCCGGACCATGACTGCAAGAGGTCTTCTCCAGACGGTGCGGAGGCGGTCGAACCTGGCGTTCGCGAGAAGCGTGGAGCGGCTGCGGCGTGATGATAACCGTCGCGCTCTTGGTAAACTTCGCGCTCCTTCATGTGCGCGTGCTCGAAGGACTCCTCGAGTGTCAGGACCGGTGCAAAACACGCATCGGTGCCCTCGAGAATCGCACACCATTCATCCCGCGTCTTGGTCGCAAAGATGGTTGCGAGCTCTGCATTCGTTCTCGGCCACATCGTCTGGTCGTGCTGCTTGGACTTGACGCTGTCGGCGGCGCCGATTCGCGCCAATAGCTCGGCGTAAAACTTCGGCTCGATGGCGCCGATCGAGATCTCTTTCCCATCCGCGCACCGATAACACCGATAGAAGGGAGCTGCGCCGCCGAGAAAGTTCTTCTTCCGATCGAGCGAGATGACTCCGCTTGGGACGAGGCCCGCGAAGAAACTCATCAGCGAAGCCACGCCATCGACGATCGACGCGTCGATGATCTGTCCTTTGCCTGACTTCTCGCGCTCCCACAGTGCGGCCGCGATTCCAAATGCCAAGAACATCGAACCACCGCCGAAATCTCCGATGAGGTTCAGCGGCGGTTGCGCCGGCTCTCCAGTTCGGCCGATCGCCGCCAGAGCACCCGTCAATGCGATGTAGTTGATGTCATGCCCAGCGCTGTTGGCTAAAGGACCCGTCTGGCCCCAACCCGTCATTCGTCCGTAGATGAGGCGGGGATTGCGCTCCATCATAACGTCGGGACCGAGCCCCAATCGCTCCAACACGCCCGGGCGGTTTCCCTCGATCACGACGTCGACGCACTCCGCAATCTCGAGGCAACGCGCTCGGCCCTCATCGGTGCGGATGTCGATCGTCAGCGAGCTGAGTCCCGCATTCACGATCGGATTCGGATACCCGTTACCGCCCGGACGGTCGATCCGAAGCACCTCCGCACCCAGGTTTGCCAAAAGCATCGCGACGTGAGGGCCCGGGCCGATCCCGGCAAACTCCATCACGCGCAGTCCCGATAGTGGCCCCTGGCGGACAGACGCTGACATCGGTCGAATTGACCCGCTCAGTCGCGCGTAGTCAAGCATGGCCGTCGGCGGCCAAAGAGTTGCTGCCCACGGCACGGCACTGGGCGCGTTTGATTTCGACTATCAGCGCGTCGACTGACCCGGGGCATCCGCGTCCGTGGCAGCTGTGAGCTGCGGCTCCGCTACAGCTTTGGAATGGCGAAGCGGTAGAGCGGCTCACTGCCTCGGAGCAAGGCGTGGTGACGTCGTCGGACCATTTCGGGGTGGAACGCGGCCGCCGCAGTCGTTGACGCACGACTTGCATTTGCCTTTGTACGCGCAGCCGTCGTCGATGATCTCGCCCGTCTTGCAGTCGCGCACCGCACAAATCGGGACGTTGCGGCCGGGCTTCGAGGAGCTGGAACATGCGCTGCCGAGAATGAGCAGCAAGCAGCTAGCTACGACCGCGCAGTCAACGCGTCGAACGCGTGCCTCTCGGAAGCTCGGCTGTGTCTGTTCTGGCGAACGAAACATCCAAGTCACATTGTAGAGCTGTTGTGGGAGTGGTTGCGAGAAGTGACCCCGGTAAAGTCGAGCTCTCGGGGGCATTTCGAGGCCCTTTGCAGTAGCGAGAGCGCGCGTCGTAGACGTTACGGCAATCCCGCTCAACCCGCGGGATGCACTAGCCAAAGTGCTGGTATGCCCGCACTGCGTTGGCACGGGTAGGCTGGTCGGAGCGTGGTAGATCACCTGCTCACAACAGCCACACGGAGGTGGATCATGCGCATCGGCGTCATCGGTTCTGGAGAAGTGGGTGCTTCGCTCGCGGTCGGCCTCAAGAAGCACGGTCACGACGTAATGCGTGGTTCGCGTGATCCGAAGAAGCTCAAGGCCTGGCAGGACGAAAAAGGCAAAGGCATTGCGCTCGGCGACCTCGCTGAGACTGCGCGCCACGGTGAGCTCATCGTACTTGCGGTGAAGGGCATCGGAGCGGAAGAAGCGGTGCGGTTAGCCGGTATCGACAACCTCGCGGGGAAGCCCGTGCTCGACACAACGAATCCGATCGCTGAGGCGCCGCCGACAAACGGAGTGCTCTCGTTCTTTACGGGTCCGAACGAGTCGTTGATGGAGCGGCTGCAGAAGCTCGCGCCAGCGGCGAAGTTCGTGAAGGCGTTTTCATGTGTCGGCAACGATCTGATGGTCGATCCGAAGTTGAAGGGTGGCCCGCCGACGATGTTCATCTGTGGCAACGACGACGCGGCCAAGCAGACGACGACGAAGTTGTTGCAGGACATCGGCTGGGAGTCGCTCGATCTAGGTAAGGTCGAGGCGGCGAGAGCGATCGAGCCGTTGTGTATCCTGTGGTGTATCGAGGGCTTCTTGAAAAACGATTGGATGCACGCGTTGAAGATGTTGAGGCCGTGACGGTGTTCAGTCGCTGAGTGCTGCGGGTCGACGCGACTTCGCGTTGCTCCGCGACTTGGACTTCTCCCGCTCTGCTCGAACGAGTTCGATGAGCGGGCGCGCCCCCTCGACGGCCTTGCTGGAGTACATCTTCTGGGCCACCAAGGCATCGATGTCGAGGTAACGCAAGTCGAGGTTCACGGCCTCACGGTAAGCCGCTAGTGCCGCCTCGCGCTTGCCTTGGACCGCGAAAGCTAGCCCTCGCCCGGCGAGCACATCGGCCTGATCGACGGCATACGGCAGCGCCGTTTCCCAATGCATCAGCGCTTCGTCAAGCTCACCCAAGTCAAAGTAGGCATAGCCCACGTTGTCGTGCAGGACGCCCAGAAGCGAGTCCTCCTGATGATCGTTTAGGACGGCGATCGCAGTCGTATAGAAATCGATTGCGTCTTGGACGCGACCGCTTTGGTACGCACGGAGGCCAGCGTTGAAACCACTTCTAGCGCGCTCGACCGGTGAAGCCCCTTTGTTCGAAGGCTTGCGCACGGCAGCTTCGGCCGCGGCGGACGCCGCTCTATCGCGCTTCGCTGCGGCGCTCGCTTCCCTGGTTTGATTCCTGTGGATCATTCCCGCGACGAGCGTTGTCAGCGCGAGAGCGAGGATCCATGGGACGGTGGACGACAAGGTCAACGCAGCGAGAATCGATCCGTCGCCTGGTCGAGCAGGTTCGGAAGGGCTCACCGCGATCCGCGCTTCCTCTCTGGGGTCGTGCCCCTCCTCCGCAAGGAACTCCTGCAGCCGCGGATGAAAGAACGCGTAGCTTCCACCGGTCCTCTGCAGCAGCTTCAGCTGAACGCCCCGCTCGACATGTTTGGCTAACTCGCGCGGTAGGACCTTTCGCCGATGCAACAACTCGCGCAACGTGAAATGCCCGATCAAGTCGAACGTGCCGCTGCTCAGCACGAAGTTGAGCGCAGCGTAATACAGGTAGCATAAAACAGCACCGAAGATCGTGGCCGCCGTAAGCTGCGTCCCTAACCCCCTGCACGCGACAATCCCGGCACCTAGACACAGTAGAGAGAGTGATGAGCCGACTGCGGCCCGCGCCGCACCACGCAGCGCATCATTGGCTGAGGTTCTGACGTGTTTAGCGTCGCGCTCCTCCCAGCCGAATCCACCGGCGAAGGCAGCTCCCATGAAACACAGCGCGACAGTCATGAGGGGCATCCCCAGTACTACTCCTGCGGTGGTCGCGTAGCCTGGTGGCGGAGCCTTCAGAAAAATACCCGCGATGAAGCTGACCGACGCGGCCAGTAATCCCATCATGATGCCTGCCACCGCTCCGGCCCGAATTGCCGTGGTCAGTGCGCCCTTCCAGCGCGCTCTCGACCACGCAACTCTTCCCAACAGCTTGATGTCGTTGGCCGGCGTGTTCTCGAGCGCGCGAGCGATGAGCGGTACGCCGCCGATCATCACTGAAATGAGCAGGAAGGGAGACAATACGTGGCGCATGGCATGCCCACGACGCTCCCAGCTGAGCACCGTGTAGAACATCAAGGCGCAAGTACTCATCGCGGCAGTGAACAGCCAGCTCGTCACGAGCCATGACGTCTCGAACGATGTCGACGCGGCGCCAGTCAATGCGGGCACACATGCGAGCAGCGTGCCGGCAACCACGGCGAGCGCTCGCGACGCATAGACGTACTCGCGGATCTGACTCCGCGTTACCAGCCAGCTTGGCTGAAGCTGATCGAACGCAAACAAAGTGGTGTTGTGCCGGGTCATGCCTCGCGCAAGCCGAGCTAGTGTAAGTCTAGTTTCCTGCAGGTCCGCGTCAGTCTCAGACTCCTCTGCCTGTCGGGCGAATACGTCGTCGACGAACGTTGCGAACACCACACGCTCGACCTCTTCCTGGCTGTCGTGGCTCTTGGCCGAGTTGACCAAGCGTTCGACGTCGAACGCGGACGCCAGCATATGCAGCATGAGCGGCGACGAGCCTACGCGAGCCAGCTCCGCTGCGCTCTGCATCGTCGACTTGAGCATCGGCGTGGACTCACAGGTCTTATTCAGATACTCCACGCTCTGACTGTGAGCGATCTGTTGGATCTCGATCGCGGCTTGGATTCGCAAGCGGGTCCAGGGAACGCAGTGCTCCTCGAGGGCAGTCACGACGAGCCCGCTCGCTTTTGCGTAGTCGTTGATCGCCTGAACGCAGTTCATCCGGAGCTCCGGATGAACCTCGTCCAGACCATCGAGCATCGGCGCAATGCGATGTTTCGCCAGCCAGCGCCGACTCCATTCCACGGACAGGAAGTATCGACGGTTGAGCTCGCGACACATCCACGTATCCAGGTCCTTGAATTTCGCGTCCCATGTCGAGAGCTTGAACACGACGGGGATCGGCGCACGGTCGTCCGATCGGGCCTCACGGAGTAAGTCGCGAGCGAGCTCGAGCTGCGTCACGGTCTTGCCGAAGCCTCGCTTCCCGACGATGAGCAAAGTGCGCTGACTTTGCCGATAGATCTCGCGAATACTCTGGCCAGTCGGCACGGGCCCCGTGGCGGGCTTGAGCTCGCGAGCCCAGGGGCGTGCGACCAGCTCAGGACGAAACCGCTTCGGCAGCTCGAGGCGGCTCGCCGAGGGCACGCGGTCGGCGAGCCACCCGCTGACCCAGTCTTGTTCGAGCCGCTCGATTAGCTGAAGCTCCTTCTCTCGATCCTCGCTCAGCTGGACGTCCCTCGTCAGGTAGACGTTCCGGGCACGCTCGACTCGAACGCCCGTGCCCTCATAGACGCTCAGGCGATCGATCTCGATGTCCGCGCTCGTTTCGCCGTCCTCGTCGTCACGCTCTTCATCGCGCTCTGACTCGGTGTCTGGCCGATCCGCCCGAGCACGCGATCGCGGCTTATCATTTCTTTCGGCGTCGTCCGACATGGATTCCTACGCTCCCCCGGCCGCTCACGATCATCTCGCTCACCCGCACCGGCGATGCGGCCTCGTCGCTAACGAGAATGCCCGTCGCGCCTTCTCTCACGCGCTGCACGTCGACCCGTACATCGCTGTCTTCGAATCTCGATTCGAAATCTTCTCGGAAGTCTTCGAGATCGTCGCGGAGGCCTCCCAGTGCCGCGAGGATGCTCTCCTCGCCCGAACGCTGGGCTCGAACAATCTGGATGAGGGCCTGACCGAGCAGCTCCTCAACCGACTTGGAGATCGACTCCAGGAGCTCGACTCGCTCTCGCTTCGTCTCGAGCTGGGCGTCTTCTCGCAGCATGCGCTTCGTTGCGCTCAATGCGAACGCACGTCGGAGGCCTTCCTCCAAAAACGGTGACAACAAAAGGGTTGCCGGGTTGTTCCCGGTCGCGAGAGCCAGTACGAGCATCGCGATCGCGGACGCGGTCTTCGCGCCGTCGCGTGTGGCCACACCCTGCGCGACCTCCTTGAGCTCGTCTTTGCGTTCTTCGATGAGGGAACGGAGCGCGACGCGCGGCAGCGATGACACGGGCCGGAGCCTACCGCATTCCACGAGCGTACGTTCGAAGTACAGATTGGAAACTCGGGCGTCCCGATCGGACTGCTTGCTGAGTCGTCTCCGATACGTGGCAGGTGAGCTCGTTCACCTGAACGTCGGGCGGAGCAGACCAGCCGGCATATCCTGTCCAGGGCCCGCATCTGTGGCTCCGCGGCACGACTCGCTAGGCGCCGGTGGCGCACGGGCCGCTTCGGCTCTACAACAAATGGGTCGCAACGCGATAGGTTCGGTGGCCGCGCCATCGAACGCTCATCGCGTTGCCCTGCGTACGTCCGCACATCCGCACCACGGTGCGCTGGAGCGTTCATTGTCCACGACGACCGTGCAGACACGAATTCTCTTCGTCACCGCGGGCGTCTCCCGCTCGCGAGAAGGTCTCGTGCGCACTTCGATCCTAGCGCGCGCACTCGAAGCAGAGCTGCACGTGCTGAGTGTCGTGCCATCCGCCCATCGCATGGACTCAATCGTACGCAATACTCATTTCGTCTACGACGGTGTGAGCTTGCAACGCTATCTCGAGGCTTGCCGACAACTTCAAGCGTGGTGCCAGGATCTCGTACCTCCCGAGTGTTGGCAGGTCCGCATGGGCAACTTCTTCGAAGAAGTCGAAATTCACACTCAGACGCTCCACATCGACCTTGTTGTGTTAGCTCCAGGCAACCCCCACGCTGGGGAACGAGTCACTTCGCTCGCCCGCACGACAGGTCTGCCAGTTCTGTTTTCACGAGCGACCATCGCGGCAAATCGCACGGTGGTTGCCGCGACAGACCTGTTGGGTCCGCATTATCCGGTACTGGATCGCGCAGCGGACTTCGGCCTACGTCTCGGCGCTCGCGTGGTCGCATTACATAACGTCGCGCCGCGCACGCGCTTGGAATCGAACCCGGCGCAGTACCGGACGGGGGTCCGCCGCGAACAGCTGACGCGAGCGACGAGCCAACTCTCCATCGCAGTCACATCGGTCGTGGCACGCGAGGCGGATCCCGTCGAAGCGATTTTGCGTCAAGCAGTCGGCGAAGACGCGGGTGTCATATTAGTCGGCACGCGACGGCACTCATGGATGCACCGCTTGATCACCGATAGCGTGTCGGCCCGCGTAGTCGATGAAGCACAACGATCGGTACTCGTGATCCCGTTCGGCGATTGACCCGCGCGACAGCACGCAACCTACCAGTGCCACACCTGATCGTGCTCCTCGAGCAACTGCGGGAGATTTCTTCGCGCCACGAGGTTCACACCCGCGACTCGCGCGACATCGACCAGCCCGCGTGCCTCTAGATCCTCGTACACCACATTGACCGAAACGTTCTTTGAAATGAGCGCCGCGATCTGACTTGCGATCTGCGGGGGATGTGTCTGCTGCCAGCGCCCGAAACTCAGACCGCTACTGTCTTCCCCCGTGAGCACGTAATTGACCGCGTTGTCCTTCAACAATACCGATTGCTCGGCACCCGCTGCCTGTAGGCAGTGAGTGAGCCAAACAATCGTATCGTCCTGCTCTTCGAGCGTTCCGCGATATGCCGATTCGACGATCTGTAAGACTTTCATGCGGCCTCGGTTTCCTCAGCGGGTTCCAATCGTGAGCACGTTCGCCGACGCCTGCGCCATCTTCCAGAAGTCGCCCGGCGAGCCTCGACGCGTTCCCTCGACAGCCTCGTTCACACCGCGTTCATCGACGCACAGGCCACAGTTGACCCAATCGATGCGACCGCCATGCTGCTGCGCGAGCGTCATCAACTCCTGCAGCCAGTCTTTCGGCAACGGATGGTTCTCCGTCGGAACATCCGTGCCGTGAACACTGTTGCCGTGCGGCTTCTGGCGATCGAATGCCAAATGCACGGCACCTTCGTACGCGAACACGTTGACCTCGTAGCCACGCGTCGCCGCCAGCGCGAGGAGTCGGAAGAATGTCGTCGTCCGCTCGCTCTCGAACGGTGGATCCATCAATGCAAAGGTGAGCTTCATGGGTACGCTTTCTAGGGCTGCGAACTCGGTGTCAGTGCCAAACTGTTTTTACGCGCTCGACCAATGCGTCGAGGACGACTTCGAGCCGCGCCGACTCGATTCCTGCACCCAAACGGTTCAACGGGATCGCGCGCTCTCGCAATGAGAATTCTTCGGCGAGAATCTCTACGCCCGCGGCATAAGCCTCCTGCAGCAGCTTCGAGTAGACTCCGGCTCGTGCGACCATCACGCCATTTTCGACCAGGAACAGAGTGACTTGATGGCCCTGGCGGGACAGCTCGCGAGCGAGGTCGTAGAGGTCGTTCGTCGACTGGCAGGTGAAAGGCTCGCGAGAAGAGATCAGCATGTAGCGACTCATCGTCATGGCTCCTGTAAACCCTCAGGGTCTGCAACGGACTCAGTTGACCGAGACGTCGTGCGACGCGGCCGACCGCAATACGCCGATGCGCTGGACGAAATCTCCGAACGGCTCGCCGGGCGAGCGCTCCCGCGCGTAACGCGCCACGAGGGGTCGCAGGATCTCGAAGATCTTCGCTTCGGCGATGTTCTCGGTATGCAACACGTTCAAGCGTTGGCCGTGAGCACCGCCACCCATGTACAGATTGTATTTGCCAGGCGCGCGGCCGGTGAGTCCGATTTCTGCGACGTACGGGCGCGCACATCCGTTTGGACAGCCGGTCATTCGTACGCTGATGGCTTGGGTGTCCAAACCATGGTCACGCAATAGCGCTTCGAACTTGGTCAGAAACGCTGGCAGATAGCGCTCGCTTTCTGCCATCGCGAGCCCGCAGGTCGGAAACGCGACACAGGCCATCGAGCTGCGGCGTAAAGCGCTCTGTTTGGAATCGAAGTCGACGTGATGCAGCGTCAGAAGTGCATTGATGTCTTCGCGCGCGCGCGCCTCGACACCACTGACGACTAGGTTCTGGTTCGGAGTCAGTCGGAATTGCACACCGTGTTCAAGTGCGATCCCCCGGAGCGCATCCAGCAGCTGACAATCACGCTGATTGGTTACGCGCCCGTTCTCGATGAACACTGTCAGGTGCCATCTGCCGTCCGACCCGCGTTGCCAGCCGAACGAGTCGTTGTTCGTGTCGAAGCGAAAAGCGCGTGCGGGCGACAACGCAAAGCCGAGCCGCGTTTCGAGCTCGCTGCAGAACCAAGGAATGCCGTGCACGTCCAGCGTGTATTTGAAACGGGCGCGGTTGCGGTCGACGCGATCTCCGTAGTCGCGTTGGATCGAGATCACCTGTCGGCTCAGGTCGAGCACCTGATCGGGCGTCACGAATCCGATGACGTCCGCCAGCCTCGGATACGTGCGCGGAACACGGTCGGTGCGCCCCATGCCGCCACCCACACAAACGTTGAAGCCCTGCAGGGTCTCGCCGTCGGCGATAGCAATGAAGCCTAAGTCTTGCGTGTAGACATCGATGTCGTTGATCGGTGGGATCGCAAAACCGATCTTGAACTTGCGCGGTAGATAGGTGGGGCCGTAGAAAGGCTCTTCGTTCAGATCAGGATCGCCACCGGCGATGCACTCCTCGCCGAGCCAAATCTCCCGGTAAGCTCCACTTTTAGGGCGCATGTGCGCGCTCGCTCGATTTGCGAGCGCGTAGACCTCACGGTGCAACTCGGAGAGCGCTGGGTTGACCGAACACATGACACCGCGACAGTCGTCACCACACGCGGCGATCGTATCGAGCAGGATGGCGTCGAGTCGCTGAAGCGTCGCTCGCAGATTGGGCTTCATCACCCCATGAATCTGAAAGGTTTGGCGCGTGGTCAGGCGCAAGCTGCCGCGCCCGTATTCGCGCGCGATTCCATCGAGGGCAAGCCACTGGGGTGCGTCCAATACGCCGCCGGGTAGCCGAACGCGCACCATGAACTGATAGTCAGGCTCGAGCTTTTGCCGATGACGCTCCTCGCGCACATCTCGATCGTCCTGCATGTACATCCCGTGAAACTTGACGAGCTTTGCGTCGTCCTCCGAGATGCTGCCGGTGACGGGATCCGCCAGACTGTTTTCGATCGTCCCGCGCAAAAAACGACTGCGCGCCTTGAGTGTTTCGTTGGGATCGAGCTTCGCGAGCGGTTGGCTCAAGTCACGGTCGCGCGTCGCCGTTCGGTTGGGTTTTGGGGCCATCGGGATCTCTTCAGTAGACGTCGCGCTGATAGCGCCGCTGTTCGTGCAACTCGTGCAAGTACTCGACCGCGCGCTCGCGCGAGTTCGTCTCCGTTTCGAGGATCGACAGCAGAGTTTCGTGTACTGCTGGCGCGAGCGTCGCCGCGTCGCCGCAAACGTAGACGTGTGCGCCGTCTTGCAACCACGCATAGATGTCTCGCGCGTGCTCGCGGAGCCGATGCTGCACGTAGACTTTCTCGGTCTGGTCGCGCGAGAACGCGAGGGTCAAACGAGCGAGCGTCTGGTCTCGCAGCCAAGCCTGCCACTCGGTCTGATAGAGAAAGTCCGTGCGGAAGTTCCGTTCGCCGAAGAAGAGCCAGGCACTGCCGGCCGCGCCTAATGCGGCCCGTTCCTGCATGAACGCGCGATACGGAGCGATGCCGGTTCCCGCACCGATCATCAGAACTTTAGTCGTGGGATCCGCCGGTAGTTTGAAGTTGTCGTTCTGATGCACGTACACCGGTAGGAGCTCGCCTTCGCCGAGCCGATCGGCGATGTGTCCAGAGACCACGCCCGAGCGCGTGGTTCCATTGCGGAAGTAGCGGACGGTGCTGACAGTCAGATGCACTTCGTCCGGCGTTGCGGCCAGGCTCGATGCGATCGAGTAGAGCCGCGGCGCCAAGCGGCGCATCGAACGCACGATCTTCTCGGGATCGACGTGGCTCGCAGGATGTGCGCGCACGATATCGATGATGTGATGACTGCGTAGAAACAGCCGTCGCTCGGTTAGAGCTTCGTCTCGAGTCAACGCAGCGAGCTCGCTCGAGCCGGACGCTTCCACCCACACGCGTAAAAATGCAGGGGTTGCAACAGCGAGGTCCACTTGCTCGAGCAACGCGTTTGCAACTGACATGGGCTGGCCATCGACACTCACTAACTCATCACCCGTTGCACCGAGTGCGCGCGCAAGTTGGTGGGCGAGCGCGGGTTCGTTTGGCGCGAAGATGCCCAAGGCGTCTCCCGGTGCAAATCGCAACTGCGACTCCTCCAAGCTCAGGGTTAGATGTCGCGTTTCTTTAGTCGACCCGCGTCCGGTCAACTGAAAGTTCTCGAGTACGATTGCCTGAAACGGGGCGTCCTTGTCGAAGCCTGGTTTGGGTCGAGAGGACTGCGGCTTGGGACGCGTTCCCGGATCGACGGTGTCGCTGCCGTCGCGGATACGGAGGTCCTCCGTTGCGCGATCACCGGGCGCTCTCAATAGCTCTACTATTTGTTCGGTCCACGCCGCGGCTGGTTCGTGATAGTCGAGATCGCATTCGAGGCGTGGTGTCAGGCGAGAGGCTCCCAATCCCGCGAGGCGTTCATCGACGATTTTGGCTGCGCGGCAGAAGTGCTCATAGGTCGAATCACCGAGCCCGAGCACTGCGAACCGCAGCTGGGGTAACGACTTGGGGGCAGTGGGCCCTTGCAGCTGCTCGAAGAAACGCAGTGCGGGTTCCGGTGGTGTGCCGTCGCCGTGCGTGCTCGTGACGACGATGACCGTTTGCTCACGCTCGAGCGCGCGTGGTTTGTAGCTCGCCAGGTCGACGACATCGACGCTCTGGGAAACCGCGCGGATGCGCTCCGCAATCGTCTGCGCGAGCGCGGCAGCGTTGCCGGTCTCGCTTGCAAACAAAATGCGCACGTGTGCGGCGTTCGCGGGCACTTCGGAAGGTTGTCTCGTGGCCGGCCCGATTGGCGCATCCGCCGGCGAAGCCGCCGAGCGTGCTTGGACGGGCCGCGCGATAGAGCTCGACGCGCCCGCGCTTCGTTCACGAGCGAGAGCCGCGAAGTACCCGCTCAGCCAAGCTGCTTCGAGCGCACTCGGCTCGTTCGCATCTTGGGGGCCCTCGGCAGCGAGCCCGAGTTGGCGCAGCGCACTCAAAATCGAAGTCGTGTCGAACATCCGCTCTCACCGCGCGACGTGGGTCCGTCGTGCGATTGCGAGACTGACTCTGTCCTAGCTCCATGACAAACGAAGATTATTTGCGCATGGTATAGATACTGTTTGTGTCAAAGCCGTATGGACCTAGATCTAGCTCAGACGTTCATCACGATCGTGTCCGCGGGTAGCTTCGCGCGCGCGGCTGAGCGCCTGCACGTCACCCAGGCTGCAGTGAGTGCCAGGATCGTCGCGCTCGAGAGCGAGCTCGGTCGCAGGCTGTTCGTGCGGAACAAGTCCGGCGCCCACATGACTGCAGCTGGGCACGAATTCCACCCCTACGCGACACAGCTCGTACAGGTCTGGGAGCGCGCGCGGCGTCAAATCGAGCTGCGGCCGGGTCGGGACGCCGTGTTGTCGTTGGGAAGCGAGTTCAGCCTATGGAGTGCACTTCTGCTCAGCTGGGTCATCACGTTGCGAAAAGACCGGCCGACCGTGGCTCTGCGGACTGACGTCGACACCCCGGATCGGTTGCTCGACCGCGTGCAGAGCGGAAGCTTGGACATCGCAATTCTCTACACGCCGCGGAAGCGGCCCGGGATCGAGATTTCACTCGTCATCGAAGAAGATCTGATCGCAGTGACGAGCTCGAGCGAAACCCAAGATCTCAGCACTGAAGATTACGTATTCGTTGACTGGGGGCCGGACTTCAGCGCGCAGCATGACGCGGCATTTCCAGCGCTTCGGGACGCCAGCTTGTGCGTCGGGCTCGGGCCGCTCGCGCTCCGTTACATTTTGTCTGCGGGCGGAACCGGCTACTTCCGGACGCGCGCGGTGCAACGCTACCTCGACAGCGGTCAGCTCCATCGCGTCCCAGCGACGCCGACGTTTTCGTATTCGGCGTACGCCGCGTGCTCGACGCAAGCGGATACGGTCCTGATCCAGTGGGCGCGCGACGCACTCGTGAAAGCAGCCGGCGCGCTTCAAGACCCCTGGATCTGACTTCATGGCTTCACCGATATTTCACGCCGGTTCGTTTTGCGGCCAGTAGTCCTTTTCACGGTTCGGCACGCTGTATTCGTACGGACCACGGTAACAGTTCGGCAGCTCGGCGAAGTTGCCGTGCGGCGGGGGCGACGGCGCCACCCATTCGAGCGTGTTCGCTTGCCAGGGGTTGTTGCCTGCCTTCTTCCCCCGACGCAGGCTCCAAAACAGGTTCACGAAGAACACGAGCTGAAACGCGATCAGGATTAGCAGCGAGATGGTCGCGATTTCGCGCCACATCTCGTGCATCGGGGTCGTGAGCTCAGGGAAGTTTTTGTAGCTCCAGATGCGGCGGTGATCGCCCGCCATGCCGGTCACGAACAATGGAATGAAGATGCCGTTGAACGGGAGAACTGTGCCCCAGAAGTGAATCTTGCCCAGCGTCTCGTTCATCATCTTCCCGAACATCTTCGGGAACCAATACGTGAAGCCGGCGAAGACTGCGATCACGGCGATCGGCACGAACGTGTAGTGGAAGTGCGCGAGCACGAAGTATGTGTCGTGGAAGTAGATGTCCGAGCCGCTCGCGCCGAGGAAGATGCCGGTTACGCCGCCGATGATGAACTCGGCGATGAACGCCAAAGCCCATAACATCGGCGTTGTCAACGTGATCGAGCCGCCGTACAGCGTCGCCACGTAGACGAACATCATTTCAGCGATCGGGATCGAGATCAGCACGGTCGTAGCCGTGAACACGTTCGCCATGCGCGGGTCGATACCGGCGATGAACTGGTGGTGTGCCCAGACGAAGAACGAGAGCACGCCGGTTCCGAACGCGGTGTAGAGCACCGTCTTGTACGCGAACAACTTTTTGCGCGAGAAGACCGTGATGATCTCGGCGACGATCCCGACCGCCGGGAGCAGCACGACGTACACCTCGGGGTGACCGAAGAACCAGAACAAGTGCTGCCAGAGGATCGGGTCGCCACCGCGGACCGGATCGAAGAAGCCAGTTCCGAGCTGCTGGTCGAACATGAGCATCACGGCGCCGGCGAGGAGTGGCCCGACCGAGCCCATGAAGAGCATGCTCGCGAGCACGATCATCCAGACTACGATCGGGATGTCGAACATCCGCATGCCGGGCGCGCGCGAGTTCATCGCGGTCGTCACGAAGTTGATGCCGCCGAGTAGAAACGCGATGAACTCGAGTGCTACTGCGGCCATCCAGAGCGTCGAACCCGTGTGGGTCAGACTGTACTGCGACTTCGTGGAGAGCGGCGGATACGAGGTCCAGGCGCCGCCGAAGCCACCACCTTCGACGAACCAAGACGCAATCAGCACGAGGGCGCTCAGCAGGAAAATCTGGTAGCTCAGCCGATTGATGCGTGGGAACACCATGTCGTCGCAGCCGAGCATCAGCGGGATCAGGAAGTTCCCGAACGCGGCGACCAAGACTGGCATCGCGAGCCAGAAGATCATGATCGTGCCGTGGTTCGTGATCAGCATGTTGTACTCGTTCGGCGTGACGACGCCGAAGCCGGGTACGTGATGGCCGGGGAACGCCATCTGCATCCGGAATACGTACGAGAAGAAGCCGCCGATGATCCCCATCGCCATGCCGGTGAACATGTACTGCATGGCGATCATTTTGTGATCGACCGAGAAGGCGTACTTGCTCCAGAAGCTCTGTGGGTGATGCTCGTGCTCTAGGTGTTCGTCCGAGTCCGAGTGCACGATTGAAGGCTGAGCCATGGTTCCTCTCGCTGCTGGCTCGGGGTTCGAGCGGCGTAGTGCGGCCCGCGAGTCTGGCAACGGAGGTTCAGCTTCGACAAACGAATCTTATTTGTCGGGGGTATAGACAAGTCTTGTGTGCAGCGCAGTGTTCGCATCGTCCCCCCCAACTGCATTAGTGACGCTCGGCGCCGATTCCTTGCATCTCGGCACCGTATTTTTTTGAGCGCCGGTCGGACAACAAGGAGTCGCTGCGCTCAGGCCGCCGAAGTGAGCTCGCTGCCGAGCTCGCGCGCGTCCCCGTAACGATCGTCCGGATCCTTCGCGAGGCACCGCATCACGATCGCCTCGAGTGCGAACGGCAGTTCCCTCCCGATCTTGATCGACGGCGGTGTCACAGGGTGGTCGCGATGCTGTTCGAGCAGAGCGAGAAGAGATCCGTTTTCGAACGGCGGACACCCCGCTAGCATTTCGTACAGGAGACACCCGAGCGCGTAGACGTCCGATCGCGTGCTGACGGTTCCGTGACGCAACGTTTCCGGAGCCATGTAGAGCGGCGTGCCGACCGGACCGTCGCAGGTGAGCTCGCGGCTCTCCGGCTCCTGGGTCAGCTTGGCCAAACCGAAGTCGAACACCTTGATGAATTCCGGCTCAGCGCGATGTCCTGCTTCAGCCCGAGGTGATGCGCGATCCAGACCTCACCCATGCCGCCGCGGCCGATTCTCTGCTTCAGTCGATAGCGGCCTAGATGGCGGGCCTCGTAGGCTTCTCGGCGTAGTTTCCATAACGCGTTGCTCGACACAATCCCGGTCACGGTCGCGCTGATACCGAAGAAACTCTCGAGGATAAAGCTCGCGCGCAGTCCCGTATCGCGCAGCTGCGCCGCGACCTGCTCGTCGAACGCGGCCGTCGCGAGGACGGTTGCGGGAAATGCGAGCGACATCGGCAAGTATGCGGTCAGGCCTTTCCTCCACGGCTCAGCCACGAAGGACGCGCGCAACATGATCGCGAGCATGATCCCCGGCGCGTATGCGCCGCGGATGCCGTCGACCTGCATCGACATCGCCGCGATGAGGATGCAAGCCAATACGAAGGCGGGAACGCGCGAAAACTCGACGGTCGCGGAAGCGCGGTCGGCGTTCCGCAGCGAGAGGTACGACGCTAGGCTCAACGTGAATCCCACGAGCCGGGAAACCAGCAGCGATGACAACAGCTCGGCGTTGTCGCTCGCGATCAAAACATCGATGGGTATGAACGAGGGCCAGATGCAGAGGCCGACGAGTGCGGCCGTTCGCAGGCGCCGCACCATGTCCTCACCCTCACGCTGCTCGACCGCCTGACGATGGTCCAGATGCACTGCGACGCCTTGCTGCTCCGCTCCGGGCCTTTTCACTAAGCGCGCGCGCACGATTTCGCGTACGAGCCGTCCCGAGTTGCTCAATGCATCGGTCAAACGCCGCGGCATCGCCGCCTCATCGATTCGATTGGCTTGCGTCCGGAGGCACTTCGTCGTCGACTTCGGGTACGCGGACACTGCCTTCGAGCTCGTCGATCACGCGGGCGACGAAGTCCGGCGCGAGCTCCTCGAGCTTCTCCCGGAGCGCGGCCCGAGCGCGGTGCACACGACTGTACGCCGTGTTGAGTGGCACGTTGAGCACGCACGCAACCTCGCCCATGTCCATGCCTTCCCAATAGAAGAGCTCGAGCACGACCTGGCCGGCGAGCGGCACGCGCCGCAGTGCCTCGGCGAGCAGCTTTTCCTGCTCACGCCGGGCGACGACCCCACTGGGTGAGGTGTTGAGATCGTGCACCGAGGTAAGCTCGACATCGAGCGCCGTTCGCCGGTGCTTGCGATAGTGCATGAACAGTTGGTTGCGCGCGATCGCGAGCAAAAACGTCTTGAAGCTCGCGTGCCCCTGGTACCGGGTGCGTGCCTCGATGCAGCCGAGAAATGTTTGCTGCACCAGGTCCTCGAGCTCGCTGCCCACCTTGTTCCGGAAGAAGCGGTGAACCAGTGCGAAGTGGCGGTCGATGAGCTCGTCACCGGCGGCGCGCGAGCCCCCAGCCCAGTCGCCGAGCAAGTCCACGTCGCTCTTCATGCGCGCGTCGAGTACCACAAGCGCGTTCGCTCGGCGAGTCCTCGATCGCGGCTCTGGCGGCATCACGCCTTGTAACGGTGGACGTGAGAGAGACTAAGGGCGCTTCGCGAGTCGAACCTGGCTCGCTGGTCTTACCCGGTCACACGTGGATGGTGATCGACGCGTCGGGCGCGGCGGAGTAGGGGCGACGGTGGCCTGTCGGCTCGCGTACCTCCCAGATCACTCCGACCGCCGCCAATAGCCGCAAGCTGTAATACGTGAGATCGATCTCCCACCAGCGAAACCCTTGCCGCGCACAATACATCGCGTGGTGGTGGTTGTTGTGCCAACCCTCACCGAGCGTGAGCGCTGCGAGCACAGCGTTGTTGCGCGAGCCGTCCGGTGTTGGATAGGGCCTCGTGCCCCACCGATGGCCGAGTGAGTTGATCAGCGCAGTCGCGTGCAAGAGGACGACGGAGCTGAGTACGCCGCCCCAAACTAGACCCGAGACACCGCCGATCCAGTAGCAGAGCGCTGCATATCCGACGAGTGGCCACCATTTGTGCCGTTCCAAAAACCGTAGCTCGGGATAACGACTCAGGTCCGCGACGTTACTGAGATCGGGTTGATCGGAAGTAGAGTCGAGGATCCAACCCATATGTGCGTGCCAGAACCCGCGCTGCAGCGGCGAATGCGGATCGCCCGGCTGATCGCTCCAACGATGGTGATTGCGATGCCAGCTCGCCCACCACAGCGGTCCGTTTTCCATCGCGCTCGTGCCGATCACCGCGAGTACGAACTGAAAAGCTCGACTGGTCTTGAAGCTACGGTGAGAGAAGTAGCGGTGATAACCCGCCGTGATCGCCCACATTCGCAGCAGGTAGCCTCCGACAGCGAGCCAGACCACGGTCGCAGAAAACGGGACGACGAACACCAACAAACACGCTGCGTGCATCGCGCCGAGCAGGCCGAGGGATACGTACGCCGTGTGAGTGCGCGAATGATCAGCGGTGGAGGATTCCGGCATGGAAGGCGTAGCTAGAGCACGGCGCATGCCAGTAGCGCTGTTCGGCCCGTGAGCTGCGAGCAAGCTGCACTCTTGGGCAGGTTGTGAACCCCTCCATCATTTTGATGGGGCCTTCCGTCATTCTGATGGCAACATCGTTCAAGCGTGCGGCGCACTCGCGAGGTGCGCGAGGTCGACGAGCAACACTTCACTCGGCATCCGCGCGGTCCACGATGCTGCTCGCTGCAGCGCAAAGCTTGCCGCGTCGCCGGCGTCCAGGAGCGTGTCCTCACAGCTCACTGCCCCGCGTATCACGTGCAGCCATGCGCTGCGGCGCGGCTTGAGCTCGTGGACGAGGTGCTGGCCGGTATCGAGGAGTGCGGAATAGATCAGTACATCCAGCTTCAAACGCAGCGTGCCGTCGCGTGCGTCCTCGGAAGCGACGAGGCGGAGCCCACCTCGCCGTTCGGCCGCGGAAAAACTGCGTTGCTCGGGAACTGGTGAATGCCGCGCTGAGTCATGGCGCAACCAGAGCTGAATGACACAAGCATCCAGACTGCGCGAGGCGTTGCTCTGCCGTAGCCCGCCCGCTTCGCTACCGCTCACTCGCTGGAAGTCACCGGCGTGCAGCATCGAGGTGTGAAGCGCGGCGTCCCGCGACGCGACCACGCCCGTGAGCACGTAGCTGACGACCTCAACCCCCCGAGACGGATGCACGAGTACGCTGGCTCTCGCGTCCAGCCGGTGTTCGTCGAAGCGCTCGAGCGGGCCGAACCCGAGCGCGAAGCCGTCCCCGGTGTGCTCGGGGTGGAAGCTGGCCCATTGCTCGCGGCCAGTGCCCTGCACGTGGTGCCGGGCGTCGGATCTGCGCAGAGTAATCATGAGGTTCACGCGCGCACGTCGCCGGCGCCCCTAGCCGGTACCGGAGAGCAACAGTCGAGCCAGCGACTCGCGACCGCCAGACGCGAGCGGAGCCCCTCCTAGAACGAACGTACGGGCGCACCGACATGCGAGAAGACGGGCCGGCGACACGCTATCATCGTCGCCGGAGCGGAACTCCACAGAACGCACGAGTCACGCCATGCGCCCCCAAGATCTCGATCACGAAGAACTTCTCGAGCTCGACCCCGAAGGTGGTGTGATCCGGTTTGCTGGACAGCGAGCACTGCTCATCGATGCAGTTGCGATGGGGCTCTTGCGCAAATACCTCGCCGAAAACTTCGGTGTACTCGCAGCGCGCGCCGTGCTGACGCAGTTCGGGTTTGCGCACGGCTTTCTCATGGCCGAGGCGATGCAGAGCGCGTTCAAGTGGGAAGACGGCGAGAAGTGGGCTGGAGCGCTCGAGCGCATTCTCGCGCTCGAAGGCTTGTTCCGCGTGGAATCCGGTGGTGAAGGCCCGCTCTCGAAGGGTGGCATGACGTTGCTCGCATCGTACGAAGCGGAGCAGCACTTGTTGCACTTCGGTCTGGCCGATGCGCCGATGTGTTGGACGATCTGTGGCCTGGCCAGCGGGTACCTGAGTAAGAGCGTCGGACGCGAGATCTATGTCGTGGAGGATCGCTGCCTCGCCCGAGGTGATGCGGCCTGCCACTTGATCGGCCGTACGCGTGAAGAGTGGGGAGAAGCGCGCGCCGAAGAGCTGTGGTTCTTCGAGAAGAAGCGTTTGAAGGACTGCTTGGATGTGTCACTTCAACGCGTGACGGAGACGTTGAATCGGACGGAACGTAAGCTGCGAGAGCGTAAACGAGCGCTCGTGCGCATGGTCCGCGACGTCGAAGATCCACTCGGCCTAATCAGTAAGAGCCCCGCGATGGCGCAGCTCATCGAGTTTGCGCGTCGAGTCGCGAAGGTCGATGCGACAGTCTTGATCACGGGTGAGAGCGGCTCGGGGAAGGAACGGATCGCGCGCTTGTTGCACGAGGAATCGACGCGCGCATCGGGTCCGTTCATCGCGATCAACTGCGGTGCGATCACGGAGAGCTTGCTCGAGACCGAGTTGTTCGGGCACGTGCGTGGGGCGTTTACTGGAGCGACGAGCGATCGGCCGGGCCTCTTCGAGGCCGCTCACGGCGGCAGCCTCTTGCTCGACGAAGTGGGGGAAGTATCGCCGAGTATGCAAGTCAAGCTACTGCGGGCGCTGCAGGAGCGCGAGATTCGCCGCGTCGGAGAGAATGCAACGCGCCGAGTCGACGTCCGCATCTTGGCTGCGACGAATCGCAACCTCGCGGAGGCGGTAGCGGGCGGCTCGTTTCGTCAGGATCTTTACTACCGCTTGAAGGTCGTGGAACTGCGGGTGCCGCCGCTGCGCGAACGTCATGAAGACATTCTCCCACTGGCGCGCGTTCTCCTAGCGGATGCGGCGATGCGCATGCAGCGAAAAGTCTCCAGCGTCACGCCCGCCGCCGCCGATCAGTTGCTCCGCTACGGGTGGCCCGGCAACGTGCGCGAGCTCGAAAACGCGCTCGAGCGTGCGGTGGCGCTCGCGCATGGAACGCGCGTCGAACGCGAGGACTTGCCCGAGGAAGTGCGGCATGCGCTTCCCCAGCCGACGCTGGTGGGGCCGGTGCGGCCGTTGCAAGAGATCGAGCGCGAATACATTCTGGCGGCGCTCGCGTTGAATGACGGCAATCAGACGCGCACGGCGGAACAGCTGCGCATCGGCTCGGCGACGCTCTACCGCAAGCTCAAGGATTACCGTTCACCAGCGCGCCGTTCGCCCGCGCGAAAGCGCGCAACGAAGAAGCGCGGCGTTCGGCGTTAGCCTCAGCGCGTGCTGGTGTCGCCGGTCGAGTGATAGCGCGGCTGCGGATCCGACGTAGCCACTCACTCCCGCGTGCATATGTCAGGAGCGAGCGGCTTTCAACCATGACACATCGAGTCTTTACCTTACTGCGAGATACGGCAGTCGAATGGTACGAAGACGAAGCGCCACGAAAGGCTGCATCGCTCGCATACTACACGTTGCTGTCCACGGCGCCCCTCGTGCTCTTCAGCGTCGCTCTCGCAGGGATCGCGTATGGAGAGGACGCCGCCCGCGGACAAGTCGCTGCTCAAATCGCGTCTATCGTCGGACCGCAAGCGGCGAATGCGGTCGAGGGCGTCGCGCATAGCGCTCACACATCAGATGCCGGTCCGCTCAGCTCTGTCGTCGGCATCCTCGTGCTCCTCTTCGGAGCATCGGGAGTATTCGGTGAGCTTCAGACGGCAATGAACGCCATCTGGGGAGTCAAACCGAAACCGGGTCGCGGATGGAAAGGTCTGCTGCGTGACCGGTTCTTGTCTTTCACCATGGTGCTCGGCGTCGCGTTCGTACTGTTAGTTTCGCTCTTGCTGAGCGCCGCGCTTGCAGCAGTCGGTCGCTACCTCTCGCACACTCTGCCGGGGGGCGAGGTGCTCTGGGAAATTCTGAACATCGGGATTTCCTTGGCCGTAATCACCGGATTGCTCGGCCTCATCTTCAAGGTCGTGCCTGATGTGGAGATTCGGTGGCGTGACGTGTGGGTAGGTGCTGCGGTGACTGCACTCTTGTTCACGCTCGGCAAGTTCTTGCTGGGGTTGTACCTCGGTAAGTCGAGCTTCACGTCCAGCTACGGTGCAGCCGGTTCGCTCGTAGCATTGGTAGTGTGGGTCTATTACGCCTCACAGATCCTGTTCATGGGCGCGGAGTTCACGCAGGTCTACGCGCGCGTGTTCGGTGCAACGATCAAACCCAGTCCGCAAGCTGTGCCGGCGGATCGGTCGAGCGCAGCGCCCCGAGCATCGTCACCAGGCTGATTTGCGCGTCTACCTCGAGACGTCCGCCTCACTTCGCCCGTCGCCCCGCCTCGTGCCCCGCGACAAGTGCGAAATCGCGGTTACTTGATCTGCGTAGGACATGTTGGCACTCGACCCTGCAACGCGGCACCGACAGAGTTCGGCTCGTGTTATCCGCGAGGAGCTCGCGGACCGACTGCCACACGATTTCGGTCCGCGTTCGAGTCGCTCGAATCTCTAGTTCGCCGTGGTCTGCTCGATTTGCCGCTCCCGGGCGGTGGCTCAACGTCGGAGCGATTCGAGGTCTTGGCTGAGCTTGGGGCAGCGGACTTGTCTCTCGCGCGACTCTTACCGCTGGTGCGCGGAGCGGCTCGGTGTTTCGCGCCATTTCGCCGCGACGGCCACCCCGACCACGACGCGTCGGGCGAGGCTGCCGCTGGAGCGTGCGAAGCCGCAGGCGTCGGACTCGCAGAGTATCCAATCTGGGCGTGGAACTGGGCACGGCCTGAAAGCGACGATCTACTTGGTCGCAAGCACGCCGCGTGGTGCTCACGCCAGCCGCGCAAAGAGCCAAGTCGCGAGCAGTGAAGGAATATCGTTCGCAAATCGAACGGAGGTCCGATTCCGCGCACGCCCAACCGGTCGTACCGGAACATGTACTCGCGTAATTCGCGCGCGAGTTCGAAGTGCTGTTCGTATGAAAAGGCTCGCGAACGAATATTTCGAACGCGTCTACAGCCAAGACGCTGACCCGTGGGGCTTCGAGACGCGGCGCTACGAGGAGCGCAAATACGCGCTGACGTTGGCTGTGTTACCTCGAGCGCGGTACACGCGCGCGTTCGAGCCCGGCTGCTCCTTCGGCGTACTGACGGAGCTGCTCGCGCCGCGTTGCGACGCATTGATCGCAAGCGAGGTCGTGCCGTCGGTTACCGCGCGAGCGCGGAAGCGCTTGGAGCGATATGCACACGTGGATGTCGATGTTGGCGCCATACCGGATGTATGGCCGGGTGGAACCTTCGACCTCGTGGTTCTGCGGCAAGAGCATGACATCGTCGACGTGAACTACGAAAACGTAGGTCGCGCGCGGGCCCACGGGATCCGCGATGTGCTTCGGCGTTTTTTGCACGCGACCCGACGCGCGTGTGGCTCGTGACGACCGACGCAGACTTTCGAGTTTTACCCCGTTGGCTTGCGGATCATGTAGAGCAAGCGGACGCGGGCGCTGATGCGATTGCCGGAACGATCGATGTCGACGATTGGAGCGGTTTTACGCAAGCTCAGGCGAGCGCATTCAACGCTTTTTATCGAGCGCACGGCAATCGGCAGGCGCATGGCCACGTGCATGGTTCGAATCTTGGATTTCGCGCTGATGCTTACGTGCGTGCGGGAGGATTTTCTCCCGTACCGAGCGGTGAAGACCATGCGTTGTGGAACGCGCTCGCTCGCGCAGGTTCGCGCATGGTATCGAGACGCGACCTCGTCGTGACGACGAGCAGCCGATTGCAAGGGCGTGCGCCAGATGGCTTTGCTCGGTTTCTGACATCACTGCGTGAAGGATAGGATGTCGGGTGCGAGCTTTCGCGCCTGTGGAGCGGCGACCTATGCTGACCGTCCAGTTGCCATCGGTTTACCTGGCGCGAGGTTTGCCGCGTGACGTGGTTTTCGGAAACACGATCGCACTCGACCGTACGGTCTTGCCTCCTAACGCTGTCGACACATGTGCGAGTGCCGCGCGCGTGAGTGCAGCTGTGTTCGAGGCGGTGCAATCCATGGGCACGACGACGTCGTACCCACGCATGTAAGCGTCGTTGGCTGTGAATAACACGCAAAGATTCGTAGCGAATCCGGCGATCAGTAGCGTGCGCGCGCCGAGGTGCATCAACAGCGGCTCGAGCGTGGTGCAGTAGAAGCCGGAATGCTGAGGCTTGAGCACAGAGAAGTCGCCATCGTGTGGTCGTAGGCGGGCTGTTACGCGCCTGCCAGGCTGATGGGGCTCGAGACACGCCTCCACTGTGGCTCCGAAGTCGGACCGCCATTGCCCGAAGTTATCGTTGACGTAAACGATGGGCACGCGCGCGATGCGTGCCCGCGCAGTCAATCGCTCAATTCTGAGCGCCGCGCGCTCAGCAGCCCGAACCAGACCCTGCGAGCCGGGAAAGTCGAAGGCGTTGATGACGTCCACGAGGACTACACACTGTGAGGCGGTCTTGCTGCGGCCCCCGGGCCTCGCACGCGCAATTTTTCCGACCTCGTCACTCACGTTGCCACCACGAGGATTTCATCCAGCCAGACCATCGATGCCGAGGATAGGATGTCGAGACGCACGATGAAAATCTTTCGCGAGAACTCGCTATCAATAGTTGCCACGCTGCTATTTGCAGCCTGCCTCGTCGGCCAAGCGTTGGTCGGCCGCGTCGTCTACAACGACGATGCCGCCCAGCACGGCGCAGCCTCACTCGGGCTTTGGGCCTACCTCGGAAGCGGAGATTTTATCGAGGCAGTGTTCGAGAACTGGGAGAGCGAGTTTCTGCAGATGGCGCTGTTTGTAGTTCTCACTCGGTTTCTTCGCCAAAAGGGTTCGTCTGAGTCCAAGAGCCTGGATGAGCCCGAGGAGGTGGATGTCGATCCTCGCGGCACGAAGCCCAACCCCAAAGCACCGTGGCCCGTTCGCAGAGGTGGCGTCGTGCTCACGCTCTACGAGCATTCTCTATCCGTTTCGCTGTTTTTCTTGTTCGCGCTATCGTTTGTTTTTCACGTCTACGGCGGCATGCTCGTCCACAACCAAAACGAGCGCTGGCATGGCGGCCACCGTCTCGACTTCATGGGTTTCCTGCGGTCGGCTGAGCTCTGGCAGCAGTCATTTCAAAACTGGCAGAGCGAGTTTCTTTCCGTCGCTGTCCTCGTCGTACTGACGATCTTTCTGCGTGAGCGAGGATCAGCGCAGTCGAAGCCCGTGGCTGCACCCTTCGACAGCACGGACTAGTCCGCCCCGGCGCTCTCATGCCGCATTCTTTGCTCACACTCGTATCGTGGAACGTCGATGGCCTCGAGCGCACGCTCGCGCCGCCGTTGGTTGCGAAGCCTACTCGCCGCAAATCCAGTGTCGTACGCATCGCACTCGCGGAGCTTCACGAGCTCCTCGGGCGCCCGGATATTCTCGCGCTGCAAGAGGCCCGCATCCGCCCAACTGACACGGCGCTGGTAGTAAGTATGGAACGCGCGCTACCAGGCTACGTCTGCGGCCACAGCTTGTGTCGCGATCCGGTCAACGTGCGGTTTCGAGGTGGACGCGCTTACGGCGTCGCGACGTACGTGCGCGAGGACCTCGCGCCGCGCTGGGTCGAGCCACCGGCGTGGGAGCGCGAAGGCAGGCTGGTGATGTTCGAGCTGCCGCAATTCGGGTTGTTCTTCGCCAACGTGTACGCGGTGAACGGTACCGACAAGCCGTACTTCGATCCCGAGCACGGCCACGAGGACGGCGATCGACACGCACACAAACGTCGCTTTCAAGCAAATATGCTCGACCAGTTCGAGTCAGCGCGTGCACGCGGGCTGCAGCTCGTGCTGTTCGGCGACTGGAACGTCTCGCGCTCCGCGGCCGACACGCATCCACGCCTGCGAACCGAAGAGCCACACCGAGCTGCGCGCGCGATGCTGAACGATGCGTTCATGCCGGCGTTGGAGGTCGAAGACGCGTTTCGTGTTTTGAATCCTGACGCTCGATCGTACACGTGGTTCAACCGCGTGGCAGCGCGCTATGGCAGGCTCGATGCGGCCCGCGTCGACTACGCCCTCGTCTCGAAGTCGCTGCTACCCGCGGTGGCAAGCGCAACCATTTTGCAAGAGCAGGCGTTGCGGCTCGGAAGCGACCACGCGCCGATCACCCTGACGCTCGACATGACGTCGTCCACGTGAGCATGTTGAGCGGCAGTCAGCGGGATCGGCGTTCGCTTGCAACCAGAATCCCATGCTGCACTTGCGCGACGACGTGTTGGACGTTGAACGGCTTCGTGATGAACTGATCGGCGCCGGCTTCAATTGCGGCGGCGCGGTCGACCTCGCGGGAACGCCCAGTCAGCAGTATGAGGTAGGTGAAGGGAGCATCCTGGCGCGCGCGCGTCTTGCGGCATAGCTCGAGTCCACTGATGCCTGGAATGCTCCAGTCCATCACGGCAACGAGCGGTGGCAACTCCGATGAAAGAACTCCCCAGGCCTCTACGCCCGTGAGAACGAGCGTCACCTGTAGTTCCGCCGCTCGGAGGTACTTGTCGAGCATCCGCGCGACGAGCAGCTCGTCTTCCGCAACGAGCACAGTCAATCGTTTACCCCCATGCTCGTCACCGTACCATGAGTCCCGTATCCGAGCCCAAGTTAGGCTGTCGGCCTTTCGCGTCGTTATGGGCGAATCGCGCGAAGTTCCAGCGTCTGTTCGGCCGAGGCGGCGGACATTTGATCGATCAGCATGCGGGCCTCTCCAGGCCCCGGCGCTCCGACTTCGCGCATCACCTTCGTGCGGCTGAGACTCCAGTAAAACAGCGCGACAACGGGCGAGGGTATGCGGCTAAGCGTAGCCATGCCCGATGGCGTGATGGTATTGCCGAGCTGCCGCACGACGCCGAAGCCTCCGGACAGCGCGCGCGAAAACCTCCATGCTTCGCGCAACGAAATGCTGCTGCCGCGGCTGTGAACCAAACAGCTGAGAGCCAGCAGCGGAGCTGCGAAAGCCGCGTGCGTTCGCAGCCAGCTGTGCATGTCTTCGTGCACGACCGTGAGAATGCCAGCGTCGCTAAATACCTTGGCCCAGGCTGCATCGGTCACGGTTGTGATCTGGCCGCGTGTGGAGATCCGATACTGGAGCTTGCCATCTCGGAGCGACGCGAACATGGCAGGAAACCCAAAGCTAAACCGCGACGCACCCACAGCATCACGTAAACGGTCCAGGGGTTCGAACGTGTTGAACATGAACATCACGGTCTTGGCCGCGCTCGTCTGAACCGCCGCTAAGACACTGTCGACCTGCGGCGCACGCACGGTCACCAGTACCAGGTCCCAAGGAGTCGTGGCGTCTAGCGCCGGGCTCACATTGACTGGGGCGTGCTTGCCATCACGTGTGAGGATGCCTTTGTCGCGCTTCAACTCCTCGAGACGCGCCCCGCGCGCGATCACGGTGACGACGTGTCCGGCGTTCGAGAGCTGAACCGCAAACGCGCTTCCAATCGCTCCCGTGCCAACAATGGCGATCTGCATGGGCGCCGATTAACACGACGCGCGTACAAAAGCCAGTTGAAGGCGAGCCATCGGAATCGAACGCCACACTGCGATGCCGCGTGTACAACGACCGAACTCGCGGCGCATGCACCTAGATTGGCGTCCGGTTCGCCAAAAATATGTCGCCTCCACTTCCGCTTTGAGAGCGCGTGTTTATGAACACCTCGTGCCGCACGTCTGGCCACGCCGACCGAGGACTTGGATCGCCATCGCGCTGACTGTCGCGGCGGTCCTCATCGGGATCCGCGCAGTACTTCCCATCGTGGTAGAGCGGTACGTCAACAAGACGCTGAGCGGGCTCGACGGCTACTCCGGCCGGGTCGAAGACATCGACCTCAGCTTGTGGCGTGGCGCCTATCAGATCGAAGGATTACGTATCGTGAAGACCGGAGGGAAAGTGCCGGTCCCGTTCGTGTCTGTGCGCGTGATCGATCTCTCGGTCGAGTGGAAGGCTTTGTTCGATGGATCGATCGTGGCTGAGATCGACCTCTACGCGCCGAAGCTGAACTTCGTGAACGCCGAAAAGAAGGCGGAGAGTCAGTCCGAAGTGGACTCGAGCTGGACTGACACCGTGAAAGAGCTCGTTCCGTTCGAGATCAATCGCGTCGCGATTCACAATGGTCAGATTCACTATCGCGACTTCACGGCAGAGCCGCGGGTGGACGTGTTCGTCCAACAGTTGAACGCGACTGCTCGCAACCTGACCAACAGTAAAGACTTCGGCAACAACCTGTACGCGTCGTTCGAAGGCAAAGCGCTGGCGATGGGCAGTGGCAGCATCAGCTTCCACGGGCGCCTCGACCCGTACGCAAAGACGCCCACATTCGATTTCGACTTCGGTTTGGACGGTCTGCAGCTCAAACAGCTGAACCCATTCCTCAAAGCCTATGCGAACGTCGACGCAGAAGGGGGCACGATCTCACTCGACGCGGAGTTCGCCGCCAAGGGCGGCAAGTTCGACGGTTATGCGAAGCCGTTCATCAAGGATCTGCAGATCCTGAAGTGGGACGAGGAGAAGGAGGGGTTCTTCGGGAAGTTGTGGGAGGGCGTAGTGCAGGTCCTCGGAGACGTGTTGGAAGACCATTCGAAAGATCGAATCGCAACGCGCGTTCCGTTCCGGGGCTCGATTGAAGATCCGAGCGCCGATGTGTGGACCACGATCGGGGGGTTGCTCAAGAACGCATTCCTGCAATCACTACGACGCGGCCTCGAAGGCAGCATTGGTGGCAAGAAGGCGACTTAGTAGAGTCTGTGTCGGTAGTCCTGCAACTACTCGAGGCCGGTGCCTGAGGCAGCGTCGGATTCGGCAGCGCGCACATGGACATCTGCGATGACGCGTAGCAGGTGCGCAAGGTCGACAGGTTTGACCAGATGCCGGTCGAAGCCCGCGGCAGCTCCGCGGTCTCTGTCGGTCGCTTGACCGTAACCTGTCAGGGCCAAGAGATACGGCTGGGCGCCAGCATGTTTGCGGATACGCGCCGCGAGCTCGTAACCGTCCATCTCGGGCATACCGATGTCGATGACCGCGACCGACGGGTGGAACCGCTCGAGCGCCGCAAGCGCGTCGAAGCCGCCATGCGCAACGACGACCTCGTGACCTGCGCGTTTCACGAGTGCCGAAAGAAGATCGACCGCGTCTTCGTTATCGTCGACGAGCAAAACGCGTTGAGGGGTGTCCGTTCGCGCAAGCAGTGAAGCCTCGGGAGCCGCAGGCAGGATGGAGCCGGCTGGGAAGCGTGGAAGTTGGACTGTGAACTTCGTTCCATGCCCGTCGCCCTCGCTCGCGACCGTGACTGATCCGCCGTGCAACTCAGTCAACTGCTTCACCACTACGAGGCCCAGACCGAGTCCCCCTGATCCGCCGGCGCGATTCGGACCCTGAACGAACAAGTCGAAGATGTTAGACAGTGCAGCAGCCGGGATACCGATGCCGTCGTCCTCCACCTCGATCACCACGGTGTCGGCGTGCTGATGCGCGGCAATGCTGATGTGTCCGCCGATTTGGGTGTAGTGGGCCGCGTTGCTCAAGATATTGGATAAGATCTGAACTAGTCGATTTTCGTCTGCATCGACAATCAAGCCTGCGGACGCCACGTCGATGTCGAGGACGTGGGCACGCTGCTGCAACAACGGGCTCACCATCTCGAGCGCACGCGCTACGACCTGTGCGACCTCCAGTGGCGTTCGTTGGAGCTCCACTTTCCCTCGCGTCAGGCGAGCCATGTCGAGTAGATCATCGACAAGTCGAACGAGATGGCTTGCCTGCCGCTCGATGATGTCGAGCTCTTTCGTGTGTTGCTCGGGGTTGCGCAGCTTGAGGAGCTGCACCGCTGAGATGATGGGCGCGAGTGGATTGCGAAGTTCGTGGCTGAGCAAGGCCAGCATGTCGTCCTTGCTTTTGCTGATTCGCTTCGTCTCTTCTTCCAAATCCATCCGGGAGATGAGTGAGCCGAGGTACTGGCCGGCATGGTGTCCAAGTCGCATGTCTCGATACGAGTACGCGCCTGCGTCAGTAAAAAAGTCGATCGCACCGAACGTGCGACCACCCGTTTGGCCCGGGATGCAGATCCTTCCCGGAGGCCGGGCCGCGGGCGCGCCGCTCGCCAGCACGTTATCGATCAGCAGGCCGTCGTTCTCGTCCAAGTCGGCGAACGCGACGACACGAAGCGTTTCGTCTCTATGTGTCCCGATCCAACACTGCCGACCGTCTTCGCGCGCTAGCACGAACGTGCACCGGTCGAACTCGATGATCCAACGCAGGCGACCGACCACGACCCGAAGCAGCGTCTCGAGGTCGGGCGCGTTGGCGGACTCCGAAAACAGCTCGATGAGCACGTTGAGGCGAGCAATGTCAGCCAGGGACGACATCAGAACTGTGTGAACATATCGTCAGATGACATTCCGGTCGCGTCGGCGATTGTGTTCGCGTAGACCGCGAGCGCAGCCATCGAGATGACTTCCATGATTTCGGATAACGCCAACCCGTGCTGGCGAAGGCCTGCGAAGTCCTCGTCCGTGAGACTCTGGGGATCGCGCGCACACTTGAGCCCAAACAGAATGATGTCTCGGACCTTCGGAGGCGAAATCTCGTTTACATTCGAGACCAGTGCCTCGAGCGCGACCGGTTCGATTCCGAGCATGCGGCAGCAGGCCAAGTGCGCCGCTTCGCAGTAGCGGCATTTGCGGGCCTGAGAGATGGCCACGAACATCATCTCCTTCAGCGTCCGAGGCAGAAGGCCACCGAGGAGGACGTTCTGAACGAGACCCCATGTTCCACTGGCGGCGGCGAGCGAGTGGCCCTGTGTCGTGATGAAGTTCGGGGCGGCGGGGAAACCCATCCGCCGCTGAAAGTCGCGATAAACGTCCACGACTTCTTTCGACGCGGACTCGGGCTCGAGTGTCGGTAAGTAAGGCACGCCTTCATCTCCCTCTGAATGCGACTGCGGTCGATGCGCGGGCCTAGCAAGGCGCGGTTGGGCGGCTAGACGATAGGCGCCACCCGCAATACCACGGTTAAGCGTCAAGCGAGGTGCGCAAGACCGCTTTCGAGAAGGAACTGGACCCAGCGAGCCCGCATTCCGACTGGTTTCGGGCAGCTCCTGCGTCGTGGCCCAAGCCAGAACGTCGGTTAAGCGTCGGAACACGCAGCAGCCGCTGCGAGCTGCGGACGCGAGTCGTCGGCCGGAGTTTGCGAACTAGTCGCTTCTGTGGCGCGTGGGCAGTCACGTGTAGGGACTGTGTCGAATGCCACCGGTCTGTGGAATCACGGACCGCAGTGGGAAGTCGAACAATGAGCTTACCGCTCATCATCCGCGTCTCCGTCGCAACGATTCGAGTGAACCGCGCGCCTCTCTGTCATGTGACACAAATCAGGCTCCACACGGATATGACAGAGGGCGAGTGCGGCCGCACTCGGGTTCGTCGCAGGAAGGCACCGCAACACATCCATAAATCCAGCAATCAAACAGCAAAGACAAAGAAGCGACGAAGCCTTCTCCGACCGAGATCGAAGGCGCCCCAGCAGCGAGCCTTCGTCTCCGCGGCTAGCAGCACGGTACGACTCGGACTACGACGACGAGCTCGAAGACGAACTCTATTTGGAACGCGACGTGATCGTCTCGGACTCGAATCCAGCGGTGCGGCGCGCATTGCGAGACACAAGCTTCAAGACGGCGCCGCGCAAGGTACTGACCTGCTCCGTCGGTGCGTGGGACAGGGAACCGACTATGTGCACAACGGCGTTGCGCGCGCGACGGACGCGACGAAGACGTTTGCAGACAACAATCCAATCGCGCTCGCAATGGCGACGCTTGCTCTGGGGGTTGGGATCGGAATGATCGTCATTGCAGCTGTAGCACCGGCAGGTTGGTGGCTCGCTACGCTAGCTGGACCGCGTTGGCGTCTGTCAGCTTCGTTCTGTCATCGCGTCTGCACTCCAAGCAGTTGCGCGCACACACTCATGCATCGATGGCCGAGTGTTTGAGGTTGGGTTTGCAACCGCATCGGTAGGTTGCGAAGCCTCGCGCTTGCCTTGGCAAGAGTCGTAGTGCGAGCATCTTTTGATCCTCAGTGGCGAATACGGGGCGAGCCATTGGTTGGGTACAGCTGACGATTGGGAGCGATCATGGGTAATCGTACGCGCTTGTTCGTGCTCACTGCATTGATCACGCTATCGCTCCAGGCTTCGAGCCGAGCTGAACCCATCCAACCTGTACTAGGTTGCACCGCAAACAGTCTGACTCCGATGCACGGAGCGAATTTCGGAACGCTATTGAACAACGATGAGACGTGGGAGTTCATCGTCGGCGATCCGCTCATCATCGGAGTGGGCTCGAAGGGTGGGATCGCGATCTGGGTATGTCAGCCGGATGGCATCCTACCCCAGTATTACGATGAAGCCGATTGGGGTAGCAACATCTGGTTGAATGGCACGGACGAAGCGGGGCACTACACTACCCACTACTACTACTCGAAGTGGACCAGTGGTATTCCAATGCCGACCGAGGTTAGTCAAACCGCGTCGGTGAGTGGCAACGTGTCGACCATCTCCACGGCGATGACGCTCGGAAGTGCAGCCGAGTTCCGTCAGGTCATCTCGTACATCGCTGGCAGCTATACGTTCAAACGGCACTGGGAGATCACGAACCTGAGCGGCGCAGAGATGACCGACATCCGCTTCTTCCACGGGGGCGATGCCACCTTCGGCGGAAGCGATGCCGCGCGTAGTTGGTGGAACCCGACGCAATCCATGGTGTACGTCAACAACTCGACTTTCTCGAGCTCGGGAACGATGGGTTTTTATTCTTCGCCCGCCACGCCATCCACGCACTATTTCGGCGGCGGCTACGATACGGGCATCGATCAAGCACTGACCGGCGACCTCGATGACTCGGCAAATTCCATGTTTATCGATGCGGGGTACCAGCTGCAATGGAACAAGGCGAGCTTAGCGTCCGGCGCGACGTGGATCATCGAAGCGTACGAAACGTGGACCGACCCGACGTTCATCGCTGTGCTCGTGCCAATAGACCAGCTCACGCGCCCAGCGACCACCGCCGGACTAGGGTTCTCTGTCCACAACCTCGACGAGGTCGACCACACGCTCGATCTGACGGCTAGCACCGAAGGTGGCTACACGACGACTATCGTAGGCGATAGTCAGGTGACGATCCCGGCGTTCACGCGCGTGCCGGTGCAGGTGTCAGTTGCGGTGCCGTCAGGTGCCGTGCCGGACTCCACGCACAAGGTGACGCTCACGGCGACGGACTCTACTTCGGGGGTGTATGGCAGCAGCTCGAGCCAGGTGATCATCTTCGAGCCTTCTTACGCTCTGAGTCCGCTTGCGATCGACTTCGGGAACGTCACGGTCTCGCAAAGCGGGACGCGGACGATCACGCTCACGAATACGGGTTCCGCAGTCCAAGTCGGTCTAGTCGGTGACGTCAATCCAGTTGCGGCGCCGTACTCGATCGTCGCAGACACTTGCTCGCGTCAGACGATCGCGAACTCTGGAACGTGCGCGATCGATGTGAAATTCCAACCGGGCTCCGAAACCACTTTCAATGACACGTTCAACGTTCCGATTTTAGCGCCAGCTGTCACGTCTCACAGCGTGACGCTCACTGGCGTGGGCGCGACCGATCCGTGTGCGACGCCGAACGCCATCGCTTGCTCGACGGGCGACACCGACGGCGACGGGATCGCGAATGGTTCAGATGCATGTGCCGAAGGCGCGAGCGGTTGGACTTCGTCTGCTGGAACCGATCACGATGCGGATGGCTGCCGGGACGCCGAAGACACCGACGATGACGGCGATGGCGTCGTCGACACTGACGACGCGTGCCTGGCTGGCGCACTGGGGTGGACCTCCAACTCGAGCACGGACTACGACGGCGACGGGTGCAGGGATTCCGACGAGGACCTCGACGACGATGCAGACGGTGTTCCAGATACTCAAGACAGTGAGCCGAAGAATGCCGAACGCTGCGGCGACAGCGACAGCGACACCTGCGACGACTGCAGCGTGACCGGCAGAGACGGCTCTGGAGCCACAGCAGACAACGACGGTCCAGACGCGGATGGCGATGGTAGTTGCGATCAAGGTGACGAGGGCAACGGGCCCGCTGATACCGACGGCGATGGCGTGCCTGACACGGAAGATCGCGATGCAGACAACGACGGCATCCCGAATGACGTCGAAGGCGATGGAGACACCGATCAGGACGGGAGTCCGAACTGGCTCGACCTAGATTCGGACGGCGACGGCACCTTCGACATCGTCGAAGCGGGCTTGACCGAGTTTGACTCGAACGCTGACGGGCGGATCGATGAACGGGACGACGCGGATCACGACGGTGTCCTCGACGTCGTGGACGTCGACGCGGGTGGACGACGCGCCAGTACGCTGGACACGGACCGCGACGGAATCCCGAATTACCTCGACGATGATGCCGACGGTGACGGCGTCCCGGACCGGGAGGAAGGATACGAGTTCGACACCGATGGCGACGGTATCCTGAACTATCTCGACGATGACGACGATGGCGACGGTATTCCGACGAAACTCGAAGGCGGGGTCGATGTCGACACCGATGGCGATGGGATTCCGAATTACCTGGATGCAGATGATGATGGCGACGGTGTCCCGACACGCTCGGAGCGCGGTCAAAACACCGAGCCACGCGACACGGACGGGGACGGCAAACCCGACTACCTCGACACGGACGACGACAACGATGGCATCCCCACGAAGGTGGAGGCTGCGATCAAGAACAAAGACATCGACGACGACAAGGCTCCGAACTATCTCGACACCGATTCCGACGGCGACGGGTTCTCGGACCGTGAAGAGCGGTCGAAGGACAGCGACGGCGACGGAGTCCCGGACTACCGAGACGAGCCCAAGTACGGAATTGCAGGCGGTGCGTTGTGTGCGGCTGTCCCGGGTGCGCCGCGCGGAAAGGACGGCCTGGTGCTCACGTGCAGCGCGCTGCTCCTGTTGGCGTTCATGCTCCGCAGGCACCGCCGCCGTGTGCATGAGCAGCTGCCTGTGTGGGCCCTCGTCGTGTTGGCCTGCTTGGTGGTGAGTAGCGCCTCGCTCGCGCATGCCCAAGGCTTTCACCTCGACGCCTACCGAACGCCTCCGCTTGCAACTGACGGACTGCAACTCGCGCGGCCGGCTACACTCGAACGAAACCAATGGTCGGTTGGAGTCAACATCGACTACGCAAACGATCCGCTCGTGATGGAGCTGAATGCGGGTGACACTTCGAGCGAGTACACCGGCATAGTCGACAATCAACTAAATGCGCACGCGGCAGTTGCATACGGAGCGGTAGACCGATTGGCTGTGTTCGGCGTGTTCAATGCCGTGCTACTCGAACACGGCGAGCGGACGCCGATGCCGGGCACGCCAACGCGCGTGCGCCTCGCTGACGGTGCAGGTTTGGGAGATGCGAGGCTCGGTGCTCGGTATCGGATCGCGGGTGGTGCCAAAAACGACCGCGCTGGCC
>Ga0193752_1000405_pt1 | contig 42391 bp, 39 predicted proteins | sample H1c1metaG_FD_144924 | JGI IMG/M metagenome (GOLD analysis project Ga0193752, IMG submission 144924) | Soil microbial communities from a riparian zone of the East river system, Colorado, United States - H1c1 | ecosystem: Environmental > Terrestrial > Soil > Riparian zone | place: USA: East River...
CTAAACAACCGCCCTCGCAAATCTCTTGGCTATAAAACTCCCAATGAGGTCTATTTCAATGATAAGGAGCACCTAACAAAAGTTGCACTTACTACTTGAATTCACCATACTGATGCGGGTTTATTGATCTTTGAAAGAGAAAAAGGGCAGTCGTATCAAATAATTTTGATCGAAAACATCAAAAACACCGATGTTTGCGCCGCCTTGCGCCGCCCTGCGCCGGCGCAAACGGCGCGGCGCAAAGGCTCATATCGATCGTGTTTGGTTCTTTTTGATCTATTTCGTGGATTTCGTGGAAGAAACTCTTAAGAAAATATCCACGAAAAACACGAAAAAAGAAAGCAAAGCACAGAAAAGATGGGAAAAGGTCAACGGATCAATTTTCAGACGGCCTCTTTCAGGTATTAGTTCGCTGGATGGTTTTCGTTTATCTTACCGGCCGCGGATAGACTACGGGACTTTTGTTCCCAGCCTTATCCACCGCTCGCACGCCGAAGAAATAATTGTCCTTGGACATCTGCTTTGCAATATAAGTGGTGACGTTGCCGACCGTTGCGGAGTTGGTCCATTCGGCTGCGGTCGTATTACGCCAGACGACTTCGTAACCGGCGATATCCGCATCTTTATTCGCATCCCATTTCAGTTCGGTATCGTTCGTCAGCCGTGTCGTAACGATCCCGACGTTCTTAGGCCTCGCCGGGGCGCTTGCGAGACTTGCCAAGGCGATCATATTGACCCTGGTGACATTTGCCACGTACTGAAAATCGACGAACTCCGGCGTGTCGCCGTAAAACACGCCATTTTCCGTTCGCAATGTTTGATGCTGGTGCGTGTAGTCTTCGTCAACCTCGGTCACTCGCACGGCTGTAAATCCACGTTCGAGAAATGGAATGTGATCGCCCCCGCGAAGGTACCGGTCACGGCGATAGATCATCCAGACCTTGAAATTCTTCAGATAACGATCTGATTGTTCCTTGATATATCGGGCAAGCTGACGCGAAGCAGAATCGTTCTCACCGCCGACGCTTCGCCGCGTTCCCGCTTGCTGCTCGGTCTCGTTGGATTGAACGCCTTCGCTAAAGACACGGACTCGATTCCGGTTCGGCGAATTTTTGTTCGTCGTCGCGCCGCCGATGATGTCGTTCGTAAACATCCCTTCGATGTCCATCGCTTTCACCTTTGCCTGTTCGGCAAAATAAGTTGCGCCGAGCAATCCCTGCTCTTCGCCGGGCACGGTCATAAAGACGATCGTCGCGTCAAACTTTCGCTTCGACATTACGCGGGCAAGCTCGATCACGGCCGATGTTCCCGACGCATCATCGTTCGCTCCCGGAGCATCGCATTTTGTATCGGTCGGTGACGAACACATCGAATCGTAATGCCCCGAAACCACATATACACGTTCGGGATTTGTCGTTCCCTTGAGCGTCGCGACCACATTCGTCAACACGGTCGGCTCAGGTACGCGATTGGCCTTTGGCTGTGTAAAGCTTTGCTTTTCGACCGTCAGGCAGCCGCCGCAATCGGTATTTATCTTTTGAAATTCCGAATAGATCCAATCTCGCGCCGCCCCGACCCCGCGCGTCGGGTTGTCCTGCTCCGAAAGTGTATTCCGCGTGCCGAAAGACACCAATTTTCTGATCGACGCCTCGATATTCACAGCCGATATTTCCTTGACCATTTTGGTGATCTCGGGATTTGGCGGAGCTGCTTTCTTTTGCCCAAATGCAGCCATGGCAGACGCAAGTATTAACACGCAAACGAGAATTCTATTTGTCATATTCGATTTAGTTTCGGAAACGATTTCTGTACAAATGTAATTCCAAACGCCCCATTTGCGCAATTCGGCGGTAGGGACGCTCTATGCAGAAGCCCGCGCGTGAGCAAGGGCGAAACGCACAACGCGCGTCGAATGGTTCGGCATTTATCGGTTCAATACGTCGAAGGCCTGCAAGCGGCTGCCGTCGGATGAATAAAGAAGATTGACCGTTTCGTCCGTTACGAATTGCTGGTCGGGGTCGGAGGTAAGAATAAATCGTGCGTCCTGTCCGGTATGGACGTTCACTCCGACAAGGCCTTTCCGGTCGAATGGTTTTGCGAGGTCGGTGTAGAAATACATATGGTTTCCGCGAAGCTCGGCGAGGCGTTTGCGGCGCAGCAGATAGTCGGACAAACGGTCGGCATATCGCGTCGGATCCAGCCGGTCGAGAACGCTTTCGCGTACCTCACTGCCCGATGGCGTTACGCGGCTCACGATGCTGCCGCGAATGCCCGACGGTGTTATCACCTGTAATCCGCTAACGCGATCAGCCAGATTTCCTGTACGCGCCAATGAGCCGAACGAATAAAATCTTCGCGTAACATAATTACTTGCCGAGTTGCTGGCCAGCGTCGTCAGGTCAAACGAGCCAAACCGCGACCGCAATCCCGACCAGCGAAACGAATTGATCGTGCCAGCCAGATTCAACCCGCCGCGTGCAAGGCCGAAGGCCGATGTCGCAAGCCCGCCGTATCGAAAATAAAGGGCCGTCGCCCGCAAAGCTATTCCGGCAATAATACGAAACGCTCCGCGACCCGGCGCCTTATGCCGCACACGCCATGACTCACGCTTTCCGTCATATGCCGCGATCTCATCCTTACCGCCGACCACGGCATTTCCGCGTTCGTTTATCAGCACGAACTGGGCCTTTTCGATCTTGTGTTCGAACTTGTCTTTCCGTTTTCCCGACTTGGCGTCGATCGAGATCAGATCGTCGCGGTCTGCGATGATGATCGTGCCGGCATCGGCAAAGACGAAATTAGTGAGGCCTTTGTCAGCGCCTTTATAACGCCAGATCGTCTTCCCGTTTTCCGTATCGATCGCCGAAACACCGAACGGCCCTTTTGCTTCCGATTCACCGTCTTTCAGTCGCGTGAATTGCCCACCTGTTCGCACAAAAAGCGTCGTGCCGATAAGTGCCATTTCCGCCGCGTTCCCAAGATCGTCGGCCTTCCATTCGACGTTGCCGGTGCGGCGATTTACAGCGCGAATGCGGCCGCGTCCTGAAATGTAAATTCGCGAATCGTCGAATACGGGATCGGCCTCGGTCAGGGCAAGTCCGTCTTCGTTTATCTTAAATTTCTCGCGTTCTTTTTCTTTCCCGGTTCGCGCGTCATAGCTGGTCGCGCCTTCGTAAAACAGGAACAGCCGTCCGTCGATCATCAACGGTGCGCGATAGTTGTCCAGCGTAAAGGCGATCTCGCCCAGACCTTCGCCAAATCGCGACGGCATCATTTCGATCTCATTGTCTAGATCGCGTTTCCACAGTTCTTCGCCATTCGACAGTTTTAAAACATGAAGCACCGGCTTTCGCTTCAATTCGCTGCCTGCATTGCCGCGAGCTTCTTTTACCAAAACGACCGCTATCAAATCGTTTTCCGGATCGACTGCGAGCTGCATCACATCGCCCTTCACTTTATCGCTCTGCCAGATCGTATTGCCCGAAATGAGATCAACCGCTTCAAGCCGCGATTTGCTGCCGAGATCGCGCGAGAAAAGTATCAGATCGGTATCCGGCACAGGCGTTACGGCGGTCTCATTTATGCGTCCAGTTTCCCGCCGCCAAAGCCGCTCACCGGTTTGCCCGTCCACCGCATACAGGCTTTTTTCCGTTCCTGCGAGAACGATGCCGAAATCGGTGGTTTGATAAAACTGGACCTTAGAATCGAGGTTCGATTGCCAGGTCGGCTGAGCGTATGAATTCAGGACAATTAGGCAAACCGCAAATGTTAGCGCCGTTAAAACTCTCATTTTGTTTATCTTATCAGCTTTGCACTGCACGGACGGCAGCTATTTTCATACCGTAAAAGGCGTCATATTCTCGACAACATTCCCGGCGTCAATTTCATCCTATTAGATATCAAGGGAGTCGGCTGAGTTGCTCATATCACGTCCGGCTCAGGGGAGGTTAAAATGAGATACACAAAACGTTTTGGAATTATCTTAGCGGCGATCGTATTTCTTTCGGCCATAGTGTTCGTAGCCGAGACGTCTGCGCAAACGCGGAACAGCATCCGTGCTGGCGGCGGCTCCAGTCGTCCCACTGTAAACCGACGGGTTTATTATCGAAGACCGTTCTATCGTTCGCGTTTCTATGATCCGTTCTATGATCCGTATTTCTACGATCCGTATTTAAGCGTTCAGCGTGAAAAATACTACAAGGAAAAAGCGGTCAGGGACGCCAAGCGTGAGATCGCGATCCATGAGGAAAAATACTCTAGAGACGGCGTGATAACCGAAAAGGAACGGAAACAAATGATCGATGACAAGGGAGATCATGCAAAGGCCGTTCGGAGCTTGCAGAAGTTTAATGCAGATTACTAATGGTTGTTAATTGAGATAAAAGGAGGCTGTCTGAAAAGGCGGCCTCTTTTTTATTGATTTCTTTTTGATCTGTTTCGTGTATTTCGTGGAAAAAACTCTTAAGAAACACACGAAAGAAGAAAGCAAAGAAAAAAAGATGTGAAAAAGTCATCGGATCAACTTTTTCAGACGGCTCCTTTTTTTATTGGATTCGATAGGCCTTGTCTTTCCACACCACTACGACCACGCCGCTAAGGCTTTCGGCGATGACCCGGACGCCGCTGTTAAGGTTTTTGTATTCGTCGGTGCGGCGGCGGATATTGGTGGTCGATTGTCCGCGGTATGCATTGTCGTACCAGGCACCGTTGCGAAACTGGAAGCCCTTACCGCTAACATTTTTCGTAATTGGAAAGTCGTATGTATTGTTGGCCCGATCCGGGAACTGTTGCTGAGCGTCCCGGCTTGCTCCCGATTTTGATTTTGCGGGCCCGCCTGCCTGCGATCTCGGTGCGGATTTCAACAAATTCTCATCCGCTGCGCGTTTCTTTGCTTCCGGCTCAGTCACAGATCTTGCCGACAACTTATCCTCTTTTTTCGAGTCGTCCAGATCTTTGGGAGAGCGCTCACGGGCATATCCTTCCGGCGTAGCCACTGGGGCCGGCAGTGGTGCCGCGGCTGCGGGTTTTGCAGCATCGACACCGTCAAGCGTGACACCCGCATCGGGCCGGTTTTCTTTATCAACTTCTTCGCGGGCGACACTTGTTTCACCAAGCGTTCCGGTTCCCGGAGCATTCGCCGCCGCCGAACTCGATGTTGTAGAAGCCGAGTTGGAATTAACCGTATGCGTAGTATTCGCGGCTGCTGCATTCGCTGCGTTCGACGCCATGTTTGCGGACGAAGAATATGCCGGTTCGTCCAACGACATCGGGCCGCGTGCCGCAGGCTGCGTGTCAGTCGCCTGCGATACCGCTACCGAACCATCGCTCATCGTCGTTCGCAAAAGCGAGATCGTGATCAATCCGCCAAATACAAGCACCAGCCCGCCCATAACGTAAGCCAAATTAGGGAAAAGAAATAAACGTCTATACCACGGCTCGGCCGCGACAGAAATTGCGGGCGCGGCAACGGCGGCTGTTCCGGCGATTTCTTCCGAATTCAAAACAATTAGATTCGACAGAATTCGCCGGCACCTGTCGCAGTCCGCCAGATGTGCCATATACAACGCCCTCGATCTTTCGGGCATCGCATTCTCGGCAAATGCGGATAGCTCGTCTGCGTCCAAATGGGCGTTTAATACTTCACCGGTCGAAAGTCGGCCGGCAAGCCCTTTGCGCATTAAAGCATCTATTTCTTTGTCGAATTCCAGTTCCATTTCTTAATTAGCCACAGAGTTCACATAGGCGAACGGACAATAGATCTAAGCCATGACCTCGATCTTGAATTTTCCGTTCATTCTATAAAACAACCTCCGTGCACTCTGTGGACAGGTTTCGTGACCCACTTATTGAACGCTTTACCCGATAAAATCTTGCACGACGGCCAACGCGATCAGTATCGCGAACATCTGTTCCAGGTTAACGCCCAGTTTTGACGCGGTTTCTGACAAATAGCGTTTTACCTCGCCCTCGCTCCAGCCATGCGTCTTTTTCAACTCTTTTTCGACCGATTTTCTGATCTCGGACTGTACGCGGACGATCTTTCTGCTCGCCGTTGCCTCGTGATAGCCGAAGGTCGCCGCTATGTCCTTTAGCTTCAGATCGTCAAAATAATACAGCTTCATTATCAGCCGGTCTTCGTCTTCAAGCCCCGCTATTGCCTGCTGCAATGCCGATGACACGTCGCCTGATGTCTGCTTTTCGTTCAGTATTTCCTCAGGGCTTTCCGTGTGATGCAGGACATGATCGTTGCCCGAATGGTTAGACGATTCCTCGGCCAGATTCTCAAATTCCCGCGCTTCTTCGATCTGGACGAATTTTGACTGCTTTCTAAACTGGTCGATCGCTAATTGCGAAACAACTGCCCGCAGCCAGCCCGCAAGCGAGCCTCGGCCCGAGTAATACGCCAGCTTGCTCTTCTTATTCCCGTCCGCATCCTGCCGCAAGCCGTAAAGCTCCGCCCATATTCCGCTTGCCAGGTCTTCGGCGTCTTCGTTATTAGACGAGATCTTTCTCGCCGCTGACTTCACAGTCGAATCGAAATTCGCGACCAGGTCTTCCCACGCCTTTTCGTCGCCGCGTTCACACGCAACTATCAAGCAAAGATCGTCCGCACGAATGTCATCGACAAAACTCTTTATCTGATTATGATCGGCGTTGGCGTTCTCTTTTAAAACGTATTTACCAAGCGCCGACGCGATCCGCGGCCGCAGATCCGTCTCAGCCAACCCGCGCGCGTCCCCAGCGCGCGACAATAGCCGCGACACCGCGTCATCTATCGCAGAACTATGTTTTTCAGCCACCTGGGTCATCCGGGAATGGAGAAGTTTAGCACTAATTGGATGTAAGCTGGAACTTTAGAGTTTGTTTGGTGTCTACTTAAGTAATGAAAAACTGGACGTTAGTTCCTTTATTGGCGACCGGCATTCTATTGTTTGTAGTCGTTGTCCCATCACAAAGCTCGCGATCACGCTCGATCGGGGTTCCGGGCTCGATAGTGGTCAGTCGTTGCGTAGACTGCCCGAATATAATCGTCGCCTTGCCCGATATTCCATACCCCACACTTATTGGGTATGGGCCACATATCTACGAAGGTGAAGTTGGAATAATGATCACAATCAGCAAATCGGGTGAGGTGGAAACTGCAAAAGCGATAACGGGTCATCCTTATTTTCGACCGACTTTGGAGAAAGCCTCCCTTCTCGCAAAGTTTGAACCAACGATCATTGACGGAAGCGATGTTCCGAAAAAAGCAGTGATTTTCTACTTAATAACCCCCGACAAAGAGCAAACAGAGGAACGAATTTCGTCAAAGCTAGGGATCATTAACGGTAGGGCTATTCAACTTCCCCAACCCATTTATACGAAGGAGCTTGAGGATCTTTGCGCATATGGACAAGTCGAGATTCGAACTAACGTCGGAGAAGACGGATCTGTTCAATACGTAACGCCAATTTCGGGTGACGAGCTTCTCTATAACAGTGCGAGTGTTGCAGCAAGGCAGGCAAGATTCTCGCCAACCTCTGCACCGCCAATTAAAATGAACAGTATCTTGGTTTACAACTTTCCATCAGAAAGAAAATGCGTTGATGCAGGAATCGTGAACAAGAAGGCTCTAAGCATACCTATACCTTCGCTACATGACCACGTTAGGGTTGGCAAATCTCAGGCATGGGTGCGCGTTGTGATTGATGAGAATGGAGATGTAATCGCGGCGAAGGTATTGTCAGGGCATCCCTTTGTTCGGGCGTCTTTCGAGGCCGCAGCTAGAAAAGCCAAGTTTCCGCCCACGCTTATTAACGGGCCGGGGATTAGAGCGAAAGGAGTCATCGTTTTTCGAATAAGCCGACAGAGAAAAGTTTCAATATAACTGAGTTATCGGTTTTCCTAATAATCTCAACTTATTTCTTCAAATACTTTTGTAGTGGTAAATTGTTAAGAGAAAATGGAGATCACGGTATCAATTCCAGATAAGTTTATCCCAGTGTCGATGGGCGACACAGACCTTTCGCGTCAGATGCTTGAGGCTTACGCAATTGAAAATTACCGTCAGGAAAAGATGAGCCTGGGGCAAATCGCCGAACTGCTGGGACTTTCGATCGACGCAACACACGCCTTCCTCAAGGATCACAGAACTTCATTGAATTATGATCGAGAAGATCTCGCTCGCGACCGCCGAACGATAGATATGTTTCTGAAGAGATGATCGTCGATTCGAATAGTCACCGATCCACTATCTGATATTTATCTGAATTCAAGATGCGGACAATTGCATCTATAAAACGATTGACTACATACGCAACGTGCAGTAAAATTACACGTTGGCGATATGTCCGCCACGTTCTTTGAAAAATTGCAGAAACCCGGACGGAGTAAGGATCTCAACCCCTCACTCTCATTTCGATCGCGGCAAGACCTGTAATACTTTACTTTGTATTACAAATTATTACAGCCGGAACAGTTGTAAGCAACTTAAGTGTAGTAAAGTCAATGACTTAAAAGCTAAAATCGGCACTTGCGTACTCTCGCGCAGAATGGAACGATTTTCAGGCTAAATATGATGAACACAATACTTAGACTGTCTCATTTGTCTCTAAATGAGACAGAAAGTGAGACAACTAGAGGTCTGTGTCTTTTTCTGTGCTTTCCGTGGTTTGCTTTAAAGCCATCCACGGAAGACACAGAAAACGCGGAACGAAAGATGCTTAGTCTTGAAATAGGTTTACACAAGAAAAGTGGTAGTAGCCGCTGGGACAGTGGGACAGTCTGAGAAGCACTGTGTGTTTTCAACAACTTAGCTGTCCCAAACTCGTTTGTGGGACACTTTGGGACACACGGGACAGCGGGACACTGGGACAAAAAAACGCTACTTCAGATGCTTGCGGAGGTAGGAGATAATCGCAAACCCATCCAAATAAACCCACGGTTTTTCGCCTAGTGTGTAGTGGCCGCAGGGCAGTGAGACTTCGCTGTGGGCGATGTTATTGCGGCGAAGGGCGTCCATTGTTTCGATGGAAAGGTTGACCGGAAAGCTGAGGTCGTATTTGGTGTAGATATATCGCTGCGGCCGGGGCGGCAAGGCGGCGAGCTTTTCCATATAGGCCATCGGCGAAACGGGCAGCCAATATTCGCGAAGCTCGTCGAGCGTCAGGTTGTCGCCAAAGCTTTCGCGGACATGATAGGTCGAAAGCCCGTGCCAAACTACGTCGGCCATATAGCCGGAAACGTGATTGAAAACGGCTGCGTCGATCCGCATATCGTGGACGAATGCCATAAAGGACACGCACGACCCGATGCTTGTCCCGACGACGCCGACCTTCTCGTAACCCTGATCTTTCAGCCAGGAGACTGCCGCTCTGGTGTCCGCAACCGCTTGGCGGATCGATTGCAGCGAACGCCCCACATTCGGCGCTACCAGATGATCGGCCCGCTCAAGTTCCGGCGGCATCCGCTCTTCGTGGTAAGGCAGCGTCAAACGCAACGCGGAAAGCCCGACCTTGTTAAGGAATTTACCAAGATCGAAATACGTTCCGGCCTTGGCGTTCCAGTGCGGAAGGATGATGACTGCTGCCCTTTTGCTTTCGTGCGGAAAATAGGTCGCGTATGCTGTGTTGTTTTCAATCGAAGGCGTGTGAACCGCGCTTTCCCACGTCAGCACCTGAACCTCTTTCTGCACCACCGGCTTTTTCAGATCGCCCGCATTTATCGACGCTGATGAAGGGTAAAGCCGCGTATCCAAGGTAAAATCGATGCCCTCGGGTGCTGCAAAATACTCGTCGCTGTTTGCCACAACGCGCTTCGAATAGTCGGAAAGTATCGTCCTCGGGTCGTCGCCGTTTACATGGTCGGCAACATATTCCGCTCCCCAACCGAACGGCTGAACAACGCGATTGTCGTTCATCAACGCAAAGTGCCGCTCACGGTTGTGCATGTATCTTTTCAGCATCTATATACATTTTAACCGCAGATGTACGCCGATGAACACAGATGAAAAGCATTTTCTGCCATCCACCATATTTCGGGTTTATCTGCGGTTAACTTTCCCTGGTCGCGGCAGTCGATCGTTTGTTGAGGACCTTTTCGTAAAACGCGATGTATTGCGGAATGATCTTGTCGGTGGAATATCGCTGAACTGAAAGCTCGCGTCCGCGTTCACCGAATGCCTGCCGCATGTCGTCGTCGCGGAGCAATTTAAGCGTATCTTCAGCCATTTTTTCTACGTCACCAACATCGCTCAAAAACCCGCTCTCGCCGTCATTGACGACCTCGGGAATGCCGCCGATCCGAGTGGCGATCACAGGCAGTTCGCAGGCATGGGCCTCGAGCGCCGCAAGGCCGAACGATTCTAATTCCGATGGCAGCAGAAAGATGTCCGAAACGCCAAGATAGTCCGCGATGTTAGCCTTTTTCCCGACAAAAACGACGTCATTGCCAACGCCCAGGTTTTTCGCAAGATGTTTTACCGCCGACAGTTCCGGCCCGTCGCCGACCATTACAAGTCGCAGATCGCCAAACTCTTTCTTCGCCCTTGTAAAGATCTCGACGCAATCTGCAGTGCGTTTCACAGGCCGGAAGTTGGAAACGTGAACCAGCAATTTCCCGCCATTCGGCGCAAGCTCCTGACGCAGTGGCGAATCGGGCAGCTTTTTGTAATGCGTCGGGCAGATGAAATTAGGTATGACCTCTACTTCGTCAAAATCGAATGTTTCGATGGTCGCTCGTTTCAGGAATTTGGAGACCGCCGTAACGCCATCCGATTGCTGCAAGGCATATCGCGTGATCGGCAAATACGAACGATCCGCGCCGACCAGAGTAATATCCGTTCCGTGCAGCGTCGTTATCACCGGAACGTATCGTTTGTCCTTGATCGATTCGCGGGCCAGAATGCCGCTGATCGAATGCGGTATCGCGTAATGAACATGAAACAGATCGAGCTTTTCGGCGCGGGCGACGGTGGACATTTTGGTCGCAAGTGCAAGGTCGTATGGCTGATGCTCGAACAGCGGATACGACATCATTTCCACCTCATGAAAATGTATGCGGTCGTTCAGTTCGGTCAGCCGCGTCGGAAGCACCGACGAAATAAAATGCACGTTATGTCCGCGCTCCGCTAGATCGCGCCCAAGCTCAGACCCGACGATCCCGCTGCCGCCGTATGTTGGATAAACCGTAATGCCGATATTCATAATGCTTCACGTCAAATCGTATCACGCCAACAAACGCAGCAAGGCACCGGAAAAAATTATGATCACTGAAAGGCACGTAGAACCTGACGCCGGTTCGTTTTTTACCTGCTCTGTTGAGGTATCAACGGCCAAATCTTCTTCCGCGTTGGCGGCAATCTCTACTTTGGTGCCTTTTTTCCGGATCAAGTACACCACTCCTGTGTGGTCGTCCGTAAAAAGAAAAGAACTCGCATCGAGTTTCATTATGTCGCACGGGCGACCGACGACATTTTTGCCTTGCAGAAAGCCTGTTACAAGGTCTTGCAGCTTTTTACCTTTTCGCATTATCGCTATCTTATAGCCGTGCCCGATGTCTTTGTCGGTAGAGCCGTGAAGGGAAACGAGGAAAGCGTTCTTTATGACGTCGGGCGAATTGGCGTCGTCAAAAAACTCAAACCCGAGCGCGGAGCTTCGGGCAGGGAAGAATGAATACGGAGCCGTCACCTTACTGCAGCCGCCACTGCGTTTTAGTTTCGGATCGGCAAATATGCGGCCGTTTGAGGAATGACAGAATGGCCAGCCATAATCGGCTCCGTTTTTTAGAGCGTAAAAAGTTTCGTCCGGCCGGCCCGTTCCCAGATGATCGGAACCCTGATTCGTCGCAAACAGAAAATTACCGAACCATTTCAACCCGACGGCGTTTCGCAGGCCTTTTGCGAAAATACGACTTTCCGTTCCGTCCGGATTCATCTCCAAAACGCTTGCTCGCACAGGTTCCTTTTCGACGCATGAATTACAGCTCGATCCGACGGAAACGTACAGCTTGCCGTTTGGTGAAAACGCGAGCGTCCGCGTCAGATGCCAGCCGCCGTATTTATAGCTCAGGCCGTAATCAGGAAAAGTAGCGATCGTTTGCGGATCAGTGTCGGTCGGTTTTTCCTCGCCGCGAGTAAACTTTCGCCGCGTCAAGGCTTGCGTTTCGGCGATATAGATCCAATCCTGCCCTTGAGCGTCGCGGTGAAACTGAACGCTGTTCGGGTTATGCAGGCCTGTCATGTATGGAATCACTTTTGTAAACTTTCCGGTTTCGGCATTCCAATCGTCCAGAATATATATGACGCCGTGTTTGTTGTCGGTCAGGTTGTACATATCCGTCACGAAGATGCGTCCGTCCGGCGCCTTCGCAAAAAAGCGGACGCGTTTTAAGCCTTCGGCGGCCGGGATTATCTCGAACTCCGCGGGCAGATTAAGGCTGAATTTATCTCCGTTTTTTAACGCGATCTGTTGCGGAACGAGCCGGACTTGAGCGAAAACCGAACTCACGCAAACGAGTAGGGCGATAAGAAGTAATAGTTTCCGAATATCCGTATGCATCTGTGTTAATCTGTGGCTAAATTTCTATGAATACCGAAAAGTTCCTCGTCAAAGAAGGCTCACGGGTCGATCTAAAAAAACACGCGACCGATTTTACCGGCGATTATACCGACAAGAAGGCGGCGGTGAAAGACCTTGAGAAGAATGTCGCTCGAATGGCCGAGCTGCAGGATATGCTTTATGCGCAGGACACCTATTCGCTGCTCGTCATTTTTCAGGCAATGGACGCCGCCGGAAAGGACGGCGCCATCGAGCATGTAATGAGCGGCGTCAACCCGCAAGGCTGCCACATCGTCTCATTCAAACAGCCGTCGTCCGAAGAGCTCGATCACGATTTTCTGTGGCGTTGTCAAAAGAATCTGCCCGCACGCGGAATGATAGGCATCTTTAACCGTTCGCATTACGAAGAGGTCCTTGTCGTTCGCGTTCATCCCGAAATACTCCAGTTTCAACAGCTTCCGCCCGATGTGGTCAAGGATAAAGACGTCTGGAAAAAACGGTACAAGCACATTCGCGATTGGGAAGACCATCTCGCCGAGAACGGCACGCATATCTTGAAGTTCTTTTTGAACGTCTCAAAAGATGAACAGAAACAACGCTTTCTCGACCGTATTAACGAACCCGAAAATAACTGGAAATTCTCGATGGGTGACGTAAAGGAGCGCGCGCATTGGGACGAATATATGGCCGCGTATAAAGACGCAATGGAGGCGACCTCAACCAGTAACGCTCCGTGGCACATAATTCCCGCCGATAAAAAGTGGTTCACGCGGCTGGCCGTTTCAGAGATAATCGTAAAGAAAATGGAATCGATGAACCTGCATTATCCAGTCGTTTCCGAAGCCCATAAGCAGGAATTGCTCGAAGCGAAAAAGCTGCTCGAAAGCGAAAGCCAATAACTTCGGAATAACTGATAACTGATAGGTGAAAAGTGATAATTCAGGAATCGACCCGTTATCAGTTATCACTTATTCCGAAACAGATCTTTATTGAACGAAGAATTGAAACTCTTAATGCAATGAATTCGTTATCGGAATGACCAGGAGAAACTGACAAGATGTTCTGTCCTGAATGCGGAATCGAAGAGCGTAATGCGAATCAATTTTGTCGCGCGTGCGGGGTCGATTTGCGGCGTGTGCGTGTTGCCGTGGGATCGCCTGACAGCATCACCGCATCGGCCGTGTCCGCCCGTGACGAGATAGGCCGCGCCGTCGCCGCGAAGATAAGGGAAACGCGTTCGGCCGAACAGCTTGCCATCGTTACCGAAGAGGTTCTGCCCGAGATAGAAAAGTTTCTCGAATCGCCCGAGGAAAAACGCCTTCGTCGGCTGCGAGCCGGCATGATCCTTTCTTCGATCGGCATGGGCGTTGCGATCGCTCTCTCAATAATAGCCGTTCTCCAAAGCGGGAAAGAAGAATTTATGTTCCTTGCCGGCCTTGGGGTCGTAACATTTTTTATCGGCCTCGGATTTATCCTTAACGGAATGTTTCTGACGGTTCCGAAAAAAAGTTTTGCCGACCGATCGGACGATGCCGACAGTCAACGTGCCACAGACGTCACATCGCCCGCCGAACTCCAAATGCCCGCCGCTCAAAGTCTTTTTTCCACGTCCGTGACCGAACAGACGACGACAAACCTGCACGAAAAACAGCCCGTGCCACGCGATTGAATAGAATTTATCTTGTAAACATTGGCAGCGGATTAAGCGGATGTTTGAAGAAGTTTTTCGTCGTGGCTTTTATCAGAAACAGGTGAAAGCCGAGATTCGGAAATTCCTGTTTGTTTTCGGCAAGCTGTTTTTTGTCCGCTCCAAACGTAAGCAGCGCCAGCGAAACATCTATCCAATCCGCCTTTCGAAAACTCTCTACGCTTTGCTCGTTCGCGCCCTGATATTTGCTCGTCTTATGATGCCAATGGATCATCAGCGATACCTCGTCGATCAGTTCCTGTTTGCCTGATTCCGTCAGATAGATCTTCGCCTGCTCGATCGACGGCGCAAGATAATCTATCGTATGATCCGTCCAAATACCGATGTCATGAAACACCGCCGCGATCGCATATTTTTCCTCGTTTGCATTGTCGCCATCGATCAAAAGGCAATTCAAAAAGACGCGATAAACGTGATTTCGATATTTGTTGAAATCCTCGCCAATAACCGGCCTGAATTTTTCTAACAGGCCGTCGATGATCGCGTTGGAATTTTTCATACATCAAGATCCGTGGTTCGCTCTTACTCACGGTGAGAGCTTCTGCACTTCGGGTACGATCCGCATTATTCTGTCGTCTTCTGCTGCGGGCGAGCCGCGTCCGTCGCGGTTCGAGGTCGAGAAATAAATGTACCCGTCCGGCCCTTCGCCGATCTCGCGGATGCGGCCGAGATTGCCTTCCAATAAATTCTCCTGCCGGACAACCTTGCGTCCATCCATTACGACGCGAATTATCCTAGCGCCGCGCAGGCAGCCGAGAAAGAAATTGCCCTTGAATGCCGGAAGATTGCCGCCATTGTAAAACGTTCCGCTTGCGGGCGCACACGCCGGCGAATATTCGAGCAGCGGCGGTTCCAAACCGGCTTGAGCCATCTTGCCATAGATCGTCGGCCAGCCGTAATTTTTCCCGGCCTCGACTATGTTCACCTCATCGGCACCTCCACCGCGTCCTTCGAAGCCGCTCGGGCCGTGTTCGGTTTGGAACATCAGCCCAGAACCGGGCTGCCACGCTAACCCCTGCGCGTTGCGGTGTCCGGTCGTCCAAATTTCGGGGCGGTAACCTTCCTTGCCGACAAATGGATTGTCCTTCGGCACGCTGCCGTCGTCATTTAGCCGCAGCGTCTTACCCGCTAACGAATCGTTTTTCTGTGCAAGGTTCCAATCTGTCGAATCGCCGGTCGTTACATATAGCTTTCCATCCGGCCCAAACCGGGCCCGCGTTCCGGCGTGGTTTGGCGCGCCCGGAATATTTTCGACGATCACCTTCGGCTCGGTAAATTTACCGCCCGCGTATTTGTAACGCATCACCTTCACGCGCTTGCCGTCAGCATTGTAGGCATAGGCAAGATAGACAAAATTATTCGACGCAAACGCGGGGTGAACCGAAATATCCATCAGCCCGCTCTCACTCGACGGCTCGACATCCGGCACGACGAAGACCGGCTCGATTCGCAGCTTTCCCTTCTCGATGATCCGCACACGCCCCGACCGCTCCGTGAATATCAGATCCCCCGACGGCAGCCAGGCAAATCCCCACGGCACATCCAAACCACTTGCGACCGTCTCAACCCGAAACCTCGCCTTGTCCTGCGCCTCAAAAACCGTGTCCAATCCGCCTGTTGGCACGGCATTAGCGCAGCTTGTGATCATCGACAGTAATACGGCAATCGTAATTCTAAATGTTTTCATAATAGGTTTGACGCACCAAAACAACGATCTGTTCCCAAATCCTTTGGCTATCCTGACTTTATATTTAACTATGGCATTCCGGAAATTGGCGTGTATAATTCTACATCGATCTTAAGAGTGCCCGTATTTCGTCTTCAACAATATGCCTAAAAACATCTTTATTCGACTAAATTCGAAAGTCGCTTTGTTTTTTACCCTCGCTGCAATTCTTTGTTCATTTGTTTCCGCTCAAAGCGCTGGCGTGGCAAAGATCTCCGGTGCCGTTTTGGATCCCGATGGAGCCGCCGTGTCAGGTACGCGGGTTGAGGCTCGCGGGCCTGTAAACAAGATCGCGATCGCCGACGGCCAAGGGAATTACGAGTTGAAGGGCCTGCCGTCCGGGGAATACAAATTGACGTATGCGGCTCCCGGTTTCGGCGTCCAGACCGAAACCGTAAACATTACAGGCAGCGACGAAAAACGTGATGTACGTCTGTCGATTGCCGAGGCCGCCGTTACCGTGACTGCCGAGATCGGCCAGTCTTCCGATCGTGTTAATGTGCCGCAGGGCACCAATATAATCGACAACAGTAAAATATTTTTACGGGCACCGACGGTTATGGCCCAGGTTGCCGAAGTTGAGGCCGGTGTGCGGATGCAAAGGACAAGCCCGACCATCGGCGGCGTTTTTGTCCGCGGCCTCGCCGGGAAAAATGTTTCCGTGTATGTCGATGGCGTCCGGTATACGACATCAGCGCAACGCGGGGGGATCAATACGTTTTTTAACCTTAATGAGCCGTCGAATATGCAGACGGTCGAGATATTGCGGGGGTCTTCCAGCGCGCAATATGGCTCCGACGCTCTCGGCGGCACGGTGAATTTACTGACACGGAGCCCGAAATTCGGCGGCGATGAGGCTGAGTTTCACGGCGATATCAAAACGCGATTCAACAGCGCGGACCGTTCGTTCGGCGGTTCGGCGCTTCTTAGTTACGGCACCAATAAACTCGGCGGATACGTGAATCTTTCCGGCCGGCGGATCGGCACTATTCGTTCAGCGGGTGGTATAGATACGCACGCGGCGGTGACGCGTTTTCTGGGCCTGTCGTCCGACATCCTCGGCGACAGGCTGCCCGATACGGAATTCTCTCAATACGGGGGAGCGTTTCGCCTGAATTACAGCCCGACCGACGACAGCCAGCTTTCGTTCTATTACGCCCGAAGCCAGCAGGACGGCGGCAAGCGTTACGATCAGCTTTCGGGCGGCGACGGCAATTTGATCGCCGATCTGCGAAACCTGATGCTGGATTTCGGCTACGTCCGTTACACCAAGCAAAACCTTGGGTTCTTCGATTCGGGTTCGTTCACGGTCAGCTACAACAGCCAGCGTGAGGAACGCGTAAATCAAGGCGGGCAAGGCGATCCGAGAGGAGCGATAACTCATCAATACGAACGGACGAACGCTACCGGTTTCAGCTTTTTCCTCGACAAGCTTTTACCACATCGAAACACTTTTGTGGTCGGCGGCGACATTTATGGTGAAAAGATAAATGCTCCGGCGTTCATGGTCGATCCGGTTGCGAACACGGCGGTTCTTTCACGTCCACGTGTTCCGGACGAAGCTCGCTACATTCTCGGCGGCATTTACATTCAGGACTCGTGGGATGCGATCTCCAACCGGCTCCGTATCAGCGGTGCATTGCGTTATAACGTCGCCTCATACAAGGTTCGTCAATCCGACGCTCCTATTGTTGGCCCTAATCCGCTTTGGGGCAACGACAGCCTCCGCGTCGGCGATTTTTCAGGCAAGATCGGCGCGGTAGTTCGGCTTGTGGATGAACTTCGGTTCGTTGCCAATTACAGCCGCGGTTTTCGCGCTCCCAGCATGACCGATCTTGGCACGCTTGGGTTGACGGGCGATGGTTTTGAGATCGATTACATAACCGCGTTAAACCTTGGCGGCACGATCGGCACCACAGCCGATGGTTCTGCTGTTTCGAGCGGTCTTCCCCCTGTCCAGCAGCGGTCCGAGGTTACCAATAATTTCGATGTAGGCTTGCGTTATCGCAATTCCCGCTTCGAAACGTCGGGAACCTTTTTCAATCTGGATCTCAACAATAATATTGTCAAGCAAGCCTTGATCTTGCCGCCTGTCGTGCCAGGGCAGACAATTGGGGGGCGTCTCATCACCAGCCAGGCTCTTGGCGGAGCTGTTTTTGTTTCGGATGCTACCGCTCCTGTGCTTGTACGGGCAAATTTTTCGGACGCAAGGATTTTTGGCTTTGAATACGAATTCGATGCAAAGATAAGAAGCGATCTGCGATTTCATGCTAACTATACGTTCGTACGTTCCGAAGATAAAACGGCCGGGCTGCCGCCAAATATCGAAGGCGGAACGCCGCCAGCGACCGGCTATATTAGCCTGCGTTACGATAACCCGAAGAACATCTATTGGGTCGAATTTTTCTCTACGCTTGCGGCCGAACAGGACCGTCTTTCCACGCTCGACCTCGGCGACCGCCGTACGGGAGCCACGCGATCGGCCGGGCAGATAGCAAACTTTATTCGACGCGGCGCCTGCGTTCGCGGCATCAGCTCTAATATTGGTGTCGGCGGATGCGGAGCGACGGGTGCGGGTACAAACTATATAATCAATTCGACTGGAGAGACCATCGCTCAGGTCCAGACTCGTGTGCTTGGCTCGACATCGGCAGCACCTGCACCGCTATACACCCGGCTGCCCGGCTACGGAGTAGTGAATCTTCGCGGCGGTTTCCGCTTCGGCGAATCTTCGCAGGTTTTCTGGTCGTTTGAGAACATTCTCGACCAGCAATACCGCAATCCTAGTTGGGGGATTGACGGCGTGGGGCGAAGCTTCGGTGCGGGCTACCGATTTACGTTTTAAATTGAAACTTATGACGGTTCTGAGATGGGGAATCATCGGTGCGGGCGACATTGTGCGAAGGCGGGTTGCTCCGGCGATAGTCGCGTCGCCGAATTGCGAACTGACAGCCATTAGCCGGAGCCGAGCGGAGTTGGCCGAATCGTTCGCCGCCGAATTTGGTGCAAAACGATGGTACGCCGATTGGCGCGAGATGCTGGCCGACAAAGAGATTGACGCGGTTTATGTCGCGACGCCCGTTTTTCTCCACGCCGAACATGCCATCGCCGCAGCCGAGGCCGGAAAGCACGTTCTGTGCGAAAAGCCGATGGCGATGAACACCGACGAATGCGACCGCATGATCGAGGCGTGCAAGTCGAACGGCGTAAAGCTAGGCATCGCGTACTACCGCCGGTTCTATCCCGTGCTCGAACGCGTCCGGCAATTGATCGCTTCGGGCGAAATCGGCAATCCGGTTATCGCTCAGATCAACTCATTCGAATATGTCGATCTCGCGGCGGACGATCCACGTGGCTGGTTCCTCGAAAAATCAAAAAGCGGCGGCGGCCCGATGATGGATTTCGGCTGCCATCGGCTAGAGGTTTTAACCGACCTGTTCGGCGATGTGCGCCACTCGACAAGCATCGTCGCCAACGTCAAGTTTGACCGCGAAGTCGAAGACACGGCCGCCACTCTGCTCCAATTCGTTTCCGGCCCGTGTGCCTCAGTCACCGTCACCCACGCCGCCCGCGAACCGCAGGATACGCTGGACATTTTCGGTACAAAAGGCTCACTCCATATTCCCGTCCTGAACAACGGCGACATCTACATCAAAATAGCCGACACCACGCGTACCGAATCTCATCCCCCGCACGCAAACGTCCACCAGCCGCTCATCGACGACTTTACAGAAGCCATCCTGAACGAGCGTGAACCACGCATTACCGGTAAGACCGGGCGGATGATTGCGGACCTCATCGATCAAATTTACGAAAGATAGTTCGGGTCAGAGCTTCGTTATGAGCGTTTTGATCCACTGGTAGGGCTTTTTGACAACGGGCAATGAGCGGCCAAAGAAAGATCTCTTCTTCTGATTTACGTTATTGCTGTTCTTTGTCGCCTTGGCGGTCACCGCGACAGGCTCATCATCGCGAACATAACCCGCACGTTCGTACAAAATTATCGTATCGGTATATGTCTCTGGGGCCTGGTCATAGGCAGGAAATTGTTCGGGTCGCGTGAGGGCTTTCCTCGGGGCGTAATCTTTGCGCGTCGCCCCATTCAATACAGGTTTTTTCGGGTTAGTTGGCCTTGGTACCATTGCGACTTTATCATCGCCGATCGGCTGTTCGGGCTGGTTGGCGACCGTGGCGGGCTGCCTGATTGCTGTTTTTCGTTCCGTCAATGCCGGACCAATCACCTGCGTTTCGACAGATTGCGACAGATCGGCCCAGTTACCATCCCGCATTACCATAATAAAAGCAAGGTCAAGACAGATCACGACGGCTATTAAGACGATCTTTTTTCCCATTGCTTTACTTCCTTGTTGTTGGTTAAACAGCGCAAAAACTACTTGCTTAGTATACGTCAAATACATCTTCTATACGATAAAAGATACCGGCGATATTGCCCGAAACCTTTATCGCTGACGACGACGGGACAAACGAACGCGAGATTTACGTAAGTAAGTCGAATTGGACGGCCACGTTCGCTCGGGCAGCTTGCTCTAGTCAGAAAGTCCTCTGGTCTGCCGAAATAGTATTATCGCACCCTGCGAAGAACGTATTATGAACCAGTCAGCCCCGAAACTAGAGTCTCTCGCTCCCGTTCTTCGTGTTACCGATCTATCCCTTTCACTTTCCTTCTATTTCCGATCAGCTTGGATTCGAGACAGCTTTTGTCTATGAAGGATTTTACGCGGAGATCCGTCGCGACGGATGCCGGATTCATCTCAAATGCAGCGATCCGACAGCTCGTGACCATGCTGCGTTCGAAGACGCGGAACATATCGACATCTGCATACTGAATCTTTTTGTGATCCCTCAGGAAAGGTTTGTAGTGGGCTTCGGCGAATCCCTTGACCGTTTCGGGGTTGAGCAGCATGATGTCCTTCCCCTTCCCGGTAAGTCCTCTTCTCGGTAAGTTCCTTTACCTTTGTGTCGAGCCATTCGTCGGCAAGGCCTCTCGTCGTAAGCCCCGTCGTGCTGGATTGCGTATTCCATTTCCGACCGTCCCAAATCGCAAAGATGGCCCTGTATTGATACTCTTTTACCCTTGCGGATCGTTTTCTCTTTTGTTGACGCGCGTATGAAGTATCCTTGCAGAATGTACTTGTCGGGTATTTTCATCGCCGAAGTCCTTTCGGGTAGGTTTTCGGGTAGAAAGCTACCCGAAAAGCCGTCTTTTGATAGGGTTTGCTAAAATAGCGCATGAAAGCTGTGTTACGCGCCACATTTTTTGCCTACGTGTGTGTATCGCCCTTGCTGATGCGCGGGCTTTTGCAAAGATTTAAAAAGATGCGAAGTGAATTTATTTCTGCGATCCAGGCGAATCAAGGTGCATATGACCTTGGGCTTTCGGATGAACAGATCGAGCGGCTGGCGGATTTTTACGATCTTGTGCAGGAGCATAATCCGATACTGCATTTGGTCGGGCCGTGTTCGCCTGAGGAATTTGCGATCCGGCATATACTGGAGTCGCTGACGCTGCTGCAGCATTTGCCACAGAAGGCGCGCTTTGCTGACATTGGCGCAGGTGCGGGACTGCCGTCGATACCGTGCCTGATCGTACGCGAAGGCCTCACTTGCGTTCTGATCGAATCAAAGGAAAAAAAAGCAGGCTTTTTGCGAATCGCAATTGCAAAATGCGAACTGGAAGGCCGCACCGAGATCATTAGCAGTCAATTCTCAGAAACGCCAAGGCCCGATGTTTCCTACGTCACCTGCCGCGCTCTCGATAAATTTACACAAAAAGTTCCCCAGCTTTTGAAATGGTCCGGTAATTGCACATTGCTCTTTTTCGGCGGGCCCGCTCTGCGAGAAGCAATGCAGAAACGCGGCCTGAAAATAAAAGAGAGGCTGATGCCGATGTCCGAACAGAGATATCTATTCATCGCATCACGCTGACAAAGGATCGACAGTATGCAAGAAGAAGATGGCTGGACAACTGCCGCACGTTTCGCTGCCGCAGCCATAATCCCACCTTTTATCGGCTTCGCGTCGGCCGTGCTCTTCGACCCAAAAGGTGAAAAAGGCTATGGAAAGTGTTTTCTTGCAGGGCTAAGTTCGTTAGCCTCGATAGGTTTTTTGATCATCGTCTGGGCCGTCGAAGGCTTGATCTGCCTGGTTATGGTGCTGCCGATCGCGGTGCCGCTGATGACGGTGGGATCATTGTGCGGTTGGGCGCTTACACGCTATCTACGAACGCAGCGGAATGCTCTCGCAATAGTAGCGATCTTCTTTTTAGTAATGCCGTTCGCAATGGGTTTCGAAGCGTCAAACAAATCCACCCCGACACTCCACGAGGTGGTTTCGACGGTAGAGATCGATGCTCCGATCGAAACTGTTTGGAAGAACGTGATCGAATTTCCGCAGATAAATGCGGCACCGGAAGGTATTTTGAATCTTGGTTTTGCGTATCCGATAAATGCAAGGATCGATGGCATGGGCATAGGTGCTATGCGCTACTGCAACTTCAACACCGGGCCGTTCGTCGAACCGATAACGGCGTGGCAAGAGCCGAATCTATTGGCCTTTGATGTAAAAGAGCAGCCGGCACCGATGGTGGAATTGAGTCCGTATAAAGATCTACACACTTCTCACCTTCAATACATCCGTTCGCAAAAAGGCCAGTTTCGACTGTATGAAAAGGACGGCAAAACAGTTGTGGAAGGAACGACCTTTTACACTCACGACATTGCTCCGGATATTTACTGGAACCTCTATTCCGACGAGATCATCCATCAGATACATATGCGGGTGCTAAACCATATCAAAGTAGTTTCGGAAAAAAAGTGAGTGCAAGTTTTGGCGAACGCGGGCGTTCTGGGAATGTCTATGAAAAGCAAAATATGCGTTCTCCTGTTTCTGCTGGTGTCTGCCTTTGCGTCCGTTTCCTATGGACAGTTTTCGACGGAGCCGCCGGATGGTTATGTCGAGGTGACGGATCTGCGGAAAACGCTTGATCTGTATCTGGGTTGTTTTATTAGTGAAGACCACATCTATAACGAGACGGAATTCCTGAACGTCAAAGGACGCGACAAACGCTGTGCCGAGGCGGCCGCAAATTTTGAGATCAATTTTGAAAAGCAGACACTGATCGGCTATAGCGTCGGCGGCGATTGCCATTTGCACGTCCGCACAAAGCTGTTTCGCAGCGACACCGAAAAGAAATACAAGTTGATCGTCAATAAATATTACGGCGGCTGTCGCGCGGGCGGATGGCGTTCGGGCTGGATCGCTGCGGACAAATTTCCTGATGGCTATGCGTTTGAATCAGTAGAGGTCGGCACTGACGAAAGAGTCCGACGAAAAAACGGGCCGGACAAGTTTTTCTTTCCAAAACCGGACAATAATCGTTAAACTCTGCCTTAAGAACCAAAATCCGAATTGCTGCATCGAACGATATGCAGCTTTTTGCCCAAAAATAACATTTAAGGAACAAATCAAATTTATGAGACACGCTATCTCGCCGCGTAATATGGTCGTAAATCTCTTACTGCTTGTGTGCCTGTCGGCCGGTGCTGCTATTACCGCATCGGCCCAACCGACGGAAGATACTAATCAATTGCGTACGAAGGCTTTTGATCTGATCGCGGCACAGAAGTTTACCGAGGCACTGCCGCTGCTTGAAAAGGTAGCCGCGGCGACGCCGAACGACCCGGATGTTCAGCGAAATCTGGGCTACGCATTGCTCGGCCAGGCCAAGAACACCCCGGACGCGGCGGCGGCAAAAAAGTTGCGCTCACGTGCTCACTATGCTTTTGCGGCGGCTAAAAAAGCGGGTGATAGTTCGCAGCTTGTGGCAGGTTTGATCGAAAGCATTCCGGCGGATGGCGGTCAGGATGCCTCATTCGGGCAAAACCAAAAGGCCGAAGAGTTAATGCAAAAAGGCGAGGCGGCGTTTACCACCGGCAAAATGGAAGAGGCGCTGAAGCTGTATCAGGAAGCCCTGAAGATCGATCCAAAACTGTATCACGCGGCCCTTTTCTCGGGCGATGTTTACATGCAAATGGAAAAGCTTGCCGATGCGGAAATATGGTATCAAAAAGCGATCTCGATAGACCCGTATAAGGAAACGGCTTACCGCTATTCGGCGACGCCGCTGATGAAGCAAAAGAAATACGACCAGGCACGCGACCGCTACATCGATGCATGGATAACCGAGCCATACAGCCGGTTTTCGGTAAGCGGGCTTTTGCAGTGGGGACAGGCGACCGGAACGCAGCTCGGCCACCCGAAGATCGAGCCGCCGAAAATAACTATCGGCGCCGACGGAAAGGCGAATGCGACGATCAACATAGATCCGCTCGCTATTGATGTATCACTTGCGTGGGCGTCATACACACTGACGCGTGAAGCGTGGCGCAAGGAAAAATTTGCAAAGGCGTTTCCGGGTGCGGCCTATCGCCACACCCTTGCGGAAGAGGCCGATGCACTGCGCGAGGTAGTGAAATTAGCCAAATCGACCAATGCTAAAAACCCAAACCCGCAGATCGAAATGATCGCAAAGCTGGATGCCGACGGCGCGCTGGAAACATTTATCCTGATGGCAATACCAGATCAGGGCATCGCGCTTGACCACGCAGCTTACCTTAGAGCAAACCGGGAAAAGATGCGGCAGTATGTTTTGAAATATGTGATCGCTTCGAAATAGGAGTGAACGAACTCTATTCCATCGTGGCAACCAACTGCTTGATGTAATCGCGGGCGTCGGCAGATAGAGGGCCGGAAAAGCCGTCTATTTTCATTTCTATATTCTTTGCATTGCCGATCTTTTTGAGGGTCGCCTTGCTGACCTTGTAGTAAAAAATTTCGTGGACGCCGTAAACGGCCTCACCTGTAAAGCCGCGTGGCGAACCCATAGCAAAATTTTGTTTGTCAGCGGTAACGACGAGGGTGCTTTTTCGTTTTGAGAAACTGGCGCCTTCCGAGATCGACTGAAAGCCGAAAAGATAAATGGCATCGCTCTGTCCATTAGGCAGATTTACCTTTAAATAAAGCACACGGCACTCGACCTTTTGCGTCTTGCTGCCCGAGGCGAGATTTACAAAGGCAACCGGTGTATAGATAGTAGAATACCGCTGCTGCGGATCGCTGTAAGTTTGCAGGCCGACCGTCTCTCTGCCGACGCCGCCAAAAACATCAGCCCACGCGTCGAGCTCTTTGCGTTCATTTTTAACGGCAGGCCGCGCGACAGTGCCGGAAACCGGCCTGGTAGCCGATTGAAATTTTGTCACGCCGACGACCGCCGGACGTGATCGAATTGCGACCTCTTCCTTACGGCGAAAAGCTTCTTCTTTTTCGGCTCGAAGCTGCCACGGCGTCTTTAGGTCCGCGACAGACCATACACCGCGTTTTTCAGATCTGGCCAATGCCTGGTTCTTGTCGTATTCGAGAGCGTCGTTCTGCGGCTGGCCGCTTTTCGCGACCGGCTGATGCCACGCCGCGCCGTCACGGATCATCTGCATACTCAGATCGACGCCGCCTGCTGTGGTAAGTTTCCCCACGGTAAGTCCATACCCGATGCGGACAGCACTAAACTCAACTATTTTGCCAAGCGCGATCTGCGCAAGATGCTCCTTCACCGCCGCATGCATCGGCTGCTCAGGTTCCGGAATTTCGACGTACTGAAGTTCTGCCGTCAGCTTACCCGCATTCGTATCCACGATCACCGTTTTGCCGTCGACCACCTCGATCACTTTACCCGCAAACCGCGCCTGACCCGAGGCGATCAGTGTAAATATGCAGAGAAGAAAAACTATATTGAAAGTGCGTACCATACATTTCTATCCATGTAGAGATGACAATGGAAGTTATAGGTCCTCATATCTAGGCAATAAATCCGACAGCAATATATAGGTTTCGCAATCAGAACAAAGATAACCGTAGTTCTTGTCTGGCAATATTGTTGGCTCCATTCGCTGTTTGCATTCAGGACAGGCGACGTAAATATCTAACTCTTCAAAAAAGACATCGTTTGGCAAAGTTTTGGGTTGGTTGCAATTAGGACAATTTCGAGTAACAAAACCTCGTTTCATGCTCTGTACCAACACAGAAGACATTTCACAGTCATCACAAAGTGAGTAACCAGGAATCCGGAGTGGATAGCTTTTCCAGAACTCTGTAATCGTTTGGCTAATGGGATAATTCTTCATAATTCCAGTTGGACGACGTTAGTGCCAGAGTCTAAAAGTCTAAGTACTTGAGCATTACTTGAGCATTAATTACACACAGCTTTTAGGAGCTCTTCGTTAAGTGATTCGGGCGCTGACGGTGACCAATTCCCCAAAGCGTCCATCTGCCGAAGAACGATTCCATCTATGTCGTAAAATACGATTCTTCCGTCTCTTATTTCTCGTTCGACGCACCGATACTCTCGCAAATTCAGGTAATGACTGAATTTCTCAGCTCTTTCTCGTCCTATGCTTAGAGTCAAGGTGTCTATATAACTTTGGCGTCCTTGTTTTCCAGCTTCCGTATCTGTCCTAGGAACTACTTTCAACCAAACGCTAATTGTACCGTGCGGGTTTTTAATTATCTGTTTTTTACTTATGTAAAATCCGTTTGCTTTAGAACCACCAACCCAATCCCATTCCAAATCGGAATTTTGACTCCCAGGAATATTTGGCCAAATTTGCATACTGGCGTTGGCCCGGCGCTGGTCTTCGGCACGCTTTATTCTAGCTTTGAGGATTTTTTCAACTTCATCATTAGTTGCGCGCTCTTTCGTAATTCGTTCCTGCTCAGCAATCTTTTCTTCTATTTCTAGGTTTAATTGCTGGCTAGATTTAACTCCGGTCAGACTCCACAAGCCTCTTTTTTCATATCTCGCGAATCTTTCTAAATCCTGATATTCATCTGAATTATGGTTGACGTAGGCAGGTACTCGGGATGGTTGATACCAAGCAGCCCCGTCTCGAAGCATCTGTTTACTAAGATCAGTTCCATCCTTTGTAATCTTGGCAATATTGGTGTTCTTTTCTACCAGAATTACTTCAAATTCTATTTTCTTTTCCAATACCAGTTTTTGAAGATGATCTTTAATCGTTTGCCAAATAGGAAATTCTGGGGCGGGAATCTCTATGTATGAAAGTTGAAGGGCAAAACGTTTCTGGCTCGAATCTTCGACGATCACCGTCTTTCCATCGACCACGTCGATCACTTTACCCGCAAACCGCGCCTGGCCAAAGGCGGCGGAGCCGGATGCGATCAGTAATACGAGAACCGAAAGTGATAGTTTTTTCATAACTACCTCGCCATTCGTGATTCGAGGTCGTATTCGCGGAGGCGGCGATAGAGCGTTGAGGGCGAGATGCCGAGGAGTTCGGCGGTTTTGCCGCGGTGCCAGCCGGTTTTTTCTAAAGCGGTCAGGATCTGCTGCCGCTCGACATCGCGGAGATTTGTCGGCGGTACGTTTTGGAATGAAGTAACGCCGTTGGAATTCGACGCATTATAGCTGACCGAGACGTTGGTTTTTTCCTGACGGTAAACAACCTCGGGCGGAAGTTCTTTAACGGTGATGCGGCCGTTGTCGGAAAGCAGCACGGCACGCTCAAGGCAGTTGCGAAGCTGCCGGACGTTGCCGCTCCAGGAATAATTTTGCAGAGCGTCGAGCACCTGCTGGGTCAACTGCGGCGGGTTTGCTCCGCCGACCTTTTGCAAAAGGTACCGGGCCAGCGCCTCGATGTCTTCGCGGCGTTCGCGAAGCGGTGCAATGTTTACCTCAAAGCTGTTGATGCGGTACATCAGATCGGCGCGGAAAATGCCGTCGTATATCGCCTGTTGCGGATCGCGGTTGGTCGCGGCTATCAGCCTGACATCGACCTCTACTTTCTTAACGCCACCAACGCGGAAGAAGCTGCGAGTCTCAAGTGCACGGAGCAATTTTGATTGCAGCTGCGACGGCATCTCCATTACTTCGTCGAGGAAAAGCGTACCGCCGTCGGCCAATTCGAAAAGGCCGAGCTTGCGCGTTCTCGCACCTGAAAAGGCTCCGGCCTCGTGGCCAAAGAGTTCGGATTCGAGCAATGTGTCCTGCAATGCGGCGCAGTTCAGATCGATAAATGTTTTGTCCTTACGCGGGCTGAGGCGGTGTATCGCCTGAGCGACAAGTTCTTTTCCGGTACCCGATTCGCCAGTGATAAGCACCGACGTGTCTGACGGAGCAACGCGGCGAACCAGACGCAAGACTTCCTTCATCTGCGGCGATTCGGCGACTATCTCAGGCAGCCCGCCGCCGCTCGATCGCTCGATCTGGGCGCGAAGGCGCTGGTTGTCCACACGAAGCTGATGTTTCTCTGCGGCCGCAATAACCAGGGCCGAAAGCTCGGCTATCCGGTACGGCTTGGTCATGTAATCGTAGGCGCCTAGCTTCATTGCCTCGATAGCGGTCTCGACCGTGCCTTGCCCGGTGAGCATTATCACCTCTGGCGGATTTTGTCCTTTTTCGCGCAGACGGCGAAGCAGTTCGATGCCGTCGAGCCGCGGCATATTAATGTCGCACAATAGCACGTCGAAATCTTCGGACTCGAGTTTTAACCACGCATCCTCGCCATCCTCAGCCGTATCGACGGTGTGATCCTGTCTCGACAGTTCTTTTTGAACCACGAGCCTTAAATTCTTTTCATCATCTACAACGAGGAGTTTTGCCATAGGTCGGTTGGGAGTTTTCTGTAAGATCGGCTTCGTGATGCAAGCCGTAAGAGCGGGAAGCCTAGTCTGTGATAGGCAGCAATATAGTGAAGGTCGTGCCTTTGCCGACGGTAGATCTGACGCTGAGGCGGCCGGCGTGGTCGGTGATAATTCCGTAGCAGACCGCAAGGCCGAGGCCGGTGCCTTTGCCGACTTCTTTGGTCGTAAAGAACGGCTCGAATATCTTTGACATATCCTCGACCGGAATACCGACGCCGGTGTCTTCGACCTCGATCGCAATGCTCTTTGGCTGGGCGTATGCACGCAGCGTAAGCGTTCCGCCATCCGGCATAGCATCTATCGCGTTGGTCGCGAGTGCGATGACAGCCTGTTGGATCGTTCCGCTGTCCGCATTCACAAGCGGTATATTTTCGGCGACATCAAGATCGATAAATATATGGTCGCCGCGTTTCTGATGCGAGATCAGATTTGCCGACGAACGCAGAATTTCCGCCATGTCGAGCGGATGCCTGTCGCCGGTGCGGCTGCGGCTGAAATCAAGCAGGCCGGTCGTTATCGTCTTACAGCGAAATGCCTCGCTCTTGATCAGGCCGAGATATTCGTTCATATCATCGGAGCCCTCGCAGCCTTCGAAAGCACCTTCCGTAGCACGCTGTTCGAGCGATTCGGCACATGCAGCGATGGTGGCGAGCGGATTATTTATCTCGTGAACGACGCCGGCGGCAAGTCGCCCAACGGCGGCAAGTTTATCGGCACGCGACACGGCGTGGATCGCCTCGACGCGTATCGTCACATCTTCGCCGACGGTAATAACGTGTGTTACGTCACCGGTCACAGGATCTCTCATCGGGACCTTGCTGACGACCCAGTGCTTTGTCGAACCGTCCTCGGCGACCGTCTGCTGCTCGATGCGTTCGATGCGGCCGGTGCGGAAAGCTCTTTCGAATTCCTGACGAACGCGGCCCTCGGGATAGCGTGCCAGCACTTCAAAAACATTGCGGCCGATAGCCGAATCGCGCGGTATTCCCTGCAGGCCGATCTCGCGGTGGCGATTCCATGTAACGATGCGAAAATCGCGATCGACCACATAGAGCGACACCGGTAAGGCGTCAAGGATCGCTTCGGTAAATCTGCGGTGCTCTTCCTTTGCCTGCGTTACGGAATTATTTATCGCGGCCTCATAATGGGCCGAAAGATTTACGCTCATCGCCGCGAGTTGCGTTGCGGTGTCGATAACACTGCCCTTTGCGTCGTGAAAATCTGTTTTCTTTGCAAAACCGACGATGATCGCTCCCTTGATCTCTCCGTTTATGTGCAGCGGCGAGACATATTCCATTCCGTGCATATTGCCGGAAAGCAGGAAATTTGCTTTGTCGTCCTCGGTATAACCAACCTGCGGCGGAAGCAGATCGAGCCATTTTTCGAACCGGCCGCGATCGAGAAACTCGGAAACGATCTCGCCTTTCTGGTCGAATGCACAACTGACGACGCCGATATTTTCCAGCTCCGCGACGAAGACGCACAGCTCTGCCCCGACACCGGCCTGTATCGCATCGGCGACGCGGCACGCCACCTTTCTAGGGTGGACGGTGAACAGCAGGCTTCTTCCCAGTTCCGAGATAAATCTCAACTCCGGCGGAGTTTCGGTGTTGTCACCGAGGATCTGAAAGGGCCTTGATTGTGGTCTGATAACAGAAGTGGATGGCATTCTGATCTTGCGAAACCCGCTTGAAAATTGAACAAATTGTTAGAACGGCGGTGAGACAGGTGAAAAAGGTGCGTAATGCGGAAGTCCCGAACTTCCTTTTAGATTAAAAAACTTTTTGTACATTTTGTCAACAGTTTTAACGCTGCGGCGATACATATTGATCCGGTTTGACTAAGAGTAAGCCGAGGCGGAAAATTAGAAACAGCTTGTGGCAAAGATGGTTTGTAAATCATTCATTTCATTATGTTTGGTATCGGTGATCGGTTTGGCCGCGCTTTCGGCTCGCGCCCAAGTCATTGTGGATAAGACGGTTGCGACCATTAGCGACGGCGTAAAGACCGAACTTATCACGTATTCGGACCTGTTGTGGCAGTTGGCCCTGGTGCCGAACGTAACACTGACTTCGCCCTCGCCCGAAGATCTTAACCGGGCATTGCAGCTGCAGATCAACCAGCGGATATTTGCCCTTGAGGCACAGCGGCTGCCAAATCCGGTTAGCGATGCCGACATTGCGGCGGCGATCAAGGAGATACTGAAATCGTTCACACCCTCGGATTTTGAGAAGCGGCTGAAGACCGTCGGGTTCGATTCGGTCAGCGACGATAATTTCGAAAACATCGTTCGCAAACGTGTTTTGACCGAGAAATATATCGATTTTCGCTTTCGTTCTTTTGTAGTGATAACAGCCGGGGACGAGGCAAAATATTATCGCGACGTGTGGCTGCCGGAGTATCGCCGCCGCAATCCGGCCGCAATATTGCCGTCGCTGGAAGAGGCACGCCAAAGAGTCAATCAGGATCTTGTCGAAGAGCGTGTTGCGCTCGGAATAGAGGCTTTTCTGGAAGAGGCAAAGCGACGGGTCGCCGTGGTCTTGCTGACGGAATTTAAGTAGCTTTGCCTGTTTTCGTTCTTGACGAGTTATCGCCTGGGCCTTATCATCTAAATTCCTAAGCCGGAGTGGCGAAATTGGTATACGCACCAGACTCAAAATCTGGCGGGAGCAATCCCATGTCGGTTCGATTCCGACCTCCGGCACCAAAAATTAAATTCATGAAAAGCCAGAAAAAAGTTCTGGCTTTTTTTATTTTGTTTATGAGATACTCATCTCACTGGGGGTGATATGTATATGCATAATTACTTTGGAGTGATAAAAAATTAAATAGGATCACAGGATCTAAAAACGAAACAGCGTACCCAAATGTCGGGTACGCTGTTTTTCTTTGTCCGTGAATACCGAATCTAGTTTCGGCTATAGTTCGAAGTTTGTCCGGTGTTCGTGTTATAGGTGCGAATACCGTTGCCGTTTCGTGAAACGGTGGACACGTCGTTGTTCAGATAGATCTGATTATTGTAAAACCGGCCGTAGAAGGTCTGGCCGCCGGTGACAACGGTGATACGGCCGTTGCTTGCGATCGTCATCGTAAGGCCGTTGCCCCTAAATGTGCCGCGTGCCCACGATGGCGGGTTTGAGGTTTGACCGTTGTCCCATCCGCCGTCATTGCCGCCGCCCGAGTTGTTACGGCTATAGTTAGTTGTTTGGCCGGTGTTGCGGTTGTAAGTGCGAATGCCGTTTCCGTTACGCGAAACGGTCGAGGTGTCGTTGTTTAGAAAGATCTGATTTTGATAGTAACGTCCGTAGTACGTCTGGCCACCCGTAACTGCGGTGATCTGTCCGTTCGAGCTTATCGTGATGGTGATACCCGACGCATAGAATGTTCCAACCGCCCAGCTCGGGGGCTTGCTCGTCTGGCCGCCGCCGGGATTGCCTGGATTCCAGCCGCCGCCGCCGCCATTCCAACCGCCGCCGTTCAGGCCGGGCAGGTCGTATGTGTCCGCAACGCGGTTGATCTGGTCGCGAAGCTGTGTCCATTGTCTTTCCAGATTATTGCGGAAAGGCAGCGTGACCATCATCGTGTTCACGTTTTGTGACGCACTGATAACGCTTTGGACCTGCGAGCGGCTGTTCCACCACGAACTCTGATTGTTAAAGTGGCGGCGAAGCGCATCGATCGAGGTTTCGTTGGCCGCTACATATCCGTTAAAGCGGTTTTTGGTGTTCCTGTCGAGGTTGTTGTTGTTATTCATCTGGCGGCGAAAATCGGTACGAAATTCATCGCTGCCCTCTTCCATCCGCTTGATGATGTCACTGACGTCAGCCTTGGAATACTGGTTGACAAAGCGGCCCTGAGCCGACGTGTCGCTGGAAAGGACCGTAACTGAAACGATCAGGGCCATTGAGGCCGCGAAAAACGAAAGTAGTCTTTTTATATTCATACTTGCTCCTGTAAATTAGGGCCGTTAAGTCGTCAAAAGTTCAGACAAAAGATTTTCGCCGAGTTCACGACAACCTTTGTAACTATTCAATTATCTAGGTTTAAGAAACTTCTCGAAGATTATATTAGAATTTAGTTTTGGTTACAACGAATTTTTGTTAAAACCAAAACAGGACTTCGCAGCGGTTCCTTATACCTTTCCGGCCGATAACGAGGAGAGGTCTTCAAACAAATAATGCGGCTTGCAGACTTTGACTATGAACTTCCGCCGGAATTGATCGCTAATGAGGCGACCAGTGACCGTTCGGGATCCCGAATGCTCGTCGTACAACGAACTTCCGCATCTTTGACGGACGAAGCGTTCACTGAGTTTGCTGTTATTTTGCGCGATGACGACGTTCTGGTGCTGAACAACACACGCGTCTTTCCGGCACGTCTTTTCGGCCGGACCGAGACCGGTGCAAATGTCGAGGTCTTTCTTGTTACAAAAGTTGCAAATAACCTGTGGCGTGCTCTTGCACGGCCTGCAAAGCGTTTGAAGTTAGGGCGAACGGTCGGGTTTTCGGATATGCTTTCGGCAACCGTTCTGGAAAGGAGCGATAACGGCGGAGTCGTGCTTTTGTTCACGGCGGCGGACGATTTTGACGGCATTATAGACAAGATCGGAAAAACGCCGCTGCCGCCATATATCAAGCGCGACCGGTCGCAGCTTGATCGCGATCGAGAACGCTATCAAACCGTTTACGCAAAACAGCGCGGTGCGATAGCGGCCCCGACGGCCGGACTTCATTTCACACCGGAGATACTTGACACGATAAAGCAGAAAGGCGTGTCGGTGGCCGAGATCACGCTTCACGTCGGTTACGGCACATTCGAGCCGGTACGCGTTGACGATCTATCGGAACACAACGTGCAGCCCGAGCAGTATGAAATGCAGCAGGAAACGGCAAACCAATTGAACGAGGCAAAAAAAGCCGGACGTAGAATAATCGCCGTCGGCACGACAACGACACGTGCGCTCGAAACAAATTTTTCCAGGCACGGACGATTTAAGGCCGAGAATTCCTTTGCCGACCTGACCATTCGACCGGGCGATGAGTTCAATGCGATCGACGGCCTGCTGACCAACTTTCACCTGCCAAAGAGTTCGCTGCTTGTGCTGGTTTCAACTTTTGGCGGCCACGAACTTATAATGAATGCGTATCGGCATGCCGTCGAATCGCGTTACAGGTTCTATAGTTACGGCGACTGTATGCTGATCCTTTGAATATGGCGGTTTTTGAGTCAATTAGGAATTTTTTCGTTCAGCCGGTCCCGTTCGAGCCCGAGATCATCGTTCCCGCACCGCTGACAACATATTCAATAAAACCTCTGACCAGCAAGCAGTCGAAGGAAGTTTTGCGTTTGAATCTTCGCTGCTTTCGCAACGGTGAAAATTACACCCGACATACCTTTGCCTACCTGTTCGGCGAGCCAAATACGCTCAGTTATCAAATCGTGACGGCGTCGGGCGAAATGGCAGGATTTGTGTTCGTTATAAAGAATCCTGACGGTGCCGCTCACCTTACGACCATCGGCGTCGCTCCGGAGCACAGACGTCGCGGCCTCGCGATCCAGTTGCTGACGCACGTAGAAGATGTCCTAAGTGAAAAGGGTGTCAGTACGATCGTTCTCGAAGTGCGTATCGGAAACCTGACTGCAAAAGAACTTTACATATCCGCGGGCTACGCCGCCGTCAACCGGCTTGCCAAATACTATTCCGACGGCGAAGACTGTTTTATGATGGTCAAATCCCTTATCTGAGCTATCATCAATCGCAAACTCTGCGTCTTTCTCGGCAATCTCTGCGTTGAAAATGAGCTTTAACGCAGAGATTGCCGAGAGGGACGCAGAGGCCACAGACAAAATTTTCTAATCTACATAACCTTGTCTTTTTCAATACCCAGAATTTACCCGATCACCGACACGCAGATCTCCGGTCTTTCACACGCTGAACAGGTCCGCAGGTTGACCGATGGCGGTTCGCGGTTTATTCAACTGCGTGAAAAGAGCGCTAGTTCAGAAGAGTTTTACGCATATGCACTCGAAGCGCTTAGTGTCGCATCGGCTGTCGGGGCGATGGTTATCATCAATGACAGAGTCGATATTGCACTCGCGGTTGGCGCCGGCGGCGTACATTTGGGGCAGGACGATATGCCTGCGGAAAAAGCGAGGGAGTTATTAGGAGCGAACGCGGTGATCGGCGTTTCCACACACTCTGTCGAACAGGCCATAAACGCAGCGCGGCTGCCGGTGGATTACATCGCTATCGGGCCAATTTTTTCGACATCGACCAAGGAAGATCCCGATCTGGTTGTCGGACTAGAAGGCCTGCGCCTTGTTCGCGGGGCCGTCGGAGCCTTTCCTTTGGTCGCTATCGGCGGCATTAGCTCCGACAATATCGTGTCAGTAATATCGCATGGAGCAGATTCAGCGGCAATAATAAGCGATCTGTTGAGAAACCCTGAAAAGATCGCCGAACAGTATCGAAAACTCGATCAAATGACAAGCAATGTTAAACATTTGTAAAAAATGTCTTGCATTACGTATTAGCATTGGGTGATAATATCTCTCGTGGCCGCACTTGGCCTTAGCGCGAAATCACCTAAATTTTTCCTTCCTTTCCTTCAGACCACCTCAGGAGCCGAAGCCCAAAAATGAGTTTGCTTGACGTAGCACCGATCATTGAGCAGATGCTGCTTATCTCAGATAATGTCAGCGATCTGAATTTCTCGTGCGGGCAAAAGCCGCAGGTCGAGATCAACGGAACGCTTTATTCGGCGTCGCCGCTGGGAATAGGGCGCCTCACGGCGTTTCAAACGGAAATGATAGCGATGTCCATATTGCGGGGAAATCCGGACGCCGCAAATCAGCTTGCGAACACACGCACGGCCGACCTCAGCTACGCTCTGCCGGGCAAATGCCGCTTTCGCGTAAACATCTTTCAGCAGCGCAATTCGTACTCGATCGTGATGCGTGTCATTCCGCACGAGGTGCCGACGTTCGAGGGGTTAAATATTCCGGAGCAGCTTCGCGAGGTTTGCGATATCCGTAATGGCATCGTGCTGCTGACCGGGCCGACCGGTTCCGGAAAAAGCTCTACGCTGGCCGCGATCATCGACGAGATAAACGAAAAGAAAAGTTATCACATCGTAACGATCGAGGATCCGATCGAATTTCTGCACAATCACAAGAAAAGCACGATCAACCAACGTGAGGTCGGTGCCGATACAAAAGACTTTGCCTCTGCATTGCGTGCCGCACTTCGCCAGGCGCCGAAAGTAATTCTGGTCGGTGAGATGCGTGACATCGAGACGACCGAGATCGCGCTCGAAGCCGCCGAAACAGGCCACCTGGTTTTGTCCACGCTGCACACGATCGACGCGTCGAAGACGATCGACCGCATCATCGGCCTTTACCCAAAGAATGAAGAAAAGGTCATTCGCACACGCCTTGCCCAGACATTTAGATATATCGTTTCGCAACGCCTGATCCCGAAGGCAGATGGCAAAGGCCGTGTCGCGGCGGTCGAGATAATGAGGTCAAATCCGCGAACGCGCGAGTATGTCGAGAAAGGTGAAAGCGAAGGCAAGACACTGCTCGACGCCATACGCGACGGCGAGATAGACGGAATGCAGGATTTCGATTCGGTCATTCGCAGGATGATCGAGGACAAGATCATCTCGCTGGAAGACGGCCTGTCATACGCGACGAACCAGAACAATCTGCTGCTCCAGCTAAAAGGTCTTTCTTCGACCGAAGATTACCTCAGCAACGATCAGAAGAAACGGCCCGTCATCGAGCCGATCGCTCCTATGGCACCTCCGCCCGCTGCCTCGGGTGCGGGTTCCGTGCTCGATATGATGGATTGAAAAAGTCATGGGTGATAAGTGATCGGTGATAAGAATATCGCCGTCAACCGGTCACTCACTCTTATCACTTATCACTAATTACAGATAACCACTACCATGATCATACGCTGCGACAATTGTTCCGTTTCGCTTCAGCTCGATGAATCGAAGATACCGAACGGTAATTTTACCGTCCGCTGTCCGCGCTGCCAGAATATGCTGCGGGCAAACAAGGATTTTAAGGGCCAGGGTTCACAGACCGTGCAGCAACTGGAAGCAAATAAGCCGGCCGCGGTTACCGGTACGAACGAATTTGCCGAGAAGCAGTCTGAGTTTGAGATCAACAGCGCGCTAAAACAATTGTTGACAGCGTTGAAGACCGGTAACTCAGCCATCGAATCGTCTGACGAAAAAACTGAAAAGCCACGCCGCGTGCTGCTGTGCCTGGGTGAAAGGAAGGACGAGATCGCAAAGATCCTGACCGATTCCGGTTACCGTGTTTACGTAGCGCAGACGCCGGCACAGGCCAACGAACGCCTTCGTGAAGGGAAGACCGAGATCCTGATATTTTCGCCCGATTTTGCCGCTGAATTCGGCGGTGCGGCCATTCTGCAGCAAAAGGCGAACGCGATGTATTCGTCGGAGCGCCGCCGCCTGTTCCTCGTCTCGCTAGAGGACGAAGGCACGACGATGAACGCGCACGAATCGTTCCTGCGAAACCTGAATCTAATTATCAACACGAGCGATGTACCCCAGCTTCCCCTGATACTCAACCGGGCTTTGCTCGATTTTAACGATCTTTACTTTTATCTGAATCGCGGCCTCGGCGCACAGCCCATCTAAAAAGCCGCCGCCGACAATTATCATTTTTGAACGTGCGCTGCTCGTTCGCATAAAATTGTAGGGGCAGGACCCCGCCCGGTCTGTCTTCCTTTCCCAGGCTAGACATCCTCGGGCAGCCACACAAAAGTGCTGCCCCTACAATCAAATCGGCCTTTGACGACATGATCGCCAAGGGCCGTTTTTTTTGAGATCACATTATGGCGAGTTCGCAGACGAGCAATTCGATCTGCATTCGCGGGCCTTTTGGCGCGGAGCCGCCGATCGATGTTTTGATGGCGAGGTCGGTTTCGGCGAGGCGTTTTACGGCGTGAATAAGCGTTCGTTTTTCGGCGCGGCGGGCGGCGGCGAGGAACGATTCCTGGTCGTTGTAACGGAGCTTTACGGCACGGGCGACCTCGGACCGGTCGATGCCGCGTTCCATCATATCTTTTACCATCAGCAGGCGGCGAAAATTGTAGGAGATAAGGCCGAGCAGGGCAAGCGGTTCGGCCCCGTCATCTAGGATCTTGGCCAATGTTTTCATCGCCCTGGCCTTGTTGCCGGCGACGAGGTGTTCGGTGAGGTCAAAGTTCGACACCTCGCGGATGTTAGATACAAGTGTATCGACGAGATCGAAACCGATGACCTTATCGGGCAGCGCGGCGGTCGAAAGTTTTTCGATCTCAACGGTGAGCCGCCGCACGTCTGACCCGATCAATGCGATCAGATGCCGGAGCGTCCGGTCGTCCATTTCAGAGCCAGTGTCGGTTATCTGTTTTCGAGCCCATTTCGTAAGCTCCTGGTCGTCGAGCGATGCAAACTCGACCGCGACCGATTTTTCCTTGAGAAGCTTGCCAACCTTTCGATTGCCGTTAAGATCATCGGCGACAAAAATGACGACCGAACTCGGCGACGGATTGCTCAAATACCCGGCAACAAGATCGAAATAGTCTTCCTTTAGTGTGTCCTTGGCAGACGTAGCGGCGACGCGTACGTCCGTAATTTTCACGACGCGGCGCGACGCCATCATCGGCAATTGATCGGCCGCCGCCAATGCGGACTTTATATTGTCCGGTGTGTTAAGGCTGAACTCCGCATCATTAAAATCGCGAAACTCACCCTCTGAAAACGACACGTCCGCAATAAACTTCGCAGCGAGATCACGCAGATAAGTTTCCGCGCCGTAAAGCACATAAACAGGCGCGATCTCCCGTTGTTTTAGTTTGCTGCGAAGCTGTTCTCGAGTTAAAGGCATGACGAATCCATGAAGAGAATTTAACCACAGATGAACACAGATACACACGGATAAGAAATCAAAAATCTGTGTTTACCCGTGTTCATCTGTGGACCAAAATTGTCCTGCTTCTCCGCATCTCTGAGGCTACTCACTATTTCTTTTCTTCCTTCACGCCCATGCCGTTGACGATGGTCGAGACGACGGATTCTGAGAACGCCCGGGCGATGCGTTCGACGGCCGGGTCTTCTTCGTTAAAGAAGGAACGCGGATCGCTGGAGAATTCGAACGAATCGCGAAACGTGAAATTTTGATTGTCGTAGAGGATCTTGTCGGCTTTGAGATCGCGGATGGTGACGGCCGCAATGATGACGACCTCGTAAACACGGGCGCGACCCTGATTGTCGAGCAGGACGCCGCTGAATGTGAAATCGCGAATGTTTCCCTCAACGACGGCATCGGCGCCTTGCAGAGTTCCCTGAACCTTCAATCCGTTTCCGCGGCGGATGATCTCACGCGAAACAGCCTCGGTAAAACGCGATTCGACGCGATAGCGAAGCCCGCGTGCCTCAAACTTGAATGCCGGCACGGCGATCGTCTTTATATTTTTTGGCAGGCCTGTTCCGGTCACCGGCTTGTAGCATTCCGTAAAGCCGGAGACCGACAGCAGCAGGGCCGCAATAGAAATGACGCGTATATACTTCATACTTTTTTTGAGGAACGCCGGATCAGCCAAATGCCGAGTATCGCGATAGCGACAGCAAGCAGAACACCTGCGACCGCAACCGGCAACACGATCTGCCAGAACGAGAACGGTATCACGGAATTGGAACCCGCACCTTTCGATACTTTTTCTGCGACTATTAAGCCCTTAGAAAGCGAAATACGATAAACCGGATCTTTCCACGCCGCCTGTTCGAGATAAGAGATCGTCGCCTGAAAATTGTGCGACAAAAGTTCCTTTGCGTTAGGAAATTTCTTTTGCCTTATCAGCGTTTCCAGAAGCGGGCCGGAAAGATCGCCCGAGATCAGACTGAGATCTGTAAGCGGTATCGCGATCAGCTTTCCAAAACGCACGGCACCGCCGCGATTTGCCGCTTCGATCGTCGTCGGTACGCCTTTTACGATCTTGACCTCTTCGATCTCCATCGGCGATTCGAGAAAAAATCGAAAGCCTGAAAGATCGTCTTCAGTCTCAAGGATCAGATTCGCCGATTGGCGAACATATCCCGGATCGGGCGGAACGTCAGCAAATGCATTCGCCGCAAAGAAAAGCAGAACGAAGCAGATCACTATCTTTCGTGTGAGTAAACTAGGCATTCGCTTTGATCGCGCCAATCATTTTTACCATTTCAACGGTGTCCTTAACATCGTGAACCCGAACGATCTTTGCACCGTTCCAAACTGCAATCGCGGCACTTGCAAGCGAACCGGTCAATCGTTCGTTCGCCGGTTTATCACCGAGGATCTTGCCGATAAAAGACTTTCGGGATGTGCCGACAAGTACCGGGCACGATGAATATTCGTGGACAAGTCTATCAAGTTTTGCGATCAATTCTAAATTTTGCTCAAGCGTCTTTCCAAAACCGATGCCAATGTCGAGAGCAATATTCGCGGGCTGAACGCCGTGTTTCGCGGCAATGATAATTGCGCGGTCAAAGTCTTCAGAAACCACGGCGAAAATATCATCGACAGGCGGTTGAGAATGCATTGTTTCAAAACGCCCGCGCGAATGCATTAGGACAAGGCCAGTGTTGTGTGCGGCGGCAACCTCTGCGATACGTTCGTCAAAACGCAGGCCGGAAATGTCGTTGATAATCTCAGCTCCGGCGTTTACCGCTGCTTTGGCAACTTCGGATTTACTCGTGTCGATCGAAACAGGTATGTCGAAGCACGATGTGATGGCGGCAATTACGGGAACAACGCGGTCGATCTCTACCTCATCCGAAACGCGTTCGCTTCCAGGCCGTGTCGATTCGCCACCAATGTCGATAATATCCGCGCCTTCGTCGATCATCTCCTTAGCCCGATCGATCGCCGCATCGACGGACGCAAACCTTCCGCCGTCGGAAAAGCTGTCCGGCGTGACATTCAATATCGCCATCAACAAAGGTGTTTCAAGCGACAGCATTCGGCGTGAAGTTTGCCAGAACATTATAATAAGATCTTTTCCCCGAGCCCGAAGAACCGGTAGTTACCGCCGAACGTCTTTCGGAAGATCGAAAATCCCAAATGTCCCGTGCAGTGTGCCGGGGCAACGGATTCGACACCGTATTCATCGTGCATTTTCTTTGCCAGGTCTTCTATATATTCGCGGCCGTAAGGAATAAGGTGAAATCCACCCGCGACAAGAAGTATTTTTTCCGGTCGAACTTTTTTCGTCTCCTGAATGATGGTCTCTATGGTGCTGTGTGAGCATCCGGCAATTATGATCTGGCCTTTTTCCGTCGCAAACGAAACAGACAACTCAGGCATTCCTATAAATTGAGGGTTTTGTTCGAACGGAGGGTATTTGATGAACGTTCCCATCAGTTTCGAGGTCGTGGGAATTATAGTCACGCCGGGCAATACTTCTTTTGGCGAGGTTAAATATTCTATGTCGGATTTCCAGAACCTGCCCGTCGGCACTGTGACCATGCCTTCTACTACCCTGTCGCCGCGAAAATATTGCTCGTCTTTTGATAACGATCTTGCCGCATCGGGTTCCGGTTCCCGAAATGGGAATTTGGTCGGCGCACCGATCGAAAAAAAATCGTTCGGCATATAGATCTTAACCTTTGGGTTAACACTCAGCAGATAGTCCATTCCGCCGATGTGGTCATAATGTCCGTGAGAGACGATAGCAATATCGACTTTTCTGAGGTCGATTTTCAGTGATCGTAGATTGCTTTCAAACACCTTTGCATCGGTTCCCGAGTCAAACAGAATGGTCTTTCCGTTGTATTCGATAACTGTTGAGACTCCAAAATCCTGTTTTACACCCTTTATCTCTTTCCCAAAAGCGTCATATAGATTTGTCAGCTTTACCTGGGAAGCAACTGACGATTGCGCGGTTACATTGAGGCAAACCAAGCCGTTAAACATCGCCGTAAAAACGATCAAGACTGAGAGGCATTTCTTCATCCATCTACTCCTGTTTTTCCTGTCAAATGTGAAGTATCAGTGTTGCTTTGATATGTGCGACTGTCAACCTTCTATACGTTGATGTTCGGACGCAGAAAAGGGATGAAGATTTTCACCTTCATCCCTTGTTGGTCTAGTAAAGAACCCGGTCGCTACTGCTCCCGGTTCTGATAGATCTTCAGGCCGTTGCCGGATTATTCGGCGTGATCGGCGGAAGTATCGGCTTCTTGAACGGCGTTTTCACTTCCTTAACATCCGAGCCGTCGTCGTCGAACGAGGTCGAAACCTTTTCGGTATCGAGCGGCAGGCCCGCGATGACACGCTTGATCTGAGAAAGGTCGAGCGATTCGTGTTCAAGAAGGGCTTCGGTCAGCAGCTCCATTGCTTCACGGTTATTTTCGAGTATCTTGGTCGCCCGGGCGTATTGCTCGGAAATGATCCTCTTTACCTCGATGTCGATCTTGATCGCCGTGTCTTCCGAAAAATCGCGATGCTGGGCAATCTCGCGGCCGAGGAATATTTGCTCTTCCTTTTTACCGAAAGCAAGCGGCCCGAGATCGGACATTCCGTATTGGCAAACCATCGAGCGGGCAAGTTCGGTCGCCTTCTCAATGTCATTCGAAGCACCAGTCGTGATCTGGCCGATGAAAATTTCCTCGGCGATGCGGCCGCCCATCG